>Ga0114971_10002143_pt1 | contig 13604 bp, 9 predicted proteins | sample M_140625_MF_Meta_FD_87320 | JGI IMG/M metagenome (GOLD analysis project Ga0114971, IMG submission 87320) | Freshwater microbial communities from Lake Montjoie, Canada to study carbon cycling - M_140625_MF_MetaG | ecosystem: Environmental > Aquatic > Freshwater > Lake | place: Lake Montjoie... | reverse complement strand
GTGCTCTCTTCCGCGACGGGCGCGACGCTCGGGCGGGCGACTGCAACGGGCACGATCTATGACGATGACGACCTCGCCCGCAGCGTTACGGTGACGGGTCCGCAAGCGGGAGTGAACGAGGGTGTGGCGGCCACGTTCACGTTCAGCCTCTCGGGTGCGTCGACGGTTCCGGTGACGGTGTCGTATGCCACCAGCGACCTGACGGCCTCGTCGGCGTCGGACTACGCCGCTGCCACTGGCTCCCTCACGTTCGCCGTGGGCGAGACCTCGAAGCAGATTTCGGTGGCTACGCAGACCGACTCGGTCGTGGAATTGGACGAGACCTTGCAGATGCGGATCCTGTCGGCCACCGGCGCAGCGGTCGGCACCCCGGCCACGGCCATCGCCACGATCAAGGACGTGCCTCCCGTCACACCTCCAACGCCGTCTGGCGGTTCGTGGACGATCCTCGTCTACATGACCGGCGAGAACCTCAACACAGACGCCCGAGACGACATCAACGAGATGGAGAAGGCGCTGGGGTCGCTGCCGGGCAGTGTAAAGATCGTCGTCTCCTGGGATCAGCCGAAGTCGTCGGTCGGCACGGCCTACGCCACCGGCGGCGGCACGCAGTCGGCCTGGCGGACCTACGGCCGCTCCATTCTCAAGGCCGATGCCAGCACCACGACGATCGCGTCGACCTTTGACCTCTCCTTTGGCGAAAAGAACACCGGCGACCCAGCCACGCTCGTCGACTTCGTGAAGTGGGGCGTGCAGCAGGCACCCGCCCAGCACTATATCCTGCAGATGTGGGGCCATGGCGGCGGCACCGATGGCAGCCAGTTCGACAGTGAGTCGGGAAGCGACGCCCTATCGATCGGCGAGATGGCCTCGGCGCTGGGTGCCACTGGCATGCCGACGATCGACCTGGTGTCGTACGACAACTGCCTGATGGCGATGGCCGAGGTGGGTGTGGCGATCGCCCCGAAGGTGGCGGGGGTATTTGTGGCCTCGGAGGAGGTCATCAACGGCACCGGGCAGGACTACACGACCGCCTACTCGGCCCTGAAGGTTGCCGACCCCGCGTCGGTCACGGCGTCGCAGATCGCCGCCGGCATGGTCGCGAGCTACCAGACCCAGTATCAGGGCGACTCGGGGAAGTGCGATACGTTTTCCACCGCAGCCGCTTCGGGGTACACCGCATTGGCGACGGCGATGAAGCAGTTCGTCGACGCCACCGCGTCCCTCACCACCGCGAACCGCACCACGCTGGTGACCGCGGCCAATGGCAGCGTGACCTACGACACCACGCCTTTCCGCGACCTCGGCAGTTTCATGACGAAGGTGGCAGCCGCAACGAGCCTGCCCCAGACGCTCCGCACGGCCGCCACGGCGGTGACGGCGGCGATCGGCGGGGTGATCCTCGGCAAGACGGCCGACCAGCGATCGAGTTCCGGCATCTCGGTCTACCTGCCGACTACCTCGAGCGATGCCTACCTGGCGACCTACGCCACCGACGCCGCGGCGTTTTGCCAGGCGACTGGGTGGAACACGTTCGCGAAGTGGCTTGCCACGGGCACCAGGTCAGTCTCCGCCGCGGCCACGCTGGTCCGGTCGACCCCCACCTGGTCGCCCATCCGTAGCGTCGAGAACACCCCGGCCGTGAATGCCGCCTGGGCAGCATTCGGAGCGTCCTACAACACCACAGCCACCGACCTCGCCAAGACGCGCCGCCGCGGCGTTGCGTGACAGCCGGTTTTTGCGAAAAGGACAACTCGGCGATGAGTGATCCCTGCCGTCGCTGGCTCGCGATGTTTCTCGTTGCGGCGTTCGCGACGTGGTGGAACCCGTCGGCAACTGCCGCGACGCCCTTCTCGCTGACCAGCGGATCATACGCCCAGTCGTTCGACGGCATGACGAACACCGCCATCTCGGCCCTGCCGTCCGGATGGGTGTTTGCATCCGGCACGGCCCCCACGTGGACGAGCGGCACGCTCACCTCGACCACGCAGTACGCGGGCACAGTCGGTAGCGGCACGCTCACGAGCACGAGCGCCGGGGGCGCGTATCTGTTCGTGAACGGCACGGCGGCATCGGGCAGCGACAAGGCCATCGGATTCCTCACCAGCAACTCCTTCACCTCGCCGAGGTCGATCCTCTTCGGACTCACCAACGACACCGGCAGCGTCATCTCGGGTCTGGACGTCGGCTGGACCTATGAGAAATACCGCAACGGTACGCGGGCGTTCGACTGGAAGTTCTACGGGTCGAGCGACGGATCGACGTGGACGAGCCTCTCCGGCGGCGACAAGGCGTATCCAGCCGACTCCGCCACCACGCCGATCCCGATCGCTTCGAGCACCGTGAGCCCGCTGCGGATCTCAGGGCTCTCGGTTGCGGCAGGATCGCCGTACTACCTTCGGTGGGACTACGCCGGCGTCGGCGGGAGCACCAACGGCCAGGCCGTGGGCATCGACGCCTTCTCGTTCCTCGTGTCGGGGAGCACGCCCTCGGTCAACGGCACCTACTGGGATCCCACTTCAGGAGCCGGAATCGGCGGATCGGGCACGTGGACAGCGACCAGTGCCACCTTTGCCACGACCGTCGATGGCACGGCCGTTGGCACGCTCGCGACGTCGGCAACCGCGGTGTTTGCCGGCGCATCCGGCGTCGTGACGATCGGAGGAACCGTCGCGGCCGGAGGCCTGGTCTTCGCGGTCGATGGATACTCGCTTTCCGGCGGCACCATCCGCCTTCCTGCCACGGCGAGCGTGGCCGCCGCCGATGGCGTCTCGGTGAGCATGAGTTCGGCGCTGACCCAGACGTCAGGAGGCACCACGACGTTCAACGCCGGACAGTCTGCCTCGGTCCTGATCTCGGGCACGATCGCGGGTGCAGGTGGCATCCTCAAGTCTGGATCGGGCGACCTCGTGCTCGCAGGCAACAACACATTCTCGGGCACGACGACCGTCGCCGGCGGCTGGGTCCGTCTTGGCGCCGGTGGCGACGTCGGTTCGGTTGCCGGTCCGATCGCGGTCGTCGCGGCCGACACCGCGGTGGTGATCGATCGCTCCGATGACCTGACGCTGGCGAACGTGATCTCGGGGAGCGGTGGGTTTTTCAAGGAGGGGGGCAACACCGTCACCCTGACCGGTGCAAACTCATACAGGGCTGGCACCACGCTGTTCGCCGGCACGCTGGTCATCGGCGATGGCGGCACCACTGGATCAATCTCGCCAAGCGGCCCCCTTGATCTCGGGGTCGGCACGTCGCTCGTGTTCGACCGCAGCGATGACGTCTCCTTCCAGGGCACCGTGTCTGGCGAAGGCACGCTCACGCAGCGGGGCAGCGGCCGCCTGATCCTCTCCCAGTCCGGTTCCATCGGGCCCTCCTTCACCCTCCGCGCGGAGGCTGGGATCGTCACCCTCGACAGGTCTGGCAGTTCGATCACCGGAATGCTCGGTGCGGGAAACGTGGTGGAACTCACCGGCGGCACGCTCGAACTCTCGGCAACGACCGGCGCCGGCACGCGGCTCACGGGGGCCGCAATTGTCGTTGACGGCAATGGCATGCTGGCGATCCGTCGGACAGGCTCGCCCGGAAACCACGTCACCACCGGATTCGACTGCCCGATCACGATCGCCATGTCCAGCACGCTCGCATTCGACTACCGCGGCGCCTTTTCCAGCCCCTCCTTGCCGCCGATCCGCTACCAGGGAACCACCACCTCGACGGGCACGGTGACGCTTGAAGGCGATACCACCTTCGCCGTCACGAACACCGGTGGCGGCACTGGTGAGGTCATCCTGGCGGGGCGGCTTGTTGCCCCGACCGGCGCAGGCTTCACGAAGTCTGGCAACCAGACACTGACACTCGCCTGCGGGGGCACCCTCTCGGGGGTGACACGCGTCGCCGAGGGCACGCTTCGGATCACCGCCCCAGGAGTGTTGTCGTCGAGCACCATCGCTGTGGATGGTGGCGCGACGCTCGCGGTGGCCCCCGCGGCGCAGGTCGCCGTCCAGAGCATCTCCCTCGCGGCCACGGGGCTCGTGGACGTGACCTCGGGTGGAATCAGCATGGCCTCCGGCGTCACCGCGGCCGCACTCGTCGCCAGAATCATCGAAGGCCGTGCCGATGGTTCCTGGACCGGCACAAGCGGCATCACGTCGAGCACGGCGGCGGCCGATGTGGCAGCCAGCATTCCCCGGGCCGTCGGCTGGCTCGACAACGGTGACGGCTCGTTGACGGCGGCCTTCGCGGCGCCCGGAGACACGAATATCGACTGGCAGGTGGATGCACTCGACGCGCTGAACTTCGTGACGCTCGGCAAGTTCGACACCGGCCTGCCGGCGACCTGGCTGGAGGGTGACTTCAACTACGACGGCGTGGTGGATATCCTCGATGCTCTCGACTTCTTCAACACGGGCCTGTACGACGCCGGGAGCTACAACCCGTCCGCCGGACAGGGCGCCGCGTCTTACGGCATCGGGGTGCGGCAGAATCCCGTTGCGGCGGTGCCCGAACCGGCACTGTCCGCGGGCCTGGCGGCCGTTGCTTGGCTCGTCTCGGCCAGGTGTTGCAGAAGGATCCGCCGCACCTCCGAGATCGTCCGCGGGTGATGGTGGACCTTGGTGTGGGTGGCGGGCACGTAGACCTCGCTCACCGCCCCCTCGGTGTGGGCGCTTTCGACTGACACCACGCAGTCGTCGCGAACGCCGACGAACCACGAGTGCCCGTCGCCGACGACACTGTGCACCGTCACCCAGCATGGCGGGCGGAGCCGAGCGATTGACTTGAGCATCAGCGAGTCGGGCTGCAGCAGATCGACACTCGTCGGCGTGGCCCGCTCGTACTCGCGTTGAAACTTTCCAGGATTGAGCCGTACGGCCTCGTCGTGGATCAGCTTTGATTCGGGGGGCGTGCGGACGGAGAGCGAGGCGAGCCGCCCGAGCCCAAGCGAGGCGAGCACCGATCCCTTGTGCGGCGTGGCGATGCAGACGATGCGGTTGACGAACGGGAGCGGTTCGAAGAAGTAGGCACGGGACACCTGCCGTCGCAATTCGGGCCGCAGCCGGATCTGGTCGAACGGCACCTTGGCAACCGCCTGCCAGATCTGGTCGTCCGGCGCGACGACCTGCAGCTTCGCGTGCAGCCCCCCCATGCTGTGCCCGACGAGCACGAGGTTGCGCATCGCGGGATCCTGCCCCCGGGGATCGCACTGCCGCACGGCCGCGGTGAGCTGCTCCCGCAGTTCCGCCGAAGACTGAAGAAAGGCGGCACCAGTGGGATAGTGGAACACCCACGGCTCATACCGCCGGTGAAACTCCGGCCAGGCCCGCAGTTCGTTGATCATGTCGAACCACGTGCCTTCGTCGCTGGCAAGGCCGTGAATGAACACCACCGGGATCCTGCCCGGCTGGTGCGGCTCGAGCATCTCGAGATGCGGCCGGGTGCTGCCGTCGCCGAAGGGCTGGAGGAAGCCCGCGATGCTCGATTTCGGTGTGCCGTCGAGCACGTCCAGAAGCGGTGCCGAGAGGTCGGCGGCAAGGTGGGGCTTGGTGGGGCCGATGCGGACGGCGGCGATCTCGACCGGGTTGGCGAGGTCGAGCACCGCGGGCGCGTGATCGCGGGCCACTGGGCCGGCGAACTTCTGCAGGAAGTTGTCGTTGCCCGGCACGGCAAAGCGGAGCACTGCGGTGGCGGCGAGCGACTGCCGCGGGGCGGCGAAGCCCCGCGGCTCATCCGGAGTGGAACCGTTCGCCACGCGGACCACCACCGGCAGCCCGAAGCCGTCGCGGAGATGGCGGCGGCTGAGCCGCTTGTCGTCCGCCTGCCCCTGCGGCTCGAGCGACGCGATGCACGCCGGATCAACGGCGAGCGCCTGTGGCCGAAACGGCACGAGCACCGGCCGGCCACGCGGCCCCACCCACAACCCGCCATTCCCGAGGCGGTCGTGGCGTCGTGCAGCCTCGAGTAGCCCGGCGAGGGCATCGGCGTAGGCGTCGGCCGCGTCGATCAGCAGGTCGCGGTCTTCGGGATCGGTCCAGGCAGCGTTCCACGCCTCCTGGCAGGCCAGATAGTAGCCATCCACCGCATGGCGATCGCATTTTTTGAGCATCTCGCACGATGCGGCGAGATGCTCGCGGGCCAGTCGCAGATGCCGCTGGGCCGCCTCCTTGGCCTCCCGCGCCGGATCAGCCGGAGGCTGGGCACTGGCCTGCATCGGGCCAGCGGCCGCGTGGAAGCCGCAAGCCATAGCGATGGCCGCCCCGACGACTACGACCCACAAACCCCTCCCCAGCATGGCGTCCCTCCTGCCGGCTTGACCGAGGATCCTTATCGTCCACGACCCGCAGCAACCAGCCGTTTTTACGGCACAACCCGCAAACTCGTTGCAATCATGTGGCTCGTGTGAGGGTGGTCGGGAAGCCTGAGGACAAGTTCATCCAGCTTGTGTAAACTCCGGATTAATTTGAGCGAGTGCCCGATCCAGTCCTCCGCCGCGGCCGACAATCTCCATGTGGAAACTGAGAATCCGACGGTCCCCAGGGTTCACCCTCGTTGAACTCTTGGTGGTGATCGCGATCATCGCCACACTCATCGGCCTGCTCCTGCCGGCGGTTCAATCTGCGCGGGAGGCCGCCCGCCGAGTCTCCTGCCAAAACAATCTCAAGCAACTGGGGATCGCAGCGCACAGCCATACGAGCGCGCGGAAGGCGTTCCCTCTCGGCCTGGAACTCCGGGACGGATCGACGTCCGCGAAGGCGACGTTTTTCATCCGTCTGCTGCCTTACATGGAAGAGACCTCGCTCTCGCAGACGTGGGATCTCGTCGACTCCTCGAAGAACGCCGATGCTTCCGCCGGGGCGTCACGGGCGGCTTCGATGATCAAGGGGCTCGTCTGCCCATCTGATCAGTTTACGGAGAATCCATTCGACCTCCCTGCCACAGGCGCTTCCTTCAGCCCGGCGCAAACGGCCTCTGGGAATCCGTACGCGGGAAAGTATTCGGGAAGCAGTTACGCCGGCAACTACGGCGTGGGGGCGTACTACACGAGCTTTTCAGTGTTCCCGGTAATCCCCAACGGAATCCTCTTCATGACCGGACCCGGCAAGGAACTCAAGACATCGGCCTCTGGTGGGTCGCTTCACGCCCTGTCCGCGGATCACCAGAACCTGGCTGCCGTCAAACCCTCCCAGATCAGCGATGGCTTGAGCAAGACGCTGCTGATGGGCGAGAAGTACCATCGTGACACCGACTTTGACGGATGGACGTCCGCAAACAGCGGCCTCAAGATGCACCAGTTCTCGGCATGGGCATGGGCAGGTGGCCGCAAGGGCTCCGCCATGTTATTCGCCTCGTCGGCGGTGCCGATCAACAGCACGGTCCGCACGCTTGCACCATCGAGCCCATCGACTCCAAGCATCACGATTCAGGACAGCCGGATGAACGCCTGGGGCAGCGGCCATTCAGGCGGCGCCAGCTTCGTATTCGCCGATGGCTCGACACGATTCCTGCTCGACACCATCGAGATGCAGACGCTAGCCGCGATCTCGACAAGAAACGGCGGCGAGACGACCGCCTCACCCGACTGACACACATCTGCCCGTATGCGGGTTCCCTGATGGTATCTCCCCTTCATGACCTTTCCCGCCTTGGCGCGATCGCGTTGACGATCGCCGCCCTCGTAGGATGCGGCGAGTCGATCCGTTTCGCTCCAGTCCGCGGCCAGGTGCTCGTCAAGGGAGTACCGGCCAAGGACGTACGGTTGGAGTTTCACCCCGATGCCGCGGGCGGCACGAGAGGCCCGTCGTCGAGCGGTGAGACCGACGCCGAGGGGCGTTTCGAACTTGCCTACGCCACGCAGTCCACACATGGCGCTGGGGCGGCGGTCGGCACCCACAAGGTCGTCCTCCGGGACATGGCCCTCGCGGCGTCAGAGACGGGCGTCGGCGTTCCCGTGAGGTTCGGGCCGGAATATGCAAACCTGTCAACAACACCGCTGTCCGCTACGATCGCGGCCGGCGGAGAGGATCTCGTGATCGAGGTTCCCTCAAACAGCGTCCGGAATCCATGAACCCCACTCGTACACACTCGATCCGAGGTTTCACCCTCGTTGAGCTGCTGGTGGTGATCGCGATCATAGCCACACTCATCGGCCTGCTCCTCCCTGCCGTCCAGTCGGCCCGCGAAGCCGCCCGACGGACCCAGTGCCAAAACAACCTCAAGCAGATCGGCCTGGCAGTGAGAGGTTTTGAATCGGGCAAGCTGTACTTTCCGCCGCCCCGACTTGATCCTGACTGGCAGCAAGGCTCGACCGTGAAGAACAGTTACACGAGCTACCAAAACGTGCAGCCGACCGATAAATCGGGCTTTTACTCGGCGCACATTTGGATTCTTCCGTTCATGGAGGCCAAACAAGTAACCGATTCCATCAACTTCTCACAGGCGCAAATCAAGCGCATGCTGAACCCCACGAACAACAACTACCAAGTCTACGCGCAGGCCATGGGGCTGTTCCTCTGCCCGAGCGATAGCAATCGTGGCCGACTCATCTCCGAGAATAGCTACCGCTGTAACGTCGGCGGATCCACGCCGTACGGCGGTGCAGTCTCGAGCAACCAGCAGAACGTGAGGACAGGAACGAGCAGTGATGGTTTCTCCGTGACGGGCAACGGAGCCTTTGCACTCAAAAAGGCTCCACGACAGGGACTGAAAGGCAGTGACTTCGCCGACGGGCTCAGTAAGACGGCGTTTTTCTCAGAAAGAACCCTGGGCAGCGGTAAGGATATGTCGACCACCCTGCCGACAAAATCTGACATCATCACGATGCCGAGTCGGCAGGACGGCCCCGTGGCTCGGGCGACGATCTTCAACGACTGCGCAGGTGCCGCACCGGCGGTGTCATCCTATAACTTCGCCGGAGCCGGCCGTTGGCCTGACGGGGATGACTGGTCGAACGGATGGCCTTTTTCAGGATACGACGCAACCCAGTACAACCACGTCGCCCCGCCGAACTGGAGCGGATGGGATTGTGGCAACTTCAGTGCCATCCCGGACACGCCCGGCGAACATGCGATCGTCTCGGCTCGAAGCCAGCACCCTGGCTCAGTCAACGTTCTCTTTGGCGATGGCGGTGTGCAGGTGATTAACGATTCCGTCGATCTTGCAGTATGGAGGTCGCTTGGGACGAGGTCGCCGGAACCAGGCGAGGTGAGTGGATCTTCACCCTGACACGCGGAGCCTGCCGTCCTAACGCTCCGCGGCGTGCTCTTCGGCGACGAGTTCGAGGTCACTGGCAAGATACTTCACCGCCGCCGATGGCGCGAGGTTGAAGTACACACGACCCTTCGTTGCCCAGCGGTCGCCGTCATACAGGAACTCGGCCGTGGCCGCTCGCACCCGCGAGACCGCCTCCACTTCCTCCATGCCGCCCCCCTCCACGGCCTCGAAGCTGACCTCGATGGCCACGAGGGCTTTGAGCAGGCGGCTCTTGCGGTCGCGAGCGTAGAGCACGTCGTCATCGAACTCGACATCCACCCATCGCAAGCCCCTGGGCTTACCGGTGGCCGCGGCCCGCTCGATGAACTTGGCCTCGAGTGGCTCCCGCTGGCGGTGAAAATCTCGCTGTGCCCGGGCGAGCCGTTCGGCCTGGCGGGCCGCCCGCAACGGTCGCATCGCGATCATCGCAGCGGCTCCGGCCACGGCGGCGATGCAAGCCGTGATCGCTATGTGTACGAGCATGTAGTCCATCGCAGAGCCTCCGGTGCGGCCCTCGGCCAGCCAGGACTAGTGTAGGAGGCCGGCCCGGACAGGCCAAATCGATATCTCCCCGTAGACTGCCGGGGCAACCCTGGAGAATCCCGATGCCCCGCCCTGCCGCCGCCAGACACCTCCCGCCCCTCGGGGCCCACCACTCGATCGCTGGAGGTTTCTCGCGGGCCGTCGAGCGGGCCGTTGAGACCGGCTGCGACTGCCTGCAGGTGTTCACTCGAAACATCAACCAGTGGGCCGTCTCGCCGCTCGACGAGGCGGAGGCTGATGCCTTCCGGAAGGCCGTGCGTGCTGCAGGGCTGAAACTCGTCGTGGCCCACGACTCCTACCTCATCAATCCCGCCTCTGCCGACGCCACCCTCCGCAAGAAGTCGATCGCCGCCCTTGCCGAGGAGGTGCGGCGAGCCGATCGCCTCGGAATCCCCTGGGTGGTGGCGCACCCCGGCGCCGCCGGCGAGCAGTCGGCCGAGGTGGCGGTCGCCCGGGCGGCAGCGGGCATCGCGGAGGCCCTGACGATGACCGCCGGGCTCGCCGGTGGGATTCTCATCGAGACGACGGCGGGCCAGGGCTCGTGCCTCGGTGCCTCGTTCGAGGAGATCGGAGCGATGCTCGACACGATCGACGCGAAGCCCGGCCTCAAGAAGCGGGCGGGTGTGTGCCTCGACACCTGCCACGTATTTGCGGCCGGCTACCCACTCGCCCCAGCGGCGGCTCTCGACGAGACCCTCAGGGCCTTCGACCGCCACATCGGCCTCAAGCGCCTCAAGGTGATCCACGCCAACGACTCGAAGCGGGAGTGTGGCTCAAGGGTGGATCGCCACGAGGCCATCGGCAAGGGAAAAATCGGTCGCGAGGCATTTCGGCTGCTGATCAATCACCCGAAGCTCGCGGGCATCCCGTTCATCCTCGAGACGCCGAAGGAAGGCCCCGACGGCAAGCCCTGCCCCAAGGTCGACCGCCGCAACCTCGCGACCCTGCGACGGCTCCACGCGTAGCACAGGTTTCCACCGTGCCACACCGCAGGTAGCCAACCTGCGGCTACGGGGCCGGCACGAACCCACCGCCTCACGTAGCACAGGTTGCCAACCTGTGCCGATTCACTCCCGCAGGTTGCCAACCTGCGGCTACGAGTTGATCAAGCGAGGGGCTGCCCGTGCCCCAGAGCCGGGCTATGGGAGCAAGCGAAGCCACGATGGCGAAGCGCAGCGGACATGCAGCGAGCGAAGGGCAGGATGCCCGCAGTGAACGTCCGGCGACGGGGCACGGGTAGCCCCGAGCGGCGCGACCGTCACGCCTCCGGCGGGATCTCGCGGCCGTGCGGATCGGCGGCCCGCTCGTCCATGTCGGCCTCCAGCCGTTCCCGCATCTCGGCGCCGAGATGATGCTCCACCCATTCGGCCGGCGGATGCAGATGATCGAGCGGGAGGTCGGCATGTCGGCCGAGCCAGGCTTCCCAGAGCCGGTGTGACCGCACCACGTTCTCCGCCTCGCGGCGGCCCGCCGGCGAGAGTCGCCACGACGAGCCGTCGCGGAGAAGGTGGCCGGTGAACTCCAGCCAACGAACGACCACTGCCTCGTGCGGCGTCTGCGGCCTTGCCGCGGCGCGGTTTCCCGCTTCCTCCGCCCGCCAGACGGTGGCCAGACGGTCCTCCCTCGCGACCCGCCAGGCAAGCCGGACGCGGCCGATCAGCCGGGCCGCGAGTCCGTCATCCGGCGCGAGCGCCGCCGCGGCCGCGTATTCCAGGCCGAGCACCACGGCGATCATGCCCGCGGCGCTGGTGTGGAGCCGCCAGGCCGCGAGATAGCCGACGCACGCGGCCACGGCACCAAGAGCCATCGCCACCACCACCATGCGGTGGAGCCGGCGCGTGAGCAGCTCTGCGGCCGCAGCCGGCGCCACGAGCATGGCCACGACGAGCACGGCGCCCACAGCATCGAAACTCGCCACCGTGGCCACCGCCGTCGCGGCGAGGAGGCCAGTCGTCACGCCGACCACCGGAATACCTGCCATCCGGGCACCGGCAGGATCAAAGGCCGTGAACACCTGCAGCTTCCACGTCGCCACCGCCGCTGCGACGAGGCCCGCGAGTACGGTCGCTCCTGCGACAAAGGCCCGCGGCACGGGCTGGCCCGCGATCGAGATCGTGTCGAACGGCAGGAAGGCGAGTTCGCCGTACAGCACACAGGCGGCATCGAGGTGGGTGCCAGGGGGGGCGAGGCCGACGAGCACCACACCGATCGCAAACAGCGTCGTAAACACGACGCCCGCCCCGGCATCCTCCGTCAGACCTCCGGCTGCCCGCAGGCCCTGCGTGAGCCAGACGGTGAGCATGGCGGCAGCCACCGCCCCAAGGAAGACGAGCGGACCACCCGGTCGCCCGCCGGCCAGCACGGCCACCGCGATCCCCGGCAGCACGGCGTGGCTGATCGCGTCACCGACGAGACTCATCCTTCTGACGACCAGCAGCGTGCCCACCAGCGCGCACGACGCCGCGATGACGGCAGCCGTGGCCATCGCCCAGGCGTGGATGCCACCCAGGCCAAACGCGAGATCGCCCACCAGCGTCGACGATGTCATCGGCCCGCCTCACCTTCGTCGTCGCCCCGCCGCACGGTCAGGCCCCGCGCGGCCTCGGCCCGCCGCGCGATCCAGCCCCGGTGCGGGGCGCAGAGAAACGAGACCGCAAACGCTCCTGCGGCGGCGATCACCACGAGCGGTCCGGTGGCCAGGCCTGGTCGGGCCGCGCTCGCTGCCACGCCCACTGCCGCTGCCGCGAGGCCGATCAGGCCCGAGAGCACGACCATGGTTCCCACGCGGTCGGTCCAGAAGCGGGCCGCCACCGGCGGAATCACCACCAGCGCCGTCACCAGCACCGCGCCGACCGCCGGCAGGCCCGCCACAACCATCAGCGCCACCAACCCCACGATCGCATAGTCGATCCCGCTCACCGGCCAGCCCGTTGCCGCTGCAAAGGCCGCGTCGAAGGCGACGAGCGTCGCCTCCTTGAGAATCGCCGCCACGGCCGCCACGGCCACGGCGGCCACCGCCCCGAGCAGCCACGCATCCCGAGCCGTGAGCGCCGCGGTGTGGCCGAGGAGAAACTGCTCGAGGCCGGCGGAGTTGGCGTAGCCCCAGGCCGGTAATCCCGACACCAGCGTGATTCCAAGGCCGAACGAGACACCGATCACCAGCGCCGTCGCCGCGTCGTCGCGGGTACGGGTAAACCGCCGCACGAGCACGAGCATCCCGAGGCCGGCGCACGCGGCGACGAGCGCTCCCGCAAGCAGCGTGGCCAGGTCACGGCGACCGGTTGTAAGAAACGCGCCGGCCACCCCGACGAGCGTGGCGTGCGCCGCGGCGTCGCCGGCGAGTGCCCGCTTCCGCAGCACGCAGAGGCTGCCGACGACACCCGCCGCAAACCCGACCGCCGCCACGCCCAAGGCGACGACGACCGTGTTGTGGGCGAGGATGCCGGCCGCCGCGGTCATGGCGTCCGCCCCCGCGCGGCGATCGCCTGAGCCAGGTCGTCGAGGACGTCCACGTGGCCAGCGTAGGTTCGCTGCAGGTTCTCGGGCGTGAGCGTGTCGATCGTGCGACCGGCGGCGACCACGCGGCGGTCCACGAGGGCGACGCGGTCAAACCATTCGGCGGCAGTCCGCAGATCGTGATGCACGACCACCACGAGGCTGCCCGCGGCCTTGAGGTCGTCGAGCACGTGGAAGATCCGCTCCTGCGACCGCACATCGACGCCCGCCATCGGCTCGTCGAGGAAGTAGATGTCGGCCTGCTGAGCGAGGGCCCGCGCCAGAAACACCCGCTGCTGCTGGCCGCCCGACAGTCGGCCGATCTG
>Ga0114971_10002140_pt1 | contig 13620 bp, 10 predicted proteins | sample M_140625_MF_Meta_FD_87320 | JGI IMG/M metagenome (GOLD analysis project Ga0114971, IMG submission 87320) | Freshwater microbial communities from Lake Montjoie, Canada to study carbon cycling - M_140625_MF_MetaG | ecosystem: Environmental > Aquatic > Freshwater > Lake | place: Lake Montjoie... | reverse complement strand
GCCGCCCGCGGTTGCCGCTCGATCGTGGCCGCTCCGCTGTTGCTCTTCGCCGCCGGGCACGCGAAACGCGATGTGCCCGAGGCGGTTGCGGTGGCGGCCGCGGCACACGGGATGAGCGTCCGGCAGACGGATGCGTTTGGCGAGATTCACGAGATCGTGGAACTGTCTCAGACCAGGCGCCGCGAGGCGGTCGCTACCCGCGGTCCGGTCGGGGCCGCCGCAACCGTGCTCGTGATGATTGGCCGCGGGTCGAGCGATCCCGAGGCGGCCACCCAGCTCCGCTCGTTCACGGAGGCGACCCTCGGCGACGCGGGGTCCGCCCGGCCCCGCCGGGTCGAACTGGGTTTCGTGGCGGCCGCCCGGCCGCGGCTCGACGAGGCGATCGCCACCGCCTGCGACCCCGCGGACGCCCAGGTGCGTAGGATCATCGTGCAGCCTCATCTGCTGTTTCGTGGCCACGTGGAGGATCAGGTGAACGAGGCGGTGGCCAGCGGCCGGGTGCAGCGGCCCGACATCGAGTGGATTCAGGTGCCCCGACTAGGCGCCGATCCGCTCGTCGCCAGAGCACTTGCCCGCCGGGTGACGCAGGTCGCCGATGCGGAAAACACGACGGAAAGCCTGTCTCGCCAAGGCTGACGCGAAACGTCACAATGAATGGTCCCGCGGCTGATCCGGCACATCAGGTTCGGGACGGGTACGCATGTCATGACACGGAGGGTTCACCGCGTGGACGGAACGACACGGACGGGGTGGTCGATCGGCATAGTGGGCATGATGGCCATGATGGCCATGCAGTTCATGGCGGTTGCCGCCGAGGCGCAGGTGCCGCAGCAGCCGCCCGCGGTGGTGGCGCCGGCTCCCGTTGATCGGCCGGTGATCCAGGCTCCCGCAGCCGCTCCCGGTCTCCCGCCCGCGGCCGCCCCGGCTGGTGCTCCCGGGCAGGCCAACGCGCCGCCGGCGTCGGTGAAACCCGGGACCAACGACCGCTACATCGCGGTGGCGGTTCGCCGCCAGCTCGAGAACGAGCACTTTCTTCGCAAGCCGATCGACGATGAGATCGCCCGGCGGTGGTTCTCCTCGTTTCTCGAGGCGCTCGATCCCATGAAGGTCTACTTTCTGCAGAGCGACGTCGATGCGTTCATGCAGAAGCGAGAGTCGCTCGACGACCTCGTGAAGAAGGGCGACGTCACCTTCGCCTATGACGTGCTGACGAGGTTCCTGCAGCGCGTGGACCAGCGGCTGCCGCTGGTCGAGCGGCTGATCCAGGGAGCCCAGGACTTCAGCAAAGACGAAACGATCGTCATCGATCGCGACGAGACGAAGTGGGCGAAGAATGAGGCCGAGGCCGAGGACCTCTGGCGGCGGCGGATCAAGTACGACCTGCTCGTCCAGAAGATGGAGAAGACGTCACCCGAGGAGGCGAAGGACAAGCTCCTGCGCCGCTATCGCAGCCTCGCCAAGCGGTGGCACCAGATGACGGCCGACGAGTTGCTCGAGACCTACCTCTCGTCGCTCACCAGCAGTTTCGATCCGCACACCAGCTACATGTCCCCCGGCACCCTGGAGAACTTCGAAATCGGGATGCGGCTGCAGCTCGATGGCATCGGCGCCCAGCTCAAGGGCGAGGACGGCTACACCACGATCGTGGAACTCACTCCGGGCGGCGCGGCCGACAAAGACGGCCGGCTGAAGTCCAAGGATCGCGTGGTCGGGGTGGGCCAGGGTACGGAAGGCGAGATCGTCGATGTCGTCGACATGAACCTGAACGAGGTCGTGAAGCTGATCCGGGGCAAGCGAGGCACGACCGTCCGCCTCAAGGTGATCCCCGTCGGTGAGAACGTGCCCAAGGTCTACGACATCACCCGGGCGAAGATCGAACTCAAGGACGCCGAAGCTCGTGGCGAGGTGATCGAGCACGGCAAGAAGGCCGACGGTGCGGCCTACAAGGTTGGCGTGATCAACCTGCCGAGCTTCTATCTCGACATGGCCGGCGCCCAGCAGGGCCAGGCGGAGTTCAAAAGCAGCACCCGCGACTGCAAGCGGCTCCTCGAGGACTTCCGCAAGCAGGGCGTCGACTGCGTGGTGCTCGATCTGCGGAGCAACGGCGGCGGCTCGCTGCCGGAGGCGATCAAGCTGACGGGCCTGTTCATCGACAAGGGCCCAGTGGTGCAGATCAAGGATTCCGACAAGCAGGTCCGTCCCTACGACGATGTCGATCCGGGCGTCGTCTGGGACGGCCCGCTGGTCGTGCTCACGAGCAAGTTCAGCGCCAGTGCCAGCGAAATCCTCGCCGGTGCGATCCAGGACTACCACCGCGGTTTGATCGTGGGCGACAAGTCGACCCATGGGAAGGGAACCGTGCAGACGCTCCTCGACGTCGGCCGCCAGCTCTTTCCCAGGTTCGACAGTTCGCCGCAGTTGGGGGCCATCAAGGTGACGATCCAACAGTTCTATCGGCCTTCCGGCGACAGCACCCAGCTCGAGGGTGTGCTGAGCGATGTTGAGCTCCCGAGCATCACCAGCCACCTCCCGATCGGGGAGTCGGACCTCGATCACGCGCTGACGTTCGATCGTGTGCCGCGGGCGGATTTCGCTGGTTCCGACAAGGTGACCGACGGCATGGTGGCGATGCTCCGCGAGGCATCGGCCAAGCGGGTGCAGGCCAACAAGGACTTCGAGAAACTCGCCAGCGACATCGCCCGCTACGAGAAGCGGAAGGACGAGAAGACGATCTCGCTCATGGAGAGCGAGTTCGAGCGGCAGTGGAACGAGGGGAAGGCCGCTGAGGACGAAGAAGAGAAGAAGCTCGAAGAGATGGAGTCGCAGAAGAAGCCGGTCGTCCGTCGTGACTACTACTTCGACGAGGCCCTCAACGTCACGATCGACTACCTCAAGGCGCTTGCCGGAGCGACCGGTCTTGCCGACACCGCGAAGGTGCTGGAGCAGACACCAACCCCGTGAGGCAAGGCGCGGATCAGGAAGCCCAATCGCGTGAGCGATGGGGACATGCCGGCTACGTCGCGCTTGCTCGGGGCTGCCCATGCCCGTCGCCGGACGTTCACGTCGGCCCTCCAGGCCTCCGTTCACTGCGTGTCCGCTGCGCTCCGCCATCGTGGCTCCGCTTGCTCCCACAGCCCTGCTCCCGGGCACGGGCAGCCCCTCGCTGAGTTCGCGTTCCGCTCGTAGGTGCAGGTTGTCAACCTGCACATGACGTGTGCTTGGTGATGATTCACCGCAGGATGCCATCCTGCGGCTACGTGGGCGGGTTCAGGAACTGGTTGCCACAAGGTCCGCGAGGGCTGCGAGTGGATTGGGGTGAGCCGGGCGGAAGCCAAGGTCGCGAAAGAGCAGCTTTGGGTCGACCCGCTTGTCGGCCCCACGAGGCCTCGGGGCCGCTGTATCCCAGTCGGGCTCGGGGCTGCCCGTGAGCTTCGCCAGCGTGCCGTACCAGTCGCGACGGAGGACGGGCTGCCCGTCGGCCACGACGTACAGCCCGCGGGGCGAGGCGGCGTCGGCCACCGTGCAGACGACCGCTGCGGCGTCATCGATGTGGACGAGATTGAGCCACGAGTCGGGATCAGCGGCGATTGGCAGGCCCGCCTTGAGATCGGCGATCCGCGGCAGCCGGTCGGGGCCATACAGCCCGGCGAACCGCAGGGCTGTGCCGGGGCCGGCCGGATGGGCCGCAAGCAGTGTCTCGGCCTCGATGAGCACCCGACCCGCTTCGCGGGAAGGATTCGGTGGTGTCGATTCATCGACCATGCCGCCCCCTTCGTCCCCCCATACGCCGGTCGAACTCGAGAGGATCACCCGCGGCGTTGAGCCCACGGGCCGCGCTGCCACGAGTGCGTCGAGCAACCGCCGCAGTCCGTCAACGTGAACATCGCGGTGCGTGGCACCGGCGGTGCGATCGAAGCCCACGCCCCAAAAGACAGTCTCGGGAACTCCAGCGTCGGCGAAGAGATTTGCCCAGCATGGCTCTGCCGCGGTGACGTCGACCATCGCGGGAGTGATGCCACGCTCCCTCAACTCCGCCGCTCGTGTCTCCCGCCGCGTGGTGGCGATCACGCGAAACCCCGCGCCCACCCACCGCCGCGCCACCCGTTCGCCGAGGTAGCCGCAGCCGACCACCAGCCGAAGACGCTGGGCGAGGCTGCCGGGGTCCATGGCCGCTCGATGAGCCTCGGAAATCGATGCCGGTGGGTTGGAAGCGTCGTGCGAAGTCATGGAGGTTTCCACCGTGAGGCGACCGCTGCCGGCTAACCGTCGAGGGCCCTCGGCCGCTCGCCGTGGGAGTGCGATTCGAGCCACGACTGAAGCACCACCAGTGCAGCGACGGCGTCGGCCCGCTCTTTCTTTCGGCCGCGCGTCAGCCCGACGCCCGCGAGCATCCCGTCGGCCTCGCGAGAGCTGTATCGTTCGTCATGGAAGACGACCGGCCGGCCGGTGATCCTGTTCAGCCACGCTCCGAACCGCTCCACCTCCGCCGACATCGCGCTGGTGCTGCCGTCGGCGTGGATCGGCAGCCCGACCACGAAGCCCGCGACCGTCTCCTCGACGACGAGCCGCTGAAAGAAGGCGGTGTCGACCGCGCGGTCTCCTGTGGTCTGGTGCACGCAGAGCGGGCTGCAGATGATCCGTTCGGCGTCGCAGATTGCCACGCCGATCCGCCGCCGGCCGTAGTCGACTCCGGCCAGGCGTCCTGCTGGTAGGCCGTCGTTCATCGGCCGACCTCATCGTGGTCGGCCACAAAACGGCCCGATTTCAGGAACGACTCGGTGGCCCGCTTGACCCGCTGGTCGCTGATCATGGCAGCATGGTGGACGGGCACGAGGAGAAAGTCACCGGCCCCGTCGAGTCTCGTCTCCTCGACGCGGACCACGGCGTCGTCGTCGCCGTCGAGCAAGGGGCTGAAGCCCGAGCCATCGCCACGGCCGCCGGCCACGATGCCGAACTCGCACGGGGGCACCGCGAGGTGAGGTTCGACCTGCGGCCAATCGACGACGAGGTCGCGGGCAGCCCCATCCGCGAGCGCCGCGAGGACGCCCACGCCACCGACCTGCCGGGCGAGGTCGGAGCCGCGGTTGGGTGGGCCGAGCATCACCATGCGATCGACACGGGCAAGGTCACCCTCGTCCGCGAGCGACATCCAGCGGCGAACGACGAGGTTGCCAAGGCTGTGGCCCACAAAACTGATCCGCGCGGTGCGCGGCAGGCCGCCGACGACGGTGTCGAGTGACCGACCGTGGGCCTCAATCGTTGCGGCGGTGCTGGCGTAGCCGAACAGGAGCACCGTCGCGTCGAGGGTCTTCCGGAGATGATCGGCGATCGGCCGCATCGACGAGCGTCCTTCGCCGAGACCGTGGAGTACGATCACGGTGGGGCCGGCCATCGGCGGGATCGTGCCCTCGGCTTCGAGTGCGGCGAACGCCGCGTGGCACTCTTCAAGCGAGCCCTGGCGGACGAAGGCATCACGCGAATCGAGGATGCGGCAGCGTCCGTCGCGGGGACGCACCTGGATCCGCCAGTCGTGACGGACGATCACGTCACTCCACTCGACCGCTTCCTGCGACCTCCGAAGTTTCGTGAGCCAGGTGGCGTCGCGCTCCGCCGCCTCGTCGGCCGCACCGCTGCGGACGATCGCGATGAGCAGGACGGCCGCGATCAGAGGTACTCGGTCCATCCGCGTTTCTCGAGTTCGGCGACCACCTTGCGGACGCCCTCTTCGTGGCCGCGATCCGCCACGAGCGTGGCGTCGGGGGTGTGTACTACAAGGATATCCTTCAGCCCGAGCGTGACGACGAGATGGTCGTCGCCTGCGTGGACGATCGTGCCGGCCGACTCGATGCCGAGGTGCCGGCCGACGGAGGTGTTGCCCGCGTCATCCTGCGGCCGCTGGCGGGCCACGGCCGACCAGCCGCCCAGGTCATCCCAGCCGAAGGGGGCCTCGATCACGGCCACATCCGTGGCGTGTTCCAGGACGGCGTAGTCGACGGAAATGCCCTTGATCGCCGCGAACTCCTCGGCAAACACCCGGTCGCGGTCCGGCCCGTCCCAGGCGTCGGCAATTCGCCGCAGGTGCGCCATCGTCTCCGGCTGGCGGGCGTCGAGGGCGGCGATGATCGTGGAGGCCTTCCAGACGAAGATGCCCGCGTTCCAGAGGTACGTGCCGGCGGCGACATATTCCGCCGCCACGCTGGCCGGCGGCTTTTCTTTGAACGTCGCCACCACGTGGGCCGGGGCCTCGCCCGGCGCGGTCGCGACAGACGTTCCCTGCTGGATGTAGCCGAAGCTCTCGGCCGGATAGGTGGGCCGCACGCCGAAGGTGACGAGCCGGCCGGGACACGTCTCCACCATGGCGGCCGCCTGCTGGATCGCACGGCGGAAGTCGGCTGCTGGACGGATCACGTGGTCGGAGGGCATCACCGCCATCGTCGCGTGGGGATCACGGCGGCCGACGAGCAACGCCGCCAGACCGATGCAGGGGGCCGTGTCACGTTTGCAGGGCTCGCCGACCAGGGCCGCCTCCGGCAGACCCGGCGTCTGCGCCCTGACAGCGTCGAGGAGCCGCGACGAGGTCACGATCATCGTGCGATCGGGGGGCACGAGGCCTTCCAGGCGATCAACGGTGTCCTGCAGGAGTGTCTTCTCGCCTGCGAGCGGAAGGAGCTGCTTGGGGAGGGCTGCTCGGCTCGCAGGCCAGAACCTCGTTCCCGATCCGCCGGCCATTACGATTGCATGCAGCATGGGCTTGTTCTCCAGGGATTCGCCCGTTGTGCGGTGGGGCGGGTGTGGATCAATGGCCGCGGACCCAGTTCCACAGCAGGAAGCAGAGCAGGGGAAAGGCACCGAAGATTACCCCGTAGGTAAACAGTGTCGTCCAGAGATTTCGGGGCCAGCGTGCCATAGTCTGCCTCAACGATCCTTACCTGGATGACTTCGCGACGAGGTCAACGGGAATCTCGAGCGGCTCCTCCGCAGGCTCGCTGAGGCGACACTCGATCCGCACGCCCCACGGCAACACCTCGGCTGCGGTGACAACAGCCTCGACGCCGTCGTACTCGGTCGAGACCTGCACGATCGGCGTGGCCGCGAATGCGGGGCAGAATCCGACGTGGGCGTGGGTCGCCTTGCCACCCGCCGGGATCGAGAGCCGCACGTGGCCGGAGACGCAGTCAACGCCCTCAACCGTCTCGTATCGCTCCAACCGCTGCTGCAGGCGGCCCGGCGGTGCCGGTGATACGTCAAGGGCGGGTGATGCCAGCGGAGGCGGTGCTACCTGCGGCGGCTCATCCCGACCCGAGGGCAACGGTGCGGCATGACTGGCCGGCACGCTTGATCGCGGCACCGTGATCCGGGGTTCGGGCCCGGGGCGACGCCGTCGGTCGTCGTCCACCCCGCGCCCGCGAGGGGCTGGCAGCACGCCAACCGCAGCGGCCATCGCCAGGGCCACGATCGAGACCCAGTCACCGGCTCGCGGTGGCAGCGCCACCGCCGCCACGCCGATCACGAGCCCGATCCGTGCCGCGATGGAACTGGCGAAGTGAGTCCCATCGCGACGTCCCGCGCGACGTCCGGCGTCGGTGATGCCGAGGAGGACGAGGCCTCCGCCCAGCGTGATCCAGACGAGCCCCGGCTCCGCCACGCTGAACCCACCTGCCAGACGCCGCGCCGCCAGCACGAGGCCGCTCGTGGCGGCCGCCGCGGCCGCGAGGGCGGACGCCGACCGAACAAGGCGGGCGGCGACTGGTTCGGCTGGCGACCGACGGACTCCCGATCCCGGCAGCATGCCACCGGGCAGCGGAGTCAGCCGTCGGCCGCCTGCCGGAACGGTCGCCATTGTCAGCCGACAGCGGCGCCGGCCTTGGCGGCCTGCGCGAGCTTGGCGGCCTTGTCGGTCTTCTCCCAGGAAAAGCCGTCGCGGCCGAAGTGGCCGCCCGCGGCGGTCTTGCGGAAGATCGGCTTCCGGAGTTCGAGGTATTCGATGATCCCTCGCGGAGTGAGCGGGAAGAACTCCCGCACCACCTCGCAGAGCCGCTCGTCCTCAACCTTGCCGGTGCCTTCGGTGTCGACGTTCACGCTCACCGGCTCGCTCACGCCGATCGCGTAGGCAAGTTGCACCTCGCAGCGGTCGGCCAAGCCGGCCGCCACAATGTTCTTCGCCACATGGCGGGCCATGTAGGCAGCGCTGCGGTCAACCTTGGTCGGATCCTTGCCGGAGAACGCGCCGCCGCCATGCCGGCCCCAGCCGCCATAGGTGTCGACGATGATCTTGCGACCAGTGAGGCCGCAGTCGCCATGCGGGCCGCCCACCACGAACCGCCCCGTGGGGTTGATGTGGTAGGTGATGTTCGAGGTGTCGAGGTCCTTGGGGAGAAGAGGCTTGATGATCTTCTCGACGATGAACTTCCGGATGTCCTCGTTCGACACGTGCGGAGCGTGCTGTGTGGAGACCACGATCGTGTCGAGCCGGACCGGCTTGTTGCCTTCGTACTCGACCGTGACCTGGCTCTTGGAGTCGGGCCGCAGCCAGTCCACCTCGCCCTTCTGCCGGGCCTCGGTGAGCCGGTTCAGGATGCGGTGTGAGAGGGCGATCGGCAGCGGCATCAGTTCCGGCGTCTCGTTGCAGGCGTAGCCAAACATCAGCCCCTGGTCGCCGGCGCCGATGTCCTTGCCCTTCGCCTCGTCCTCGTTGACGCCCATGGCGATATCGCCCGACTGCTTGCCCACCGCCACCAGGACGGAGCAGGTGTCGGCAGCGATTCCCATCTCGTCGTCGGTGTAGCCCACCTCGCGAATCACGTCGCGGACCACTTTCTGGTAGTCGATTGTGCCCTTGGAGGTGATCTCGCCGGCGATCACGGCGAGGCCCGTGGTCACCATCGTCTCGCAGGCGACTCGGCTCTTTGGATCGAGCGCGAGGTAGGCGTCGAGGACGCCGTCGGAGATCTGGTCGGCCAACTTGTCCGGGTGACCCATGCTGACCGATTCGCTGGTGAATAGATACTTGCCTCGTGCCACGGCGGAAGCCTCGCGCTAAATGGTGGTGGGATACAGGAACCGGCGGCGATGGCCGGTCGTCACGATCCAGCATTATCGGGAACGCCGCACGATCGGCAACCCGCGAGCCGTGTCATGCGGTTTCAGGGCCCAGTTGGCCGGGAACGGGCAGTCGCTCAAGGATCATCCGAGCCGTCGCGGCGACGGCCCCTCGCTGGGAGGCGACGAACCGCTGCGCGTGGCCACCGAGCGTGGCGGCCCAGGCCGGGTCGTCGAGGCATCTCAGGACGAAGCCCGTGAGCGTCGAGCCATCCTCCACGACCACCGCCGCATCGGCGTCGAGCAACCGGCGGACCTCGTCGCGGAAGTTTCTCGTGTGTGGTCCAAACGATACCGCGGCCCCATAGGCCGCTGGTTCGAGCATGTTCTGGCCTCCACGCTTGCCGTCGAGGCTGCCCCCAACGAAGGCGATCGCCGCCGTGCCCCACCACGAGCCGAGTTCGCCCGTGGTATCGACGAGGAGCGCGTGGCCGGCGGTGAGCGGTGCAGCATCCGTCAACCGGCTTCGTGCCGACCAGGAGACGTCGAGGCCGTCGAGCATCGCGGCGATCTCTGCCGCTCGCTCGACATGACGCGGTACGATCACAAGCCGCAGCCGCGGATGCCGGCCGCGAAGCGCGAGGAATGTCTCGGTCGCGAGCCGCTCCTCAGGATCCTGCGTGCTGCCGGCGAGGAATACCACGTCATCCTCGGCAAATCCTGCAAGTCGACGCAGCCGCTCGACTTCCGGGGCGTGTCGGTCACCCCTCACGCCGTCGAACTTCATCGAGCCGGTCACGGTCACCTGGGGAGCGCCGAGCGCCGTGAACCGGTCGGCATCAGCCTGCGATCGGGCGACCACGAGCGAGATCGAGCAAAGCGCCCGTCGCACCAGCGGCCTGATCTTGGCGTAGCCCGCGGCGCTCTTCTCGCTCATCCGGCCGTTGGCGACGATGATCGGGATGCCGCGACGACGGACGCGGGCCACGAGGTTGGGCCAGAGTTCGAGTTCGCCGAGGACGATGACATCGGGGCGGACGCGGTCGAGCGCCCGGTCGACCGCCCACGTGAAGTCGAGCGGGCAGGGGAAGGCGTGGTCGGCACCAAACCGTTTTGCCGCCACTTCGAGGCCGGTCGTCGTCGAACTCGAGATCACGCAGTCGAGCGGCGTTTCTGCCGTCTCCGCCTGCCGCCGCAGTTCGTCGGCCAGCACGGCGAGCAGCTGCGCCTCGCCGACGCTCACACCATGGAGCCAGATTCGCGCGGCCCTGGCGGGCTTGGCGGCGACATCGATCGCGCCGGTGAATCGCACCCACGGCGCCGCCACCGGCCGCCCGCCGGAGAACCTCCGCCACACAACCCAGGGCAGGGCGAGAACAGCGACGACGAGGTAAAGGATGTCCAGCAGCACGATGCGGGTTTGGTGCGGGGGCCGCCGCGGGCATCCGCCCGCGATCAAGCGATCTACAAGGTGTAGAACTCCTCCCAACCTTGGCGCGGTGGAACTCCGGCCAGCAACTCGTTGGCCGCCTCGTGGTTGGTGATCCGCCGCATGGCAGGATCGAACGCGAGCTTCGCATTCACCCGCTGGGCGATCACGCCTAGGGCCATCGTCTGGCAGAGCGGCCCGGCCACGGCGAACGGCGACCGGCACCTCTCCTCACCCTTGCAGGCCAGGAGAAAGTTTGCGAAGTGGTTGGATGGGCTCGCGGGCACCTCGGGCAGCGTGGCGGCGATCTCGCGGGCCTTCAACTCGGGGACGATGCGGAGCGTTTTGCCGTGGGATCCTCCGACGAACGTGAGCCCCTCCCCGTAGATCACCTTGCCGGGCTGGGGCCGTTTCTCGGCTCGGGATTCGGATGCGGCGGGCGTGGCCTCGTCGACAGGCTCGCCGGCTGCGTTGGGCAGCGGCGGCAGGTTGTTCGTGCCGTCGTACCAGGTGAGCTCCACCGGCGGCTTGGCTCCCCGGGCCGGGAAGCGGAAGGCGAGCGTCGACGCCTGCGGGAAGATGAACGGGTTGTGACCCTCCAGCTTGACCGCCTCCACCTCGGTCGGCAGGCCGAGATCGAGGAACTCGTGCGCGGTGTCGATGAGGTGGGCACCCCAGTCACCGAGGGCACCGTTGCCGAAGTCGAACCACGACCGCCAGTCGCCGTTGACATAGCCCTTGTTGTAGTCGTGGAAGGCAGCCGTCGAGAGCCAGGCGTCCCAGTCGAGCGTCTCGGGAACGGGCTGCTCGGGGAGATAGCCCGAGACCTCCATGCCGTGCCAGCGGCGGGGGCTGTTCATGTGGGCCGTGATCCGGGTGACGTTCTTGATCACGCCGGCATCGACCCACTCCTTGAACTGGAAGTAGTTGGCTTCGGAGTGCCCCTGGTTGCCCATCTGCGTGGCGACCTTGTACTTCTCCGCGGCGGCCATCATCAGCTCGACCTGACGGAAGCTGTGGGCCATCGGCTTCTCGCAGTAGACGTGCTTTCCCTGCGACATCGCCAGCATGGCGATGGGGAAGTGGGAGAAATCAGGGACAGCCACGCTCACGGCGTCGATGTCGTTGCCCATGGCATCGAACATCGCGCGGAAGTCGCGGAATCGCGGGACGTCCGGAAAGAGTTTGAGCACCTGCTGCGTGTGCGCGGCTCCCATGTCGGTGTCGCAGAGCGCCACGACGGTCGCCAGACCCGTGTCATGAAGAGACGCAACAACTTCCTTCCCGCGGTGGCCGATACCGCAGCACGCCAGCCGCACCTTATCGCCTGTTCCGGCGGCCCGCGCGTGGCGGAGCGGGCCGAACGTGCTCGAACCGGCGGCGACGCCAGCGACAGCTCCGGCCAGGAACGAACGGCGGCCGATCGAGTCAGCCCTGGAGCTGCGGTGGATGGGTGTCATGCTGTCCTCCGGTACGGACGAAGCCGAGAGGGTTTCGGTTGAGCGGGACCGTTGACCACTGGCCCGCGTCACCCCGCCGCCACTCCGCTCGACTTACCGCAGCAGTTTTTGAACTTCTTGCCGCTGCCGCACGGGCAGGGGTCGTTGCGGCCGACCTTGTGCCCCATGTTTCGGATTGGCTCGGCCGCGGCCGCGTCGCCGCGCTGGTCGGGCGGCCCACCGGTCATCGACGAATCGCCAGGAGGCGGGAGTGTGGCTGCCGATGCCTCGGCGTGGATGGCGGCCGTCTCGTGCCACGTGCTCCGCAGGGCGTCCTCCTCGACCTGTTCGATGCGGTAGACGATGTCCACCACCCGTTCGTCGATCCCCTTCCACATCAGGTCGAACGTCCGCATGCCCTCGCGCTTGTACTCCACCTTCGGGTCGACCTGCGCGTAGCCGCGGAGGCCCACGCTGCTCCGCAGGTGGTCCATCGCGAGGAGGTGATCCTTCCAGGCGTTGTCGAGGATCTGGAGGAGCACGGCTCGCTCCATCCTGCCCATCTCGTCCCGGGGGGCGTCTTCGCCACGGGCGTGCCGCTTCCGGCTCGCCTCGACGAGATTCGCCCGCAGTTGGTCGAGGTCATTCGGCGCCACGGCCTCTTCCGGCAAGGCGGGATCGAACCGGTCCCGTGCCCAGGCGAGCAGTCCCTCGCGGTCGAGCCGCCGTGAGCCATCGGGCTGGCGGCCTGAGAAGTGCGCCAGACCCACGAGCACCGGGTACTCGATTTCGCGGTGGTCATACACGTTGCGGGCGAGTTCGCACACGCGCTTCTTGAACGACGCGCCGTCGAGTCCGCCGCGCTCAAGTTCAGCGATCTCGTCGGCCGGGAGGCCCGAGCCGAAGCGCCACTCGGTCCAGCCAAGGGCGCTGCGGATGCCGAAGTCGGGGGCCAGGAACCTGGCGCCTTCGGAGAGATCGACGCGATGCACCGCCTCGCGGGCCCGATCCTGAAGCCATTCGACCACGCCGTCGCGGCCCACCTTCTTGAGGTCGCGGTCGTTCACCGACAGCTTCCAGCGGGCGTTGGCAAACGTGGCCAGCGCCCCCCAGTTCCACTCGCTCTCGTCCTCACCGGCCGGCAGGTTCTCCTCGACCGCCTCGTAGATCTGCCCCTCCGCGTTGCGAACCGCCTCCTGCACGGCCACCCGCTCCGCTTCCTCGGGCGTCATGCCGCGATAGTCGGCGGGATCGAGTTCGCACGCGAACTGGCCGCCGGCCCAGGTGGCATAGGTTTGGCAGCCGTAGTCCTTGTCAAAGAAAGTGCCGATGTTTTGGTCGATCTGTCGGTCGACCATCTCCAGGATCATGTCGCGGCAGTCGGCTTCGCCGTCGATCTGATCGAGGATCTTCTGGCGGAAGCCGTAGACCCGCTTTCGCTGCTCGTCCATCACTTCGTCGTATTCGAGGAGGTTCTTACGGACCTCAAAGTTTCGCTCCTCGACCTTCTTCTGCGCGGCCTCCACGCGGCGCGTGACCATCCGGCTCTCGATCGCCTCGCCCTCCTGCATGCCCAGCCGCGTGAGCACGTTCTTCACCCACTCGCCGGCGAAGATCCGCATCAGGTCATCTTCGAGCGAGAGAAAGAACCGGCTCGAGCCGGGATCGCCCTGGCGACCGCAGCGGCCGCGAAGCTGGAGGTCGATGCGGCGG
>Ga0114971_10002138_pt1 | contig 13626 bp, 12 predicted proteins | sample M_140625_MF_Meta_FD_87320 | JGI IMG/M metagenome (GOLD analysis project Ga0114971, IMG submission 87320) | Freshwater microbial communities from Lake Montjoie, Canada to study carbon cycling - M_140625_MF_MetaG | ecosystem: Environmental > Aquatic > Freshwater > Lake | place: Lake Montjoie... | reverse complement strand
GTTATTTCAGTTGATTCTTTTTTTATTAATGTGTTACTTGTTATTTTTATTTTAATTAATCCATCATTACATTTATCTATATTATCTACATCATCCATAGTTGATGTTATTTCTTTATTTATTTCTTTAATAATTGGTATAAATTTAATTGATTTTGAATTTATTAATTTTTTCTTAGATTCAGAACTAATAGAATTTATAGATTTTTGACTAAACCATGTATGTTTATATAAATTTGCATCGTGTAATATTTTATTTTCTAAATCATTAATAAATTTTTTAAATACTAAACACTGAATACCACCTAATGGTAATAAAATTTCACTATGTGATTTCTTATTCATTACCCCAAATATATTTACTAATTCAGGTGTTTGAATATATAATGGTTTATCCATTTTATTATCATATATTTTTATTATTTTTTTTGTATTATCATCTGAATATTCAGGAATATCATAAATTATATTTGATATGTTATATTGGTGGGGTAAATAATGATTTTGCATTTTAATAATAATATTAATATTTAATATTATTATTTTAAATAAAAAAATTATATAATTTAAGCAGTTGAAGTAGCTTTCTTACGAACAGGTTTTGCTTTTAGAGTAATTTCTACTTTTTTAACAGAAGGTTTAATTTCTTCCTCTTCATCCTCCTCTTCTTCCTTTTCCTCCTTTTCCTCCTTTTCATCCTCCTCTTCCTCCTCTGCATTGTCTTTTAGATCTACTTCTGCGAGTTTAGATGTAGTAATATTTACGGAATCATCAAATAATGATTTTTGGAATAAATATTTCATGCTCTTAGATACAACATCATCACGCTCTTCTACTTGCATTTGCTCAATCGTAAATGTTACACCATAACGAGATGTCGCTTTAAGTTTCCATACTTTGCTCAGGCTAAAAATCATACGGTAACGAACTTCACCGCGACGAACTTTTGCTTCTAAATCTTTGACCGTATGAATTTCCATATCATTGTTATCTTTGTCAAAGAATTTAGTTTCAAGTTGATCGGCATTACCCTTCTTGGTACGGAATTTAAAGTTTACATAATTAATACTATCTCCCTTTTCTAGTACAGTTTCACCAACAAGATCTTGGACTTCAAATTTCTTTAAATCTTTATTAGTGGCACCAACAATAATCGACTTATTTTTCTTTAATTCTTCTTGAAGCTCATTCATTTTTTCTAACATTTTCTTATCAGATACATAACCACGCCATTTAGTACGATCTTTATCATCAAGAAGCTCACCATCTTGATTTTTTGGAGGAGGTAGACCACCCAGATTATAATCAATAATAGGACTTTTCATTAATAATGTGGTTAGAGTGCCATCTGCATGTTTATAATTTGCAAATGACATATGCATATTTTTATTGATATATTCACTTTCCTTAGTTTCCTCAAATTTTAAATTAGAAAAATCAACATCTTCGATAGGAATTACTACTTTGGACTTGGACATTTTTATATTATTTATTTATTTATAAAACTATATCTTTAAACTATTAATATATCAATTTTTATTAAATCAATTTTTATTTATAATATATAGGATTCTAATGCAGACCAACGAAGATTTTTATAATTAAACCCTATTACTTCTTGTATTACTTTATCATTATTAATATTACTAATAATTGATACTTTATAATGACGATAAATACATTTTATATGTTTTTCAAGTGTTATTAAAGATATTACAGTATCTTTATCATATGTAATAATATTTGCTAATTTAACAGAAATACTATTTTCCCTAAATTTATATATTCTAGCATATTTATTACCTTCACGGATTTTAATTAAATGCATATCTATAATTCCTTGAATTATAATTTTTAATGGATAGTTAATATTAATATTTAAACCTAATAATTTAATTATATTCTCATATCTTTTAAAAAGATACCCACTATATTTATTCTCTTCTATATTCTCATCTAATATTAGAGTTTTATCATCATGTATATCAGTATCATCCTTAATAATATTATTGTTAGATTCTATATCAAAATCTGTTATGTCCATATTATTTATATTTATAAAATAATAAATATAAATTATTTATGTTTCAATTTTTATGCATTATTGTTAGCCTTACATGGTAACAACAAACAAATTATCACTATCTTTTTTAATTAAATCATCTATTACTAAATTATCTTCTAATTTAAATATCATTTCTGTTTGATTTAATCCCTGTTCTATACTAGATACATTTAATTCAGTATTTTCTAAAATATCATTATCCATCATTAAATCACAATATCCTGTACCACCATTAATCATTCTCCCGATAATAATTCTTGATGATACACTTTTTAATCTATCAGTCTCATTAAATGCAGCTGCATTAATAAATTGTTCCATTGTTTTTTCAAATGATGCTCGAGATAATGGATCAGTATCTTGTCTGTTAATACCATGACGATCAATTGATATTAATGTACCACTATGTGTAATTACATCTACTAATAATGCAATATGATGATAATTTACATTGTCAATTAATTCACTAATTTCATTAATTAATTTATTTCTAATTGCTTCAATTCCAAAATTTGTATATATAGAATACATGTCATTTGTAATTGTTTTAATATGATTAATTCCAATAATCCCACGAATTCCACTCATATTAATTCCATCTGTTTGTAATACATATTCTTCTTTACTTTCAAGACTACCATCTTCTAATATATTTAATTGAGATATAGATAATACATCAATACTTGTAATTCCATCTAAACCCTTTAGATTAAAATTTGACAATATATAATCCTGTAATTCAATAATTTTATTCAAATCATAATTATTTAATTCAAATCTAATATGGATTATTGGTTGAATATTATTTTCATTACTAGATAAAATAGCACATGATATAACACGATTAAATATATCTTTATCTAATTTATTATTATTTTTAATATTTTGTAATTTATTCTTCCAAAATTTTACAAAATTTATTTTTATTTCAGATAATTTTAATTTTTTAGCATATAACATATCACGGTTAATACTAAATCTAAACATCCACGGTAATTTTTTAAGATCTAATTTAACATCATATATTTGCATTGCCGTATTTGGATCAATATTATCTATTTTTAAATATCCATTTTTAATATCTGGATCATATCCAATATCACTTTTTAATACAATATTTTGTAATGTTAAATAACTAATATATGATGCAATCTTGTATGCACTCTCTTTACTATATTTATATTTATCTTCCAAATAAATTGTTAACATCGGTGTTTTAATATTTTTTGTACAGCGTAATATTTCATTCAATCTTGCAATACCAGATGTTCCCTTTTTAACTGCACCTGCACTGTGCTTAGTATTTAAGTTCAATTGAGTACATTTTTCTCCCATACTTTGTGCACCTAATACTCCAACCATTTCTCCAGGATCTACTATCGCTTTGTTAAAATTATGAATAATCTCAATTTTAATTTTTTCTAATGATTTTTTAGTTAATTTATATTCAATTATACATTTTTTAGGTGATAAATATTCGTAAATAGATACAATAAACATAAATTTATTTATATATTCTAATTCTTGTTTATAGCTTTCTGATAAATCTAAATTTCTTTCTGCTTCTGTCATACAAAACATTTTAGTATTTTTAGATTTTATAATATCTTCAATTGTATTAATTATATCATTATAATCTAAATCTGTCTTACTAGTACTATTAATATTACTATTAATTATACGATGTAAATTTACTGGTAACATATATTTATCTTTTAATATTACATATTTTAATGTTGATTTTATTACAATTTTTCGTAATTCATCCCTAAATGATATTAATTTTTTATAATATTCTTCATTCATTATTTCTATTTTAGTTAATTCATTCTTCTTATAAAATTGTTTTAATTCTTCTTTTGTAAATATTAATGTTTCCCTAATATTCTTATTACTCATATTAATTAAATTTATTTTTACATGTGATTGTTTTACTTGATCTAAATTGGAACCACCATAAAAATATTGAATAATTTGATTATTAGCAGTACGGACTAGACCATCATAATAAATCATTATATCCTCCATACCTTTAATTAGTTTGCGCTGGACATAGCCTGTGTCTGCTGTATCAACTACATGTAATCCATTGGCTAATCCAAAATTTAATGTACTGGGAATTGTTAAATCATATACTTTAGGATATAATGAAATATCTACTTTATTAATTTCTTCAATTTTATCTAATACTACATCATTTTGAGATGCAAATCCTGATGAATCAAATGTATTAACAATATTTTGTAACATATTAATAACATCTTTAATACGTATATCTGTAATATTTGAAATATTACTTAAAAATTCTTTAATTGTATTTTGATCTGCACTTAATAATGCTAAACAAGTATCTAATTCTATATTTAAATAATCTAGTTTGCTAATGTCAACATGTTGAATATTATTAGGTGGTCTGGGTAATCTCATTGTTACAGGCACAAAATCTCCTGGTTTTACTAATGGTGTTGATGTATGTTCAAATTTCTTTGTATCATGATTATAAATTAGGAGAGATTTAGATTCAGTTACAATTACTTTCTTACCACCTAATGTTTTAATTTCATATAATTCTTTACCAGGTAAATGTCTAGTAATTGCAGTAATATGTCCCCATGTTACATTACCATCTGCATTTGTTGTAGGAATATATAATTTACTATCTTCTATTACTAAATATTCCATTTCTCTTTCTTCAAAATGTTGAACTTTATCTTTATTCTGATCTAAAATATTATCAATCCAATCACCAATCATAACGTATTTACTAGTATTAGAATCAAATAATATGATTGGTGTATCACCTGTTACAGATTTGATCGCAGTATCAATCAATCCATCACGACCTGCTGCAGTTTGAAAAAAGAATTCAGTTGGACTTAATCCTTTTAAATATGAATTAGTTACAAATCCACGCGCTTGTGGAGTATCATCATTTTGTGAAAAATGAGGGAGTGTACGATTATTTACTTTTTTAGCAATTCGTTTATTATTCATGTTAATTTGCCCTACGATACTTGCAATACTACCTAATTGTTCTACTTTACCCTTTGCACCTGAATCAACCATTAAAAATAAATTATTTGATGAATTTGTATTATCCATTACAATTTTACCCATATTACCTGCATGTGCTGATAACATAGTCCCTAAATTATTCTCAAAAATAGATTCATCTAATAATCCAGGGTGATTTTCCTGTTCTGTAATTAAATGTTTTACTTCTAATAATAATTTATTTGTTTTTTCTTTTATTTGATTTATAATTCCATCATCTACAATACAATCTTTAATACCAACTGTAAACCCTTTCAAATGTAACCACGATAAAATTACTTTTTGTACGTTATCAATAAAATCTCTAGTTTTTTCACCCCTGTATTGATCAAAAATAGTACCTAAAAATCCATTTGAACCATTTAATACATTTGCAGTTAATTTTCCAGTTTTATATTCACCATTTTGTACATTAACTTTTCCAAGTGTCATATTAATATCTGGAATTAAATAACTCATCAAATTAAATGTACTACTTTCTTTTTTTGCAACATTCAGTGATTTTACATTTTCAGTTACCATTAATGTTTTCATAACTCGATTCCATGATAATGATTGACTTGATTCAGTGAATAAATAACAACCTAATACACCATCTTGACGTAATTCAATAATTGGTTCTGTATTTCTAGGTGAAATAATTAAATTAGTAACATTTGCTAACATCGATAATTCTACAACAGATTGAATAGTTTGAGGTACAAATACGTTCATTTCATCACCATCAAAATCTGCATTATATGGTTTACACGTACTAGGATTCATTCTAAATGTTGTAAATTTATCATTCATTGAAACTTTAACACGATGTCCCATCATACTTAATTTATGCAAACTTGGTTGACGGTTAAATAATACATAATCTCCATCAATTAAATGTCTTTCTACAATATCTCCATATTGTAATTTAATCGGACGATTTCTATATCTAATATCATATGACACACCATTCTTTTTAACAATTTTATTAACACCAGGATAAATATCACGACCATTTTTTACTAACATCGACATTTTTTCATAATTATCTGGTGTAACTGTTTCTGGAAAGGGGATACTCATTGCTATTTTTAGGGGTATTCCTACCTCATCAATTCCAATAGACGGATCGGATGTAATTACGGCGCGACCTGACCCTTCTACACGCTTACCATTTAAATTTTGCCGAATCCGTCCTGTTTTTCCAGAAATTCTTTCTGTAATTGATTTGATAGGCCTTCCACCAGTTTTTTGTTGAGATATAGGTAATGATACTTCTTCATTATTATAATATGTAGCAATATGATATTGTAAATTACGAATATGATCTTCACTGTATTTCATGTCTTCACCTGATGCAGATTCTTTATCTAATATTTTTCTAACTTTAATATTTGTTTTAATAATATCAGATAATTTATGCGTTAATGTATCTTCAAATGATGTTGATGATAAAAAATCTCTTTTTGCTGGCGGCCTAATTGCAATTGGCGGAATTGGAAAATTAATAATAATCATATTTTCTGGTCTAGCTTTTGCTACATCAAAACCCATAATTTGATAATCTAAATCTGATATATTTTTCATAATTGTATAACACGTGCTTGGTTTTAAAATTTCAATAATTCTTTTTTTACCAGTTTCATTACCCCCATCTTCTTCAGTTACTCCTGATAATTCAGTTTCTGCTTGTAATTGAATATTACCAGTTGTTGGTGATATTTTTTTAGTAATAATAGGTACTGGTGCACCACATGAATAATCTTGGCGTACACAATATTTAATACTAGATGTTATTTTTCTAAGTTCATTAAATCTTACCTTACCATACTTATTACGAATAACATGATTAATTTCATCTAAAGATTTATTAATTAATAATTTAGAACATCTAATACAAATACATCCTAATATATTTTTAATAATAGTAATAAATCCAATATGAAATACAGGTTCTGCTAATTCAGTATGCCCAAAATGTCCAGGACAGTTTTTAGATTCTAATCCACATGTAGCACATAATATTTGACTATCTGCTGTTCCTAATCTTGGGTCAACTAAACCACCTCTTTTGGGTTCCATTAAATCATATGTTTCAGCAATATTAATACCAAATGTATCATTTGCTACTGCAGATGCCCGTTTAATTTCATCATTTCCATATAAGGTAAATTCGATTTTGTCGATATTTGAAATTTCATCAAATTTATCAGACATCGTCTCTTGTTATATTTATATAATAATTATTTAAATAATATTAATAATTAAATAATTTAATTATCAATTTTATTGTTTTAAGTTTAAGTCAATTTATTTTCAATAAAATTGAATCTAAATATATATAAAAACAATATGATATTATAATTAATAGAAAATGCAAACTTCTAATCTATTCAATACCCCATGGCATTTGTGGTATCATCATGAATTAGATAATTGGAACGAAGATGGATATCGTAAAATATTTACGATAAATTCAATTAATGATTTTTGGGATTTACACAACAATATTGAGTATATTGGAGGTATTAATAACCAAAATTTCTTTTTAATGCGTGATGGAATTAAACCTATTTGGGAAGATCCTAAGAATAGGAATGGGGGTTGTTGGTCAATTAAATTAACAGATGTATCTAAAAATTATAATATTTGGTTAAAACTAGCGTTGCGAATGGTAGGAGAAACAATGTTTAAAGATTCTAAATTAGATGAACAAAAGATAATTACTGGTTTATCTATAAATTTAAGAAATGCGAATACATCAATTATTAAAATATGGAATACAGATATTAAATATAATTCGATTAAATTTTTGCAAGAAGATATAACAAAAGATTTTGGATATAATATTATTTATAAGAAGAATAATGTGGAATATTAATTTAATAAAAAATAATATATTTTTTTATTAAATTTTTAAGGAAATACAAATTTACCTGTTTTCTTTTTTAAATATCTTTTATTAGAAGCTGTTTTTCTTTCTTTTGGAGGATTTTTTGAATAATCCATAAAGGTAAGATCATTTGGTGCATTTAATCCAAATTCTATAAACTCTTTTATTTTATCTATAGCTTCATCTGTAATAGTTGTATCACCTGAATATTTAGTTTTTAATTCAGATATATTAATTTTACTATTCATATTTTTTGCTCTTTTTACTGGATTTGCATATACTTCTTGTAAATAATTATCTATTTTTAATTCAATTCTTCTGCCACGTGCATTAGTATAAAAATAATCAGTAGATACAGTCATACCTGTCGGTAAACTATTTATCGCTCTGGTTCCACCTGTATCAACTGGAAAAAGAAAGTTAAATGGCCACGCTGGACCATCATTCTCATCCCACCATGTATTTTTTAAGTTACCTATATATGGTATTAAATTTATACTTAGACTATCAGATGTTTCTTCATTGGTTAAAGATGTACCTGCAGAAGGTGCAAGATATTTTCTTCTTTTTTTAATTTCATTATATAATTTTTCATTTCTTAATATAAAATTTAAACTAATACCTTTATCGCTAGCAAGTTTTTTATTATTTATCTCCATATCAATATAACATGCACTTCTATTTATTGCATATGGTGTTTTACCAATATTTGGATTAGGAATAGATGTATCAGCATCTAAAACCTCATTACTACTATTAGGATCTGAACTTGAAATGGCAACTGGTTTCTTTTCAATTTTTTTATTACTTAGACATGATTGAAACATTGCAAGAGCATAATTACCATTATTTGCCATAACTGTTTTACCATCACTACTTGTAAATTCACCTAATGTTGCTGGTTCACATCCTATTTCATTGGGTAAACCTAAAGGTAGAGTGGCATTTCCTATATTGATATCTTTATCTGTAATTTTCTTTAAAAATTTTGGCAACTCATCTCCTACTAGTGGTGAATCTTTACCATCTTTTGACATTAATTCCTCAATATCTTTTGAATCTATATTTGCTGGTATGTTATATTTTTTAAATAAATGACAACAGCAATTTGGTAAACCATTACCAAATATTCTATGTGTATAATCATATGTAGCTTTGTAATTATTAATTATACTAGCACTTGATACTTCAGGTTTTATAGCTCCTACTCCAAATGTTTCTACTGGTACACAACCTGCACCACCATAAGGTACAATGGGAGCATCTTCTGGATCACCATCATAGTTTGGATCTGGACCAGTACAACCACAAATATTACATGGTGAAATAATATTGCAAAATAAATCAATACCTGGTTTTTGTGCACTTACCAAATCATTCGCATTTTTATCAAAATCATTTAATATATCAGGATTTGTTACCTTTATATTCGGTGGATTTAATCCTAATTTTTGCCTAGATAATAAAAAGAAATCTGTTAAAAAAGTTGCACCTGCATTATCCCATCCTAATTTTGGCTCAACACCAGCAACAGGTATTCCTTGCATTACATATTGAAAATATGCAAAATATAATGATAGTAATACTAATATAACATTAATAGCTATATAAACTATATAATATTTATTTAATATATTAAATATTGAATCTGTTTTCATTAAATGATCTGTTAATTTTGTTTCATCCATGCTATCAAATGGATTTGGTGAACTTCCTCCCATCATATTTTTATTATTTGGAATAATAATATATGTAACATATAATACTAATAATATTAATACGAGTAAAGAATAATTTCTATTAATAATAGTTTTTTTCATAATTTAATATTTGAAAAAAACTATTTCAAAAATATCTTATTTACATTTATTAGTTGTAAAAAATGTTTTATATGCAGGCATTTCGCAACAGCCACATGGTCTATAAGTAGCACAAAAATATTGTGATTCTTTACTTAATTGACTAGATGGATCTCCAGCTAATGTAATTATATTAAATAATTTTTTAATATTTGCGTCAGGTGCCTCTTCAATTTTTATTTTTTTATAATTAAAACTTTTGGCAGTTCCATCTTCTACTGCACCTTGTTGTACTGCATTTTTTATTTGTTGTTGAAATTCATAAAAAAATTCTTTTCCCATATCCCATATACTCATTTTTGAATAACTATTATAAAATACTACTGTGGTTATAAAATAAATTAATAACATTATTGGAATTGCTAATAATAAATATCTATATTTATATTTCCATGGTACATTTTTAGGCAATGGAAATGTATTTGCTACTACCATACCTCCAACTTGTAACACATAATTATTTGGAATACTTAAATATGCATATGATAATATTAATATTAATAATGTAATAATTGGTAATTTATTTGTTATTAAATGTGTTAATTTTTTATTCATATAATAATTTTTGAAAAAATTATTCAGAATAATCCTTATAATCATATCCACCCGTATATACATATGATAATTCATCATTATTACTTTCTATATTTGTTTTTCTACTAAAATAATTATTGAATGTATAATAAAAAAATTTCCAATTATATATCAAAAATACTATAATAAATAGACATACAAAATATATAATTGTACGTCCTATATTATTATTATCAATATATATTTTAACATTATTAGTAGATTCAATATGTTCTAATATATCATTTGCACATGGATATATAATATATTTATTATTTGTATCAAAAAAACTATCATTATTTTTATTTTGATCAATATATATTGTAATTATACCTTTAGAATTATCTACATCAAAATATTTTATATCATATAGATATGTAATTAATTTATTACTTATAATAATTATATTATTATTTTCTAATACTGAAACTATATTATTATTATTTAAATCATTTATATTAATTATAATTTCATCATCAGTTAAATACAATGATCCAGGAAGTAATGATTCTTCATCATAATATTTATATATATATCCACATTCTTTATTATTATATGTTTTATTATCATTATAATATTCTTTAAATGTTTTATATATATTATTATAATAATCAGTTAACGTAACTGATTTAAAATTATTTGAATTATTTATCTTATCTGGAATTTTTGTATTAAATATATATTCATATATATTTTTATTATATTCTAAATATTTATCTATTAATGATTTATTTTCATCTAATTCAGATGAAAAATTTTCAAAATTTTTTTTATGAACAGTATTTGTTATATTTAAATATAATAATAATATAATTAATATTCCAAATATTATTCTTATATTTTCATTCATACATTATGTAGAGTTAAATAATTGACATAATAATTTAAAATTTTTATTATTATAATATTCATTTACAAATCTTGTTTTTTCCTGTTTATCCATTATTGAAAATTCATTTAAAAAAATGTCTATTTTTTGTTCACGTGTCATTAAAATACCTTGTGATATTAAATTATTCATAATTATCATAATCATTAATAAAAATCCTAATATTATACACAATAATCCAATACTTGTCATATTATAATATTATATTTTTTTTACTTTTTTTACTTTATTTATTTTAGCTTCTTGTTTTTGTTCTTTTTTTATTCTTTTATTATTTTCTTCAATTAATAATGTGTAAAAAGAATATCCTTGTAATAAACAATCTGCTAAATCATCTTTTTTACTAAATCCTTTAATAAATTCATTCCATTCTACAGTAATTATATTTTGACAAAATTCAATAGACATTTTTTTACCCTCTTGATATGTTAGTTTTTTGGGTTTTTCTTTACTTTTTTCTGTTTTTTCTACAAATAATGTATTTTTTCTACTAGGTGATATTAATCTAATATTTTCACATAATAATGTTTTTGCATCTACTATTTTTCTAATTAAAAACCACGCATATAATGTATCTGCAATTGCTTTCATTTTTGGATTTTTAAATGTAGGTTGATTTTCTATTAATACATACTTAAATTCTCCAAAATCAATTAAATCTAATTTTTCAATTAATTTCTTTTTTAATATTTCTATCGCATTATCTGATGCATATATTTGTGGCCCATGAATTTTACACATGTATTTATTAGTTCCTTCATTCGGAATATCTATATTATACGTAGCTTTATCATAACATTTTTCAACAAAACAAAAATGCTTTGCTCTTAATTTCTTACAATGATCTTTACAATAATAATTAGTTTCAAATAAATATAATCCATCTTCATCACAAAAATTACATTTTTCTAATGATAAATTAACAATATCCCATTTTTTAATAGTTAAATTAATTTTATGTGTTTCCAAATCTTCGGTATATTCAGATATATTATATGCTAAATGTTTAATTCCTACATCCCATGATAAAATAATCGTTGATTGCATATAAATATAATTATCTTATATTTATATATTAATTTTTTTATAAAAAGTTAAGAATTTTTACACTTTACCGTGAAGTGCCAAAGTTAAGAACGCTTTTTTTCAAAAAGTGTTCTTAACTTTGTTAGCACAAACGCTACAAGTCAAATTTATCAGATATTAAGTACGGAGTACTTAATATCGGCATTTGACGATACAATAATAACAAATATAATTGTAAATAATATAACTAAATGCATTGATATGTGCCATACGGTTGATATATAAAAATTTGTATCCCATGCCATTATATTAAATAATTTTCCTATATTATAAACAGTAATACTATATCCAATACCAAAAAACCATATGTATAAAATATTTAATTTTTTACATATAATATAAAATACTGCTCCTAAATAATAACATGCAAATTGATCTAAAATATACGTGTTTATGGATCTTATTGAATGATGAAAAGATGATATTAACGTAATTAAAATACATGCTGAATATTCTAACCATAATTTATGATATGCAGCAAGAATACTAGGAATTATAAACAATGAACTAGATATTACTAAATATATATTTGGTTGCTCAATATTCATTCTAAAATTTATAATATAATCATTATGTGATCATATTATAATAATTTCAATATTCCTAAAGTTGAAAATTTATTAATTATACTATCTAATGTAATTAATTCATCTTTTAGATCATTAGAAAATACATTTGCAGATCTTGGTGTATGATTTAACATAGTAGTTGGTGATCCATTTTGACATTTTATTGATATATATATATTAATTCTTTGTTTTAATTAATTTAATTAAACAATCTGCTTTACCGTGAGGTGCCAAATTTAAGAACTCTTCTTTTAAGAAGAGTTCTTAAATTTTTAGTGCACAAACGCTACTAGACAAATTTGCCAGATAGTAAGTATGGAGTACTTAATATCGGCATTTGACGGTACTTAAACTAGGTGCTTTTTTAATTAAATCTATATTTGTTACTGCTAATAGTGTTTCCATATTTAATATTTCAATACCTTCTGATGCATCTTCTCCAAATATATCTATTAACTGTTCTTTTGGTAAATTATATAATTTTTGAACAACACATATTTCACCTAATTCTCCTTTATTATAATGAATTGATTTACTGTGAAGTGCCAAAGTTAAGAACACTTTTTGAAAAAAAGTGTTCTTAACTTTGTTAGCACAAACGCTACAAGTCAAATTTACCAGATATTAAGTACGGAGTACTTAATATCGGCATTTGACGGT
>Ga0114971_10002134_pt1 | contig 13633 bp, 12 predicted proteins | sample M_140625_MF_Meta_FD_87320 | JGI IMG/M metagenome (GOLD analysis project Ga0114971, IMG submission 87320) | Freshwater microbial communities from Lake Montjoie, Canada to study carbon cycling - M_140625_MF_MetaG | ecosystem: Environmental > Aquatic > Freshwater > Lake | place: Lake Montjoie... | reverse complement strand
ATGTGCCAGTATATTGAATTTGTTGCCGACCGATTGGTGCTTCAGCTAGGGTATGATAAAATATATAATGCGACAAACCCGTTTGATTTTATGGAGATGATAAGCATCGAGGGAAAGACCAACTTTTTCGAGAAACGAGTTGGCGAATACGCGCTGGCGGATAAGCGAGTGGATGACGCAACATTTGTGTTTGGTGAAGATGGGTTTTAAAGTTTTACCTTTTCTCATTTCAAACGCCCATTTTAATTCTTCAACTGTGTAAATACGATTTTTGTTTTCGCAACTCACGCAGCTAGAACACACCAATAGATTAAATACCTTTTTGTTTTATTTACACTTTAGCAATATTTTCAAAGGCGGATACGAAATACCAGAAAAATATAATATTTCTATTAATAATATATAATAGAAATATGCCGGTTTACGCGATTTTAATACAGAGTGAAGAAGGTGTTGAATTATTGCCAAAATATTTCAGTACGTATGATAATGCTCTGACTGAAGCGAAGAGAAAGTATTCGGAGGAATGGGATGACAGATTTGAGGCAGATGGAACTGTGAACATATACTCAAATAATAAAGTTGAAGTTGGAGAAGGACATAAGGCGAATGGCACTTTCGGAGGAGACCCTAATTTAACTGAACTTTATATAGAAAGGGGTATCTACATATCTATACGCAGACTTGTAAAGATTGTAAAGAAACGTACGCGTACGCGTGCTACTGTTGGCGGATATAGTAGAAAAAGAAATACCAAGAACTCAAGAAAACATAGAGTCTAGGTTATCTACATTATTTTTTATTGTACGACGCCATCATGAAGGGTCTTCTGAGTACAGATTGTTGTATTTGATAACCCACCGGTCGTTGCTGCTGCCGTTGTTGCTGCAGTTGTTGTTGCTGCTGCAGTTGTTGTTGCCGTTGCTGCTGCAGTTGTTGCTGCCGTTGTTGTTGTTGCTGCTCGTCGCGAATTGCCGGTTTAAGGTCAATTTGAGGGTTAGTCATTATATTTTGGGTCTCCAATGTTAAATCACCGGGTTCGACGGTAGTGTTAAAATGCAACACGTCAATGCATGCGCGATCGACGACATTAAATTCAAATACTAAATTGCGAATAGCAAATAAGTTTTCAGTTGTGGTTCGGCGCTGCGTGGAAAGCGCCTCGGTTCGACAGATATTGCGCGTTGCGCCGTCGTACAGTTGCAGAATCCGCTGGTCGCCGATCGGGAAAAATGTGCTGCGGTCTACCACAATCCCGGCCGCAATCGCGCGATTATAAATGCAATTATCTTCGCACCCCCATGCCCAAAAATTTGGAAATCCGCCAATGTGCTCAAAGTCGGCACCCTTTATTGAAAATATTCCCCCCAGCGCGTACGTGAATCCGTAGAAATGCTTAATAGTCCCATGAATCGTTTCGCAATAATTGAGAACGCCCTTATCGTACGGAACCGTATCAATATCGTTGAATACAAACGTAATATTCTTGTAATCGGCGGGATATTTGTATTTTATTGCTAAAAAACCTATATTTTTCATTGCACCGCGATTAAATGGGCGCGTATCTTTTTGGTGTGCGAAATATATCGCGTAATCCCGGTCGCGAATGTAATCGCGCATTACAACGTTGGTCATATACTCTGTAAAAAATGTTTTGTGAGGTATTCTGTCGCGATACGGGACGATGAACACGACCTTCGGTGGTGAAGTGGCATCATCATCACCGCCGTGCGCGCTATCATTTATTGACATCGGTGGCGTCTATCTGTCTATTTCTACGTCGATTATTTTATTTTTACATATATAAAAAATAAAAAAATAAATTATTAAACACATTGTTAGTTTGATTAATGAATTTACTAATTTACTAATTTACTAAGTGCTGTTGCGGTTGCGATTGAAATTGATTGGTATTTGCATATTTCGATATGATTGATTTCGGGATCAACGCGCTCAAATGCGCGTCCAATTTCTTGAAACATTTATTGATTGTGACTTCGCTTATTTCGCTTACGCGGTTCACGTCGCGCTTGCTAATGTTAAGACCGCACGTCTGCGATATGAAGTAAACAATGCCCGCGGCAATAGAATGCGGCGTATTTTCCGGAATGAGTTGGCGTTGCTCAATTCGGGATGCAATGAACAAGCAGAGCTGGGTGAGCTCGGTATTCATATTTAGCCGGCTGCAGTACCGATCGATGAATGCGTCCGGGGTTGTTTTGCAAAATGCGGTTTTATCGGAGTTTACCATATCGCACTCCAGCTCGTTAATAATCACCAGCGCGTTTTTGCACCCGCGCGTTGCGCTTGTTATATCCAGCGAAAATATGGTCGCAATTTCTTTCGCGGTGCGCGGGCAGTTGTGGATTCGACACGCCACATAAACGGACGCCGCGATCACGCCGTCGCGATTCAGACCACGAAACGTTTTATGTTCCGAGATGCGCTTGTGGTGCCGCAGCGCTTCATCGATGATTATTTTAGGAATCTCGTTATTGTGCGCGACGATTGTGATGCGCTGAAATTCGTCGTATTGTGCCTTTTCGCGGTACGGCATCGCCTGCCACTCCGAATACTGCCGTATTTTTCGCATTTCATACGAGCTGGGGCCGTCGCACAAGACTTTGCAGCCGTACGATGATTCGGCCAGAAGCGGGTTCACGGGCATCCCGCACCGCGTTGGATCGTTCAGCTGATTATTATCCGCTCCGTAAAACCGCCATTCCGCGCTGTGATCCAGTACGTCCTTATAAATAATGCTGCATTGCGGGTTAGAGCATGCCATAAACCCCTCGTCTGTTACGGATACTTGCGACCGGCACGCGTCGCAGTACTCGCGCGTGCCGCCGCTTCGGTACACGCACTCCAAATCGTGCAATTGCGATGAACCTGCGTCGTCGCCGGGTTGTATAAACTCAATGTCTATTTTATTCCACAATTCGCGCTTTCTCCGGCGGGACATGTTCAGAGGCGGGTGTGGTGGATGAACGCCGTCTGCTGCAGCATGCGTGGACGACGACGACGCCGCCGACGACGCCGATGACGACGACGAATGCGGCTGTTGCCGATTTCGCAGAGTTGACGATGACTTGCTGGGATTAATAATAGTTGTTGTTGCGATTTCCATTCGATTCGATGGGGGTGGGCGCAATACAGTTAAAATAAACATAGCGTCGTGCTTTTAAATTCAATTTTAAAGTCTATTTATTTTTGGGTTTGACTTTGTAATCTTAATCGCCCATTTGTGTATAAATAAAATTATAATATACTATATAATAGTCAAATATACTATATATAATATATAATAAATATATAATATAATAGTGAATTTAAAAATTATAGAATGGGTACTACTACCAGCGTGTCGACCTCCACAACTGCGAGAACCGACTTTAGAAATAAGGTGAATACATTGGCTACAAAATTTATTCTCACCCAGCAGTTTGCTGACTTGCAGCGGTTGGTTAGCGAGCAGTATTGCAACAACTTGATGATACTCACAAAAGATTTGCTCGCAGAGAAATTCACCACAAAAGAAATACAGTATTTGGCGATGGGTTCCAAAAAAGAGACAATCATGTATATTTCCAAGCGCGATTTTGCACAAGTGGAAAACGGTATGCGCCATAAAAAAATGCTCATGTGCAAGGGGGTTGCTCGATTCTACGTTCGAATTGCGCACCTGTTTGCCGCGATTATTACTACGATTTCCCCAGGATGGCATTCGTCATCCGGAAGTGGAAACAGCGGCGCGCCACCACAGGGGGCGGCCCCACCGTCGCGTGGTGGAGGATCCGGGTCCGACGATTCTGCGGCAGGATTGTCTGGACTGTCTGGACTGTCTGGATTGTCGGGTTCGGGCCGTAGCGGAGGCAATGATTTATGCTCTATACGCATTCAGGCATTGCTGGGAGTAACCAGGTTGCAGGGCGACAACAAGGTCGCTATCGTGCAACCAACCGTTTGTTCGGTGTACGCGGCAGACTCCGCGCAGAACCGTCTGTCGAACCAACCCGGTATGCCGGACCTAGAACAGCTGTACAATGACATGTACGACTATGAAACCGGACTGTTTGGCGAACGAAGCATCGGCATGCAGACAAAATACGTATCGGATTTGAAAACGCTGTACACGGCGTTTACTGGCGAGAGCAGCATGCCGGACAACATTAAAAGCTTTGGGGACATTAACATTATTTCATTGGCCAGGCGTTTTCCAGAATGCGGACAAGCCGTTCCAACGCCGGCCCCTGCGCCCAACACGGCAGAAGACCGAGACGACCGATACGCCAGAGAGAGAGACCGCGGTTATTATGGAATGGCGCACCGAGATCCGAGCGAAACCGGCAAGCGAGACGTAGAGCGAACTGTGCGGGCCGCTGAAGCGAAAGAGAAGCACCTACAGGCCAGCGCGAATAATTTTAGCGGGACGTTTAAAACGTCGTACCGGGTTCTAAAATCCAGCGGCGCGTTTGCGGCGTACAGCTCGCACATAAAAACGATGATAAAAAATGCAGACGCGTCGCGCGCCAAATTGTTTGCCATTATTGACAAGCTATTTTTAATGGTTGAAACGAAACCGGGAACTACTACTACCGCATCTGCGACCAAACCCACTATTACGATACACCCTGAACTAACCTATGATGGACTGGACGTGCTGATAAATCAAGCGCGCGAAATGATTATTCAGCTGTACGTGGGTTGCGAGCGCGATTTTTATACCGGGATGAAATTGCTGCACGTAATTATCGAAGACATAATGCAAACGAATATGCAGACCAGTTTAGCGGCGCTTAAAACCGCCACTCGCAAGTCGGTGGAACAAATAATGCGAAATGTCCCCAAGAGTGCACTCGACCGGCAAAATACCATGGCAGCTGAGACGACCCTATCACCCGAACAACTTGCGGCGTTTGACACCGCTCGCGATGATGGTGCTGCTGCTGCTGATGCCGCCGCTCGTGCTGCTGCTGCTGATGCCGCCGCTCGTGCTCCTGCTGATGCTGCTGATGCCGCCGCTCGTGCTGCTGCTGCTGCTGCTGCTGATGCCGCCGCTCGTGCTGCTGCTGATGCCGCCCCTCCTACTGATGCAGCTATTGCTCCTGTTGCTCCTGTTGCTGCCGCTATTGCTGTTGTTCCTCCTGTTGCTGCCGCTGCTGCTGTGAAAAAATAGATGAAAAAACATCTTTAAGACAATGAAAATAATTTCTTTTTGAAAATGAAGTAAAAACGACATTATCAAAAAAATATACGATTCGGATGTGTCTTCGCTTAGCGCGCACCCATCAGCATCGCCAGCACTATTAAAATTATAAGCACCCACCAGAAAACGCCCGCCATTCCAGACGTTTTATCGCCTTGTGCGGGTATTGCCAGACCTTCAAGTGAACCATAGTTGCCAAAAACCATGGATGATGCTAAAATAACAATAAGCAGAATCAACAGAAACAAAGTCCCTTTATGCATTTAATTTTGTTTATTATATAATATTATATAATAAATTAATAAATTAAGTAAAATAAATTATTATTTAATTAGAAATTACATAAAAATAATTTTATTTCGAAATTAATGCCCGCGTTAAGAACGGATCAATTTGCGCCAACCGATGCGCAAAATGCAGCGACGTCTAAACAAATGCACGACTTTTTGGAGAGCACGAAAACGACGTGCATTGCAGTTGTTAGCGCATTCTTAATGATAATACTCTTCATTGTAGGGCCATTTAAACCGCAACCCGGTTATACTATGATGGCGATACGATTGACTGTGGCGTGCATACTCATATACGGAATAATTATAAATTGCAGAGCGATTGGCGATATATATGAGATTAAGGGACTGTTCACGTTGAACGCAATGTCCGATATTCGACGAAACTTCTATTTCAGCATTTTTTTCACCACCCTCATCGCAGGATTGGCACTATTGCTAATTTACAAACATTTTGTTTAATTAATTATTAATTATAATATACTAATTATACTAATTAATAATTACTGAAATAAATAAAAATAATATAATATATATTTTTATTCTTCAACCTATATATAGTTTATAAATCTAACTTAAGTTTTACGCGATTATTTAAGGCATGGAAATACGAGTATTTGGAATGACGCTTCGTCTCGAAGTCCTCATTATCACGCTACTGCTTGGAATGGTGTTGGGTGGACATTTATTGTGTTCGTGCGCCAAGGTACCAATTTCAGAGGCATTTGACCAAATTACGGAAGGCGCTCAAAGCGGACCTCCACCTCCAGGTACTGTGGCACCCGCGACATTGCAAACAATACCTCCAGAAGAGCAAACAATACTTCCAGGTACTGTGGCACCCGCGACACATGCGGATAAAAAGAAAACCACCGAAAAGTTCAGCGATTATTCGGAGTATCGCGCGGAAGATAGCAACGCTGATGTCACGGGAAGCTGGATAAGCAAGGCCAGCAAATATTCCAGCGATCTGGGCTACAATACCACTAGCAGCAAAGCCAATTCGTATGTTGGAACCGCTGTCCCGCTACCCGACGGCGAATTGTTCTTTTTTCAAAACAACCAGTTTAAACCGGAATGCTGTCCAAATCCATACAGTTCCAGCACGGGCTGTGCATGCATGAGCGCCGAACAAATCAAATACCTGAACACTCGTGGCGGGAACCGAACATCGGACTCCGAATTTTAAATTTCTATGACGATGACGATGACAATGGCGATGGTGATGACGATGGTGATGACGATGGTGATGACGATGGTGATGACGATGGTGATGGCGATTGTGATGACGGTAATGTCGGCGGTATCGCTGACAGTACATTTAATAAATCTTTCTGAAATATCGGGTAGAAACATTTATAATGTTTATTAATCCATGCCGACAATTCGTAATATGTGCTGACCTCGAACAATTCGGGATACATTAGTTCATTGCGATGAGCCTCTTTTAATATTTTAAATACCGATGTTAGTAGATCGGGTAGACTTGTTGCATGGGTGGAACGATTTTTATTGGTTGCGCTCATACTAGTATTTAATTATAAATTACAAATAAATAATTTTATAATTATTTTATACTATTACTATTAACTATATTAATATTTATATATATTATTATTATTATTTATTATTATTATTATTATTATTATTATTATTATTCGAGCATATAATGTTAGAAGGGCTCAATCCAACCATTATAAATTATCTGAAATTAATTGCACGAATATCCCCATTCTTCCTGGTATTTTTTTTAGTAGCGGTATCATTATTTGACAGTCAGTGGGGCATTAAGGGGTTTGTGTATTTGGCATGCATATTGATACTTGCAATGGTCGTTTATCTCGTCGCGATAGGGCTGGGAATAGGCGAAGATGATAACTTAAATAAAGACATTGTCTGCAGAATGTTTGATTACCCGATGGGTGCCAAGGCATTTCACAGGCCGGCGCTGAACAGCGCTATTCTTGCTTATACGATTGTGTATTTGGTTTACCCAATGGTGGTAAATAACTCGTATAATTACGGCATTGTCGGGTTGCTTGCCGTTCTATTTTTAACCGACACGTTCATGACAATCGCATACGAGTGCACCGACACATTCAGCATAATACTGGGGTCGTCAATCGGCGCGGTTCTGTCGTTCGGTATCGTATTTCTATTCATTGCGAGCGGAAACGAATCCCTGCTTTTTTTCAACGAGCTTAAAAGCAACAATGTGGTGTGCAAGCGACCCGCCAACCAACATTTTAAATGCCGCGTCTATAAAAATGGCGAACTAGTTGGTGGCGCATAACATGATTGATTAACAATACTCTATTAAACATAATATATAATATTTGCTTAAATAAATAAATAAATATTATGGCGACGACGTACGAATGCCCCGCGTGCGTATTTAAAAGCACCAAATTAAGCGAATATAACCGACACATTTCCACTAAAAAACACATGAATCGGGTTAATTTCGCCGCTGTCACCGCTACCGCTACCGCTACCGCTACCGCTACCGCTACCGCTACCGCTACCGCTACCGCTACCGCTACCGCTACCGCTACCGCTACCGAACCGTATTATTATTATTATTGCAAGCTGTGCAACCGACCGTACGGTGCTCGAAACAGCGCGTGGTACCATGAAAAAAAATGCAAAATGCGCGCGCTTAAAAATTCCGAGCAAACGATAACGCACGAAGAAAATAGAAGCACTTTTGCAGAATTGCCGGCAGAGTACTCGTACCACAACAAAGACGAGCTCATCAACAAGCTGCTGCAAGACAATGCGGAAATGATGAAGCTCATTAAAGAAATCGTCCCGCGCATCGGCAACACAATGATAACAAACACAACTCACAACAAGTTCAACATCAATGTGTTTCTTAACGAGCACTGCAAGGACGCAATTAATATTTCCGACTTTGTATATTCTCTCAAAATTACGATGCAGGACCTGCACTTGACGGGAGAACGCGGTCTCGTGGAAAGTATCACAAACGTGTTTGTTCAGGGGTTGAACGACATGGACGTTTATAAGCGGCCGATCCACTGCACGGACTTGAAGCGCGATATATTGTATGTAAAAGAGAACGAGCACTGGGGACGAGAAGAGGCGCAAGAACACATGCGAAAGAGCGTCAATGATATTGCGTATAAACAGATTATGTCCGTCCAAAATTGGAAGAACGGGCTCTTGGACTCCGATATCGACATTCACTGCGACGAGACGCTGCAACTGCAGTACAACACGCTGCTTCTTAAAACGCTGGCCGATACGGGGGACAAGGATGTGCGTAAAATTGTGAAGTCGGTTTGCAAGCAGGTGTATTTAGGCCCTGAAATGTTGCATTCCGTGGGCGCTATTTAATTTAATATTGGCGCGGGGTTACATTCTATTTTATTTTATTTAGACGCAGTTTATAAAAAAATAAAATATTATATAAAGTATAATTAAAATACAAACATAATAAAAATGCCAGTTAAACGATGCAAGAAAGGGTCTCGCAGATGCCACAACAAACGTTGCGTCACTAAAAAGGCGTACGTCAAAACTAAGAAGTGTCGTACCGGTTCTCGCAAATGTCATGACCAGATGTGCCATAAGAAACCGGTAGCCGTGGTCAAGTCGACCTACGCACTAAGATCCAGACGCAACGCATAAGCGATTCGTGCATAATAATTAAATAAAAATTGATTCATATACCCCCCCATCAAAATCACGGTGTACGCGTTTCATTGACAATTGTAAAATGCCTAAGAAAAGCAACCGAACACCGAAAATACCGAAAATACCGAAAATCCCCAATGAAAATGAGCACAAGATGTGTCCAATTATATGGGACCGAAATGAATTCGGCATTACTATCTTGACAATGGAGAATGCGTGCAGCCATTACCAATGTTATCCCATGGTTTATATTCCGCTGCGCAAGTTCATGCAATCTTGTGACTTGTGGTCTGAGCTCAAATTGCACACCGTGTTCTGGGAACCACCCCTATACGGAATCCCGCGAGATCATGCTGAAAATGAAAGAATCAAATGCTCGTATTTGATTGAATTTGCATCGGATTTGGCGCCAATCTGCAAAAAATGGGCAAGGGGGTGCATTGAACAGTGTAGCCAACGCAGCCATGAAGCATCGAATGAAGTGTTTGTTCAAATCGTGATGTTCAACGAGACCCGCAAGGCTCGAATAATGGATGCGATTTCACGCCACGACTTGCAAGCGCCGTGATTAATCTAATATTTTAATGTCGTAATAATATATATATAACATGGATACGGATAAGGTAGATACAGACGATATTATTCAGCAGCCGCAGCAGCCGCAGCAGCAATTCTATGTGTATTTATTAGAATCATCGTGCAAACACGCGACGTATGTTGGCGCAACCACAGATCCCGACCGCCGGTTAAGACAACATAATAAAGAGCTGGCTGGTGGCGCAGTTGCAACGGGTACGCGAGTGGCGCGTGGAGAACATTGGACCCGAGTTTGCCACATTGCCGGGTTTCCGACATGGAACGCGGCGTTGCAGTTTGAATGGCGGTTTAAGCAGATCACGCGCCGCATTCCAGCAAGTGTAGCAAAAACAATGAGCAGCGTTGACCGGCGCAAGCACGCGCTCGTGATTCTGATGGCGATGGACCGCCCTACTACAAAAGCCGTCGCGTACGCAGAGTGGCCGAACGGTGCCGGTCCGATTGTTTTTTGGAATTAATGAAATGAATAATTATTTATTTAATTATTCATTATTTATATTTATTTTTATCTGCGTATAAGTATAAAAGTATAAAATTATAAATAAATTAAATTTTGATGAACACACCAACGCGATCCAATAAACGTTCACGATCCTCTCCCTCTTCAAAAATTGCTCCTTCTCCTCCTCCTCCTTCTCCTCCTTCTCCCTCTCCTCATCCTTCAAATGTTGCCAGAGTTCAAACCAAGGGTAGTCTTGTTAAACGCTATGAAACGACTCATAATTTAGACCACAGTGGAACGCAAGGTATTTATAAACGTATCGCAAATAATCAATGTTGGCCATTAAATGGAAAGTTTTATATGGTGAATTTACCAGTATATTCTGATAATCCATTAATTAATCGATTTCTTGAACTTACAACCACATTATTAATAAATCCGGTTGGTACCAATTTTAATGATCGTAATACGGAAAGCGTTCAATCTGCGAGGGCGGGCTTACAACAACCCGGCAAAGAATATGACGAATTAGGTGACGGTATTTATACATTTATGACATGTCATGACAAAAAAGGCGATATTATGATATTTTTAATGAAAGCAAAAACTATATTTGAATTTGGAACTAAACATATTCAGATGTTGCATCGTGCGAGAAAAATTCTTGGTATTTCAGCTCCAGATCCTTTAAATATTTGGTATACTGGCGAAATATTAAAAACGGCTAGTGGAATAGAATACAATTTTATGTCGGGTACATTTTCGATGCAAAGATATACAGGAACCCAAGATAAACTAGCCGAAGCTAAAGCCCTTGTAGAGACAATTTTAACCCGGCTTGGCCATACTACCGTTGAATATACACCTAGTGTATTATTAACATCGGACACATTGCCATTGGACAGTAGCGATTTAAAGTTTTTTAAAGCGAATCATATCGGCGTTTATGAATTTGAAGATGAAAATAATTGCGATCAGTTTAATGATGCGGTACAACAACGTATGAACCCACATAAAAAACATAAAAAATTAGAATTAACAGGGCACGAAACAAGAGAAGAGATTACTCGCATGTTTCATGAATACCAAGATAAGCTACAGGACGACGAAGATTTCAAAAAAATCTTACAGACATATAATGGGACTATATACACGTCTGATAAAAAGTGTATCGGTATCGGTATCGATATATTGCGCACATGTATGAGCGGAACAAAATGGTTAATCGAATTATACGAGAAGTTTAAATATAGTATCATGCCCTGGCGCGATATCGGAAGACGTGTAGGTGTAGGTGGTCGTAGAACTAATAAAATGAAAATGCGTAAATTTCGACCTAGAACCAGGCGAAATCGAACCAGGCGATACGGCGGCAGAAAGTAAATTTACAACAATGCGACGAGCGAGTCGTAATATTTCTCGAAATACCGCTTGCTGACAACGTACGCCTTTCGCGAATACGAGTGCGCGCAATATCGCTCGTACGCGTTATATATCGTCATGTGCGGCGACTGTGGCTGCGACTGTGGCTGCGACTGTGGCTGCGATTCGGAGTGGTCGGAGTGGTCCGATTGTTCATGTTGTTCGGCGGATTGTTCGTGTTGTTCGTGATCACTGTGCGTCGCCGCACCGCCACCACCCCCTACCGTATGACGGCGCTTAGTCTTGTGAATACAGCAACCACCTGGTTGCGGTAGCAGAAGCGCCTGAATAATTTCTTCCTTTTTATTCCACAATTTGGATGTAACGTTCATGATGTATTTATCGTCTTCGACTGGCATGTCGCTGTAAAAATGCCGCACCAGCCCGCGCATAACATGGTCGGTTATGTTCAACCCGTGGCTATTTTTATGCGAATGCTGCTTCTTCGTTCGCATATAATTATTGAACAGCACGGTCAATTCGTCTATTTCCAGTTCGTCTTCGTCTTTGTCAAATGCGGGAGCGTCGATAACGACGATTGTCTCATTCCAGAACGATAAAAATTCACTCACAATTGGCAAGTGCTTGCTGGTTATGCCGGTAAATACGGGATCGGTTGATAATGTCGCGCAATCACCACCATCAATATCTGCGCTGGTGGGTCCCCCCGCCCCTGCCGTTCCCGCAAACGTGGATGGCAGCACAGCCATAAGGCGCGACTTCAGCTGATTCGTAAAAATAATGTACGGCAGCCGCTCGTCCTCGAGAAACAGCTTCCACAAATACTGCATTTTTTTCCACGTGATGTCGTACGTGGCGCACGGCTCGGTGGTGGTCGCAACGAATTTCGCAACGATCGCCACATCGTCGTTGGTTTTCAAGTAGAAGCAGTGCGCCGCCAGCGACGCGTCTTTGCAGTACGGCGATTCCAGGAACGAGTCGGCGCACCCGAATCGTTTAGAATAATGCGACGCGACGCACAGGATGTCCACAATGCTGCGCTTGAACGGCGACGCGTACTCGCCCGCGTTCGTCGCGAGCACGCCAATTTCGTTCACGTTCAGCAGCCGGCATTCGCTGAACGTGTGGTCGTAAAATTTGAATTTGAACACGTTGGTCAGGCTCGGTATCCCGAACAGTGCGCAGCACTCCGACGAGACGTCCTTTATAAACTGTTTGGCTTTCGCGCTTATAAAGTAGTAGTTTGTTGATTTCTTGTTCAGCGTGTCGCCGATAATGGTGAGAAAATGTTTCGCCGCATCGCGGCTTGTAAAGATGGTGGGATAAAACAAGCCAATCACTTTTTGAATTGTGCACGATTCGGGGATGGAATGAAACAGCTCTCGCTCCTTGACGCGCTTTATAATTTGATTTTTTATTTTATATTTCCACGGCTTTAGTTCGGGGTAGTCTTGGAGCGCGGTCAGCGCCGAATGCACGATGTCGTCCTCTTCTATTTTTCCGTACTGCACGTTGTTATACACGAAGAAGAGGTCAATGTTCGCATTGTAGAAATAGTTGTGCTCGCCGTCCGATAGAAATTGGTCAATGAATTCGTCGGACGTCATGGTGAGCACTTTCTTGCGCTCCGTTCGCTGGTTCGTAGTGAGTTCGAATGCGGTCATCATCGCGGGCAGCTGGTTCATGTGCGCTACAAATTTTGTGAGCACGGGTTCATTGTGCGCGTATTTCAACAGCATTGCATCAACAATGGCGTGAAACTGTATTTGCATTACATAATTGTCGGGATATTGCCCGGGTTCTAGTTCTGGTTCCATGTTTTGTAAATAATTAAATATTTATTAAAATGGTGGATACTATTTAAATGTTTATATTATTATTAAATAAAAATAAAAACATACAACACAACAACAACACACACACACACACACACACACTCGCAATATCATGGTTCGGTTTATAGTGCTTGCCCTATTCAATTCCACTGAATTGTACGATTCGTTTCAACGAGAGAATGTCGCATACCTAAAAGCATTTCGGGAAAAACGCCCAGCT
>Ga0114971_10002129_pt1 | contig 13644 bp, 9 predicted proteins | sample M_140625_MF_Meta_FD_87320 | JGI IMG/M metagenome (GOLD analysis project Ga0114971, IMG submission 87320) | Freshwater microbial communities from Lake Montjoie, Canada to study carbon cycling - M_140625_MF_MetaG | ecosystem: Environmental > Aquatic > Freshwater > Lake | place: Lake Montjoie... | reverse complement strand
GCGGTGGGCTTCTTTGTGAAAACTGGCGCCCGAGATGAGCCACGCGAATTGATGGGTGTAAGTCACTTCTTAGAGCACATGGTGTTTAAGGGGACAGAGCGTCGAACCGCTGATGATGTCAACCGTGATTTTGATCGTATTGGCTCGAGCCACAACGCATTCACCACCGGTGAACTGACGGCCTTTCACGCACATGTCCTTCCTGAAAAACTTATGGAGGCCACTGCGATTATTGCAGACATTCTTCGGCCGTCGCTCCGCCAGGCGGACTTTGACGAAGAAAAGGGTGTGATCCTTGAAGAGATTGCAATGTATGACGACAATCCGTTTTGGCGACTCTGGGAGCACGCCAATGAGAGGTTCTTTGGTGCACACCCGTTGGGACACCGTGTTCTTGGAACGCGTGAAACCGTTGGCGCGCTCACGCGTGAGCAAATGCAGTCGTACTTTGATCGTCGTTACTGCGCGTCAAACACAGTGGTTTGTGCTGCTGGTGCTCTGGACTTTGACAAACTTGTTGAGCAGGTCCAGGCTTGTTGTGGATCATGGCAGCGCGGTGAGGTTTCCCGAACCCATCCCCCATTCCACACCCATGAAGAACGCGTCATGGTTCCTATGAAACAAGCAAATCGCGCTTACCTTGCTTGGTTGTGCCCTGCGCCGTCAGTACAAGATCCGCGTCGCTACGCGGCGGCAATGTTGGCGCAAATCCTTGGTGATTCTGAGGGCTCGCGCCTGTATTGGGCTTTGGTAGAAACTGGTATCGCTGAAGAAGCGCAGGCACAATTCGATGGTCATGATGGTATTGGTGAATATGTGGTTTATGTGGCTTGCAGCCCCGACAATGTCGCACGTGTCGACGAAATAGTTCGCACCGAACTTGAACGCGTGTGCACGGCGATATCTAAGAAAGAACTAGCTAATGCCCGCGCAAAGATTGCTACCGCTGTGGCGATTGCTGGTGAGCGTCCAGATGGGCGAATGCGTCGGCTTGGGTCAGTCTGGCTTTACCGAGGCGCATATGCGTCGCTTGAAGAAGAGTTGGCACAAATTGAAAGCCTGACGGTTGAAGACCTGCTGTCTGTAGCTCGTGATTTCCCATTGCGACCAACACTGCGAGCACAGGTAGTTCCCGAGACTGCCGTTTGTTCAACTTGAAGACTTGCCAAATACTGCGTGCATAGTTGCCGGCTCGACCCCTAATACATGGCGCGTATATGCCGCTAATAGTCGATTTGCTCGATCAACCGTTATTGTTGCTGTGTTGTGTGGTTGCTTTGCGTCAATCGCCGCGATGCACTCGATAGTGCCCCTGCGGACTTTCCACCGCGGACCATCGGTTGTTTCGCCTACTTGAAGAACACCACCAACTGCTGGTGCGAACTCAAGAACATCACCAAGCGTGTTGGTGGTGATTCGTGGTCTGTAGCCTGTTTCTGCTAATAATGTTGATTGGAACATTAGAAGTGAACCCGCCCCATCTGGTGGTGGTTCCTCTGACGACCGCGCTGCGCCGATCGTTCTAAGGGAATCAACAAAGCAATCAAACAGTACTGGATGGGGGTCCTCTGGTTGCAACATCTTGCCAACAAGGTCTGCCATGTAAAAGGCTGTTTGATTAGCAATCAGATCTGTGCGGAGGCGCGGGAACACCTCTAGGAGATCCCACTCTGTGAGTGTCGCCAAGTCTCGATTTGGCTTAATGATGGCGCCGAACTCACCGCGAGAAAGTAGGTCAAACCCGCCATCGAAAGCGCCTCGTTCGCGACGCGCGCCCTTAGCGAGTCCACGCACAACACCGAGCGATCTGCCAAACAGGCTCACCGTCTGGCTGGTCTCACTGAAATCCCATTGTCGAATACAGACACCCTGATCGTGCGTAGTGCCCATGAATTTACCCCAGGAGTGGCACCACCGCGGTGGCCTCGACTCGGTTACGCCCATTCCGTTTCGCGCGGTACATGGCTGTGTCTGCTGCGGAAACGAGGTCTTCTGGAGTAGGGGTACCTGCCAGTGCGAATACATCTGTAACACCAAAACTCGCAGTAATCACTGTTCCTGGCATGGTTGGCCAAACCTCTTGCTCAATGGCTCGGCGATATCTATCCGCTACTTCAATTGCCTCTGAACCGACGGTGTTTGGCAGAATGATTCCAAACTCCTCACCACCATAGCGGCAAGCAATGTCGCTACCACGACCAGATTGAAGGATCTTAGAGAGTCGCTCAAGCACCTTGTCTGCAAATGGGTGACCGCGCTCGTCATTGAGTTTCTTGAAGCCGTCGATATCACACATCACGAGTGACAAGGAACGGCGGTGACGAATTGCTTCGCCCACTTCTTGTGACAGTCTTTGATCGAAGTATGTTCGATTCCATAAACCGGTAAGCCCGTCGACTTGTGCCTTTTGTGCCAACATCTTCACAAGGCGTTGCACACGGAGCGCACTGCGTACACGGGCTTGTAGTTCAACAACATCGAATGGTTTGGCGACAAAGTCACTGGCACCCAAATCGAGTGCTTGTACGCGGTCTTCCATAGTTGCTGTTGATGAAATGAAGATGACCGAAATATCTTGTAAGTCGACATCCGACTTAAGCACCTTTAGAACGCCAAATCCATCCATCCCTTGTTTCTTGATATCAAGATCGATGTCGAGCAGAACAACATCAGGCCGGAGATCCTGCGCCATTTGAATTCCAACCTCTGCGCTTGTGGCACCAAACAACTCGATCTGCTCGCGTTGCAGGCGCACCTGCAACAGCCGGTGAATCAACACCGAATCGTCAATCAAAAGAACCTTAGGAAGACCAGAGGGGACTGCCGTCATGGGAGAAGGGATAGAGTTTTCGTTACTCGGCACTGGTAGTTGTTTCGCACGTATTTTTCATTAAGGTCGAATCCGAGCTCCCACCGCTGCCAACATTCCAACCCTGCTGCGGATGACATTATCGTCGTTGCCGTCTTTGACTGCTTGGTCAACAAGCGCTGCCGCTTCACCCAACTTTGGAAACCCATAACCCCCAGCGGCCCCTTTCAGTTGGTGCGCAAGCATGCCCAATTGCTCACGATCGGATGCCGCGAGTGCTGTGTGCATAGCGGCTAAACGCTGCGGTAATTCATGAATAAATAGCGCGATAATCCCAAGCATGTCGGGGTCGTCGGCGAACTCGCTACGGAGTGTTGTTTGGTTGCTTGGTAAGCGCATTTAAGACCAAGTGATGATTGGATTCACTACGGGAACTCCAACTGCAAGTTTCCGAGATTTGTCAAAATTTACAGATTGCGCTGTTGGCTCCTTGGAATTCAGCCAATACCTATTAGACTGCATCATTCGCACTTACACCCCGCCGCGCGGAAGCGCTGTGAGAGGAGATTCCAGCATGGTTCCGCGCATGCCTCCGCAAGAGGCCCGACTTGGTTATATCTACTCCGCTCCCTTCCGTATTCAGGGTGTTTCTGTCGCCGGAGAGCAGGCTGTTGTCCATGTTCCAGAATTAGATTTGGTGTTCGATATTGGTCTTTGCCCAAGACCAGTGTTGGCGTCACCAACGGTGGCTTTGAGCCACACACATATGGATCATGTCGCTGGTTTGCCATATTGGTTCAGCCAACGAGCATTCCAAAAAATGCCTGGTACCGCGCGCTGTCTTGTGCACCCCAAAATGGTTGAGCCCGTGCGCAGAATGATGGCGTCGTGGATTGATCTTGAGCGACAACACACGCCGCACGAGATTGTTCCTATTGAGCCCGATTCTGAATACCAATTGCGGCCAAACATGTTTGTCCGCGCGATTGAAGTGAGTCACACCACGCCTGCTTTGGCATTTGTTGTGATCGAGCGACGAAGCAAATTGCGTGATGAATTTCGCGGTGTGTCTCAAGATCGGCTGCGTGAATTGCGTGGGCAGGGTGTGGAAATCACCAAGACAATCGAAATTCCGCTTGTTGCCTACACCGGCGATACTGAAATTGGTGATTTCCTGTTTCGCGATGAATTCCGTAATGCGCAGGTAGTCATTACTGAGTGCACCTTCTTTGAGGAAGAACACCGCGACCGCGCAAAGGTTGGAAAACACATTCATGTTGAAGACCTGCGGCCACTGCTAGAGGCGTGGACCGCGCGCGACATCATCATTGGTCATGTTTCGCGACGCACGTTGATTCCGTTTGCTCGCGAGCGCATTGAAGCCATTGCTGGACCAGAGCGAGCACAACACGTTCACCTGCTGATGGACCACCGATCAAATCGTGTCCGTTATGAAAATCAAGTGGCAGCATTTGAAAATGTTGCTGGAAATTCAAAAGTGCAAAATAGCCCCACAAACGCGGGGGGGGTTTTTGATTCGCTATCTGATTGCCCGGTTTCATCACTTGAGATAACAGCAGAACATCTTGAAAAAGATTTGTGATTCTGCGTGGTTGACGGTCGGGCGAATGTGGTCTAAAGTGCACTCGCATTGATAGCGCGGCGTGGTGGGCAATCTCTCCGTGCGCAACAATATGGTGTTGGTTTGTCTTTGTTCACACTCTGTTTGTGTGCTATTGCACCGACTGGATGTGTGTTTGAGACTTGAGTTGGAGCTTCGCGTTACGCCGCGATGATGTCAATGGGTTGTGTACACGTTGGTGTGTCTTGAAACTATTTGGAGCGTTACTGATCATGGCCACGCGAACCACCACACGTGACACTTCTTCCCGAGCCACTTTGTTGGCTAACGCGGATGTTCGTGAGAAACTATTTGAGTACATCCGTAAACACCATGGTGAGCTTCAGCGCCATTGGTTTGATCAAATTGAGGTTGTGGCAATTGATGGGGCAAATCTGTCTTTGTTGGTGACAGAGCCGGTGAGACTGTCGTACTTACAACGCTGTTGTGTCCCTCAATTCACCGAAGCCGCATGTGCCGCAACGGGTCGACTCATTGGGGTGCAATTTGTTGGTGATCGGATGATTCTTCCGGCGAATCAAGCGGCGTTGTTGGCGTCAAACACCGTGGGCCAAAGTGGCTCTGGTGAGGCGCTATTTGACGAACAAATACAGTTATCCCCTGACTATGTATTCGAGACATTTGTAGTTGGTCCAAACAACCGCCTTGGTCACGCGGCCGCGCAAGCGGTGGCGGCCAAACCAGGCCGCGCTTACAACCCATTCTTTGTGCATGGGGGCATAGGTATGGGAAAGACCCATTTGCTGCAAGCTGTTTGTCAAGAGATGCTGCGGCGTGACCCAACTACTCGAATTGTCTATATCTCGTGCAGCACCTTTATGGACGTGTTCCATGAAGCGGTGCGCGCTGGGCGAATGATGGAGTTTCGTCACCGCTTTCGCAATGCCGACATGTTGGTGATTGATGACATTCACTTTCTCTCAAAGCATGAACAAACACAAGAAGAGTTCTTTCACACCTTCAATGCCCTGTACCAGGGTGGTCGACAGATTGTGTTGAGTTCTGACGCGTCGCCATCAGAGATCCCCGATCTCGAAGAGCGCTTGGTGAGCCGCTTCAACTGCGGGCTTGTGGCCCGTATTGATCGGCCGCCGTATGAGACGCGCATTGAGATTTTGAAATCAAAGGCGGCGCTTCACGGTTTATCGCTGCCTGATGATGTTCCTGCGTACATCGCCGCTCGACTTGATTCAAATATTCGAGAGCTTGAGGGTGCGCTTACGCGCCTACGCGGACTCGCGATGGCTCATGGTGTTCCCATCACACTTGAGTTGGCCAAACAAGCACTCGCAGATGGTCGGCCGGTTGATGTTGCTGGTGGTTCAACACAACCAACCATCCAACAGATCATTGACGCGGTTACCCGCTACTACGACATTAAGTTGAGTGAGCTCATGTCTAAGCGTCGGCACAAGAGTGTTGCGCTTCCGAGGCAGGTATGTATGTGGCTTGCTCGTAAACACACGCGTTTCTCACTTGAAGAAATTGGCGGCTACTTTGGTGGTCGCGACCATACAACCGTTATGCACGCCGTCCGAACTGTCGGCGCAAAGACACAAACCGATACGGCGCTATCGAGCGATGTCACGCGAATCGAACAGTCGATCGAACGTCGGGTTATTGCGGAATAACTGATTGTTCACGCGTGTGGAGTGGTGGTGAATTGCCTGACGGTTGGTGACGAGTGTTTGGGGTGATAACTCCATGATTTGCCTACTTAAGAGGTTGACACCTGGCCGGCGCTTGGCTGTGGTCAGCAACCCCGTACACGTGGCGGGTTAGTGAACGCTTGTGACTCGGTGTTGACAAGTCAACCACATAGATGATTGTGGTGTATCCACTTGCGCAGTCGTGGTTTGTGATTTGATTTGTAAACTTGTCCACCTATTGACAGGGCTCATTACTAGGGGGAGGAATATATAAGAGTTCATTCTTTCCAACCCCTGTCACGCGGTCGTGTTGACACCATTCAGACGGCAGATCTCTTTGTTCGTGTCCCTGGCTGACAGCGTGGACACCAGACCGTTGCGCGGCCACCCAGGCGGGTTCCGTGGAGTGTTTCTGAGCAAGACCCACATGATTCCCCTGCGTGCCCATAGACGGCATGTAGCGCCTGTGCGGCACCCTTGATTCCAATACCAGAGCGATAGTCACGGAGCGTGCTACCACCATGTTTGACCGCGCGGCGCAGAATCAGCCGAATCGCTCGGGTGAGTCTTTGGATTTCGGATTCAGAAACCTGATCACAAGTGATTCGTGGATCAATCCCAGCGATGTGTAGTGACTCATCGGCATAGATGTTTCCAACACCTGCAACAACGGTTTGATCCAAGAGAGCAGTCTTTACGGCGCGCGCCCCACGCAAAGCAATTCGAAGCGCGCGGGCCTGTACGGCCAATGCGTCTGGTCCGAGTTCTGCTTTCCACGATTCATGAAGTTCTTTCTTGGTTTGGTACGGGGTTAAGCCACCAAACCGGCGTGGATCACGAAACACCAACAGGGCAACTTTCGCGCGGGCGGTACGGCGCGGACTTGCGCTAGTCATCGACCATGTGACGTGCTGATGTGACCCACCCGCACAAGCGCCGGCAATCAATTGGCCACTCATTCCTAGTTGGACAACCAAGCATCGACCGTCGGTGGCGCAGAGAGCCAACCGTTTGCCATGGCGCTCGATGGACTGAATGACGCAACCATCAAGCAGCTCGGTTCGACTCATCCAAGCGCGGGGAACCAAGAGCGCCTGGCCCCGTCCACAACCCCGGGCGCGCATGTCGTGCGGTCCGACGGTCATGACGCGCAACCTTCGTCCCACCAGGATGGGCTCGATCGTGTTGCGTAAGACTTCGATTTCCGGGAGTTCCGGCAAGGCGCGCAACTATACTTCCCCCATGCAAGAATCCGCTCCGTCGACGGTTATTCACACTCCCGCCGACGCGAAGGCGGCCACCGAGCGACTACGCACGGCGGTCCACTCCGTCATTGTGGGGCAAGATCGCGTGATTGATGAGGTAATGATCGCCCTTGCTTGTGGTGGTCACGCATTGATTGAAGGTGTTCCTGGTCTAGCGAAGACACTCTTGGTGTCAACGCTCGCGCGGAGTATGTCTCTTGGATTTTCGCGCATTCAATTCACACCTGACCTCATGCCCAGCGACATGACCGGAACAGAAGTCATCGAGGAAGATCGATCAACCGGAACGCGAAGACTTCGATTTGTCCCCGGGCCAATATTCTCAAACGTGATCCTGGCCGACGAAATAAATCGCACGCCACCAAAGACACAAAGCGCCTTGCTGGAATCAATGCAAGAGCGGCAGGTCACGGTGGGAGGCGTGAATCACCAACTACCAGATCCATTCTTTGTGCTTGCCACACAAAACCCCATTGAGCAAGAGGGCACCTACCCACTACCAGAGGCGCAGCTCGACCGATTCATGTTGCAGATATTGATTGGATATCCAACCGCAGATGAAGAGGCTGAAATCGTTCGCCGTACAACTGGTATCGCACCCAAACCAACCGAGCGCGTTTTAAGCGGTGAAGATGTACGGGCGATACAAGCGCTGGTGCGAGAAGTTCCCGTCGCCGATCATGTTGTTCGATATGCACTTCGTTTGGTACGCGCCACTCGACAGGAACAAGATCCAGCGACCCCATTGCCAAAGTTGCGCGTCATGGAATATGTGAGTTGGGGTGCCGGGCCACGCGCAAGCCAGTTCCTGGTTCTTGCAGCGAAGGCTCGGGCGCTACTTGCAGGCGCCGCCACAGCAACACCAGACGATGTCCGGGCAGTGGCCAAACCAATTCTGCGTCACCGGCTTCAGTTGAACTTCAACGCACAAGCAGATCGGGTTGGACCAGATCAGGTGATTGATGAACTACTGCGCGAGATTTGCGTTGAAGACACCAGCGCAGCTGGCGCCAAGGAACTAGAACGCCTTGTGAAGCCCGCGGGCGCCTGAACGGATCCCTGTGCGCGCAGAGCAGTACCTGGCACCCGAGACACTGGCCCAACTTGGGCCATTCGAGTTGCGCGCAAAGCGGATCGCGGAGGGTGTTATGAGTGGAATGCACCGCTCGCCTTATCAAGGACTCGCCGTGGAGTTTGCGGAGCATCGGCAATATGTTGCCGGTGATCCGGTTCGCCACATTGATTGGAAGGTCTTTGGGCGCAGTGACAAGCTGTATCTCAAGCGCTTTCAACAAGAGACAAACCTTGATATTCACATTATGGTGGACGCATCTGGAAGTATGCGGTTTGGCACATTGGGAAGCAAAGATGGCTGGGGCGGTACACAGACAGGGAAGCAATCAAGTTGGACAAAGTTTGATCACGCAACAGCCGCCGCTGCCGCAATGGCATTTCTTGGTCTTGCTCAACGCGATCGAGTTTCCACCGAAATGTTCGGTCCAAAGCTAATCGCAGCCACCCGGTGCTCGAATTCACAAGGTCACTGGCGCGCAATCGTCCAGTGTCTGGCAACACACGCAGTTGACGGGCGTGCAGATCTTCCACGCGCAGTTGATGAACTGCTTTCGCGAGGTACTCACCGATCGCTTGTAGTCATCGTGAGTGATTTTTTCATGCCGAAACAACAAGTGAAAGACGCGCTGGCTCGGCTTCGTCATCGTGGACACGACGTGATTTTGGTGCGAGTCCTTGATCGGGCTGAATTGCGATTCGACCTTGATGAAAACGCGCCGTTTGAAGGATTGGAAGGCGAAGCAACGATAGAGGTGGACGCGCGAAGTGTTCGCCAAGCTTATTTAGATGTACTTGCAGAAGACGAGCGCGAACTGGAACGCCTTGTCCGTGGGTTTGGGTTCGACATGATTCGTCTTGATACACATGAATCTGTTGGACCAACAATGGCCGCACTGCTGGCTCGGCGCGAAACATTCTTGCGTGGGGGTGGGCGATGAGCTGGTTGACCTTCGCATCACCAGGACTAGCGGTAGCAGCTGGTGTGGCGACAACAATTCCTGTCACCATTCATTTACTGATGCGACGACGACGGAAACCAGTCGAGTGGGCGGCAATGGATCTATTGCGAGAAGCATTGCGTCGTGTTGAGAGGAAGCGCCGTGTGGAGCGATGGTTACTCCTGGCAGTGCGCTGTCTGTTGGTTGTGTGTGCTGGTCTTGCAATCGCTGCGCCGTTTCTTGGTTCAAACATCGCCACCACGCGCGTAGCGCGAACACTTGTCATTGTTGTTGATGACTCAGCATCGGCAAATGAGCGATTGAGTTCAGGGACAGCCTTTGAAAGGTCAATCACTATCGCGCGAACAGCAATCAGTGAGTTAGTCCCGGGTGATCGTGTTTCAGTGGTGCTTTCGTCACGCGCAGCAATTTCAAGTCGTGAGGCAGCATCTCTCGACCACCAAGGTGCAGTGCGACGATTGACTGGTCTTGCGGCGACAGAAACTTCAGGTGACCTGAGCGCTGCACTTGAGGTCGCAACAGCGATTCTTGGACACGAAGAATCAAATGGGACACAACGAGAGGTGTTGATTTGCAGCGCATTTCGCGCTGGATTTGTCGGTGCGCTTACACCACTTCAGAAATTAAGCACTAGCGAAACACCAGTTATTGTTCGCGCGACTACTGAGCCGATTGCAGATGGGATGAATCTGCGAATTTCAGCCGTCGACATTGATCGCATGGCTGGTTCTGGCACAGGGTCACCTGTTGTTGTGCGGGTGGTGGTCACTCGCGATCGTGGAGACGGAGCACTTCGTACCACCATCCGGGTGAACGGTCCAACTTTGACAGCTCCGATTGAACGTGCCATTGAGTTGAATGCCGGAGAGCGGGAGCGCGCTGTATCAGTTGCGCTATCGGAACGACCCGAACATCCATCCGCCATCGTGCGGCGAGCGGTCGTTGCGTCAATTTCTGTTGATGCACAGCCCGTGGATGATTCTCGAGCGACGGTTCTGGCCTCAACAGATCGACTACGAGTTGTGGTTGTGGACCGACGGACCTTTGAAGCAAACGGCGCGATTGATCGACTTCCGGCCGGTGACTGGATTGCGCGGGCATTGGCGCCAAGTGATCCAGCACTGATCGACGTCTCAATGACAGATCCGGCGGCGCTTGACTCTCGATCCATAGCGTCTGCGGACGCGATTGTCATCGCACAACCACAACTAGTGAGTGTGCAACAATGGACGTCCTTGAACGCATTTGTTACGCGCGGTGGCGTTGTGGTTGTTCTGCCAACCGCGGGCGAACAGATTCAAGCGTGGACGGGACAGTTCACAAGCGCATTCGCTGTTCCGTGGAAACTATCGCTTGAAGCTCGTGATCTTCCCGCTCCACTAGCACTGGCGACTGAGCAGCCGGGCGCCTCGTACTTTGCAGCCCTCGGTGGCGAGTTGACGCAGTTATCACCAACAGTCGAAGTGTTTCGCACGTTGGCGGTCGATGCCTCTATGGATCCTGGGGCAACACAGCTTTCTCTACAAAATGGCGCACCATTTGTGTTGTCATGGCGCCCAGTCAATGCTCGTGGAACAGTGTTGTTGTTTACAAGCGCAATAGAGTTGTCGTGGACGACGCTTCCATTGAAGCCACTTATGGTCCCACTGTGGCAAGAGCTCGTAGCAGAGGGCAGGCGGCGTGCCTCAGCAGCACAGGTTGTCGTTGTGGGAACACAACCAAATGTAGATCGCGCAGGAATCATTGAATTGCGCCCAGTGGCAGCGGATGGTGCTGCAATGCCTGGCGTGCATTCAATAGCAGTTGGACCTGGTGGGCGAACAGCAACAGCAATTGATCACGCAGGGATGCTTGAAATGGTCGATGGGTCTGGACACGTCCAGGGCATGATGGCCGCAGTGATTGACGACGGCGCGTCGTCGGTGGCGATCATTGAACACGACCGGTTGCGAAACTGGCTGGCTACCACGGGTGAGACAGAGTGGGTTGGACCTGAAACAAACAACACACAGCACACAGCGGCAACAGCTATGTCGCCGCGACAATCGAGTGGCATTGCACCCGCACTCTTAGTAATAGCGGTGTTGTTGGCGGTGATAGAGGCATTTCTTGCCCGAAGATTTTCGTATGCGGTAGGTATTGCGGCGCCAAGCACCACACACAAATACGGCCCACGCGTAGTGAAGGGGGGTTTGTGATGGTCAGCAACACCCTGTTCCGTTGGCTGTTTGGACTTCAGTCACTTTCAACCAACACAGAGTCTGTGCGGTTCGCATGGGAGCGACCAGTATCACCATTTGTTTGGTTGTTGATATTTATGTTTGCAACGGCTGTTGCTTGGGGTTCATATCGCCGTATCGTGATGGCAACGAAGCGTCGTCGGGTTCTGTGTGTGCTCCGCGCTGGAACAATCATCTACCTCATAACACTTCTGCTTGGACCATTGTTAGAGGTTCCAAGAGAATCGGTGGAGCCTGATTCGGTCATCATTCTGGCAGACAGAAGTCGGTCGATGGAGGTCGCCGACCTCATAAGCACTACTGGTGAACCCCACTCGCGGGATTTCGCCCTTCGCACCCTCGCGGGAATCGATTCCCCGTTTCATCACATGAGTGACGAGCATCGTGTGTCCTGGTACGGATTCTCCGATGCACTGACAGTATTGACAATTGCCAATGACGGTTCCATTGATGTTGGAGACGCGAATGGTGATCAATCACTTCTTTCTCGTTCGATAGAACAAGCGTTGGCGCGTTCATCAGGCAGACAAGTAAGTGCGATCGTGCTACTGACAGACGGACGAACAACAGATCCACCAGATAGGGCGCTGATCCGTCGTCTTCAAGCAGATGGAGTGACAATTTCAGCAGTTGCGCTTGGTTCAGACGTGGCTATCGGAGATACATCGATTGCCGGAATTCAGGCGCCGCGCCGCGCTTTCTCAAAAGATCTTGTTCCAGTAGAGGCGACTGTTGAGCGGCGCGGGCCGGCGCGGTTGCACGCGTCGCGTGTCGAACTGGTCGATGTTGGTACAGGGACTGTGTTGGACTTCGCAGAGTTACCAGCGAATGGTGACGCAACAAATGCAAACACACCGACAAGCGATACAGTGCAACTAGTAGCAAACCCAGTAAGCACTGGCGATGCGCGATGGGAAGTGCGTGTATCGGACGTGTCATTGGGCGACACAACCAACAACGATCGTGAAACACGCGATTTGCTGCCAGGGAATAATCGACGCGCCGTACCAATTACGCTCGTTGATCGCCCGATGCGAGTTCTCTACATCGATGGGTATCCGCGCTGGGAGTATCGCTATCTCAAGAACTTATTACAACGTGAACGAACTATTGAAAGTTCCGTGATGCTTTTGTCGGCAGACCGTGATTTTGCTCAAGAGGGAAACACACCGATTGCGCGATTGCCGCGTACTCGTGAAGAATTTGAACGATTCGACTTGATTGTGATTGGCGATATTCCAGCCACATTCTTTACAGGTGAACAACTATCAGAAATGCGCCGAGCCGTCGCTGAGCGCGGTACGGGCCTGGTGTGGATTGGCGGGTCGCGGAGTACACCACGGACGTGGCATGGAACAACTGCGGAAGAAATGCTTCCGTTCACGGGTCCGTACGAACTAGAACGCCTACAGATTCCGGTCAATCTGTCACCAACACCCTTGGCCGCCCGTCTTGGTGTGTTACGGCTGGCCGACGATCCAAAGGCGGCGTATCCACCAGAACTGCTTTCACCGAACGAGGGCTGGGCCCAATTGGAATGGGCACAACAGATCCCACTTCGATCACTGAAACCAGCAAGTGAAATACTCGCTGAGTCGACACAAGTGATTGACGGTGGGCACGCACCACTGGTTGTGGGAATGCGTTACGGCGCCGGAAATGTGTTGTACGTGGCCACCGATGAAATTTGGCGTTGGCGGAATGGACGCGGCGAGACTTATCCGGAACGGTTTTGGGTGCAACTGCTGCGATCATTGGCGCGACCATCATTGGGCGTTGGTCATGAAGATGTGCGAATAGCAATAGAGCCAGGGCGATCAGTGGTTGGGGATACCGTGCGTGTAGAAGTGGAACTTCCAACAGGCGCACCACCAACTTCTGTCGCGCTCGAAGCAATTCCAGAGGATTCACGCGGCGCAGTTGTTGATATTGTGGCACTACCAGGACCCAGCGGAGTGTTTGTGGCGGCGTGGTCACCAGATCATGATGGTCACTGGAAGATTCGC
>Ga0114971_10002127_pt1 | contig 13656 bp, 6 predicted proteins | sample M_140625_MF_Meta_FD_87320 | JGI IMG/M metagenome (GOLD analysis project Ga0114971, IMG submission 87320) | Freshwater microbial communities from Lake Montjoie, Canada to study carbon cycling - M_140625_MF_MetaG | ecosystem: Environmental > Aquatic > Freshwater > Lake | place: Lake Montjoie... | reverse complement strand
GCAGGCGGCGGGGTCGCGTCCAGTTCGCGGTCGTACGCGCGGCGGCGATCGGGGTCTCCCAGGGTTTCGTAGGCGGCATTGAGCTCCTGCGTCCGCGCCACGGCTTCGCGTGAGCCGTGGTTCACGTCGGGGTGATACTGCTTGGCCAGCAACCGGTAGGCGTTGCGGATTTGCTCCAGCGTGCAGCGGCGGTCCAGCCCCAGCACGCGGTAATGACTTTTTAGCGCGCGTTGCAAGCCGTCAGACTATCCGGAGGGCAGGGCGCCGTCAGCTTCATTTCCGCCGGCATTGGGTCCGGGAATCAGCGGAGGAATTCTCAGCGGAGGAATTCGCGGTAGAAGGTCACAGCGGAGAGGAGGAAGCCGACGAGGGTGATGCCCTGTCGGATGCGGGGCTGCGGCAGGCGCTGGGAAAAATGGGATCCCAGATAATATCCGGCCAGCGCGCCGGCGGCCAGGATTCCGGCGCGGGGCGCATCCACCAGCCCGGCGCAGGCAAACCACGCGGCGGCGACCAGGTTGAGCAGCGATCCCAGAATGGTTTTGAGCGTGTTCATCTCATGGATATTATGCAGCCCGATGAATCCGAGGGAGGCGAGCATGAGGATGCCGATGCCGGCCCCGAAATAGCCGCCGTAAATGGCGACCAGGAATTGAAAAAAAATCGCGATAGCAATCCGCCGGCGGGTCGGGGCCTGTCCTTCATCCAGGTGCGCCCCCGCAAACCGCCGGAAAATTCCCTGTGCCAGAAACAGCACGGTGGCAAAAAGGATGAGGAACGGGACCAGTTTTGAAAAAGTTCGCTCGCTGGTATGGGTGAGCAGGGCGCTGCCAATCCCCCCGCCCAGCAGGCTGACCGGCAACAGTCGGCGGAGCCATGGGGCGACGGCTTTAATATGGTGCCGGTAACCGAACACGCTGCCGGCGGTGCCGAACACAAGGGCAATCGTGCTGGTGGCATTGGCTACTACCGAAGGAATGCCGAAAAACAGCAGGGTGGGAAAGGTGATCAGGGTTCCGCCACCCGCCACGGCGTTGACCGCGCCTGCCGCGGCACCGGCGGCCAGCAACCCGATGATTTCAATGAGTAACATGGGGGTGCATCCCGCCGCCCGGCGACAGGATACGAGGATCCTTCGTCACGCCCGCAGTTTAATCAGCAGGTCCTTGCTTTCCACCGCATCGCCCACTGAGGCATTCAGGGCATCCACGACGCCGTCGGCGGGAGCGAAGACGGCGGTCTGCATCTTCATGGCTTCCATCACCAGCAGCTTGTCACCCTTGGCGACCTTGTGTCCGACGCTGACGGCGATGGAGACGATGAGCCCCGGAATGGGCGCGCCGATTTGTAACGGATTGGTGACATCAACTTTCGGGCGGGTCTTGGTGACGGGCGTGATTTTTTTGTCGGCGATGAAGGCTTCGCGGGTCCGGCCATTCAGTTCGAAGGTCACAGCGCGACGGGCGTCTTTGTCCGGCTCGCTGATGTTGACCAGCCGGATGATGAGCGACTTGCCCTCCTCGATGGCGACGTTGATTTCCTCGCCGGGGCGGAGGCCGTAGAAAAACGCGTGGGTGGGCAGCACGCCGACGTCGCTGAACTCGCGGGCGTGCCGGGCGAATTCGGTGAAGACCTGCGGATACATCAGGTACGAATAGAGGTCATCATCGGTGGCCTCGCGTTTGAGGGTTTCGGAGAGGTCCCGGCGGATCTTATCTAGGTTGGCCGGCGTGGCGACGGCTCCGGGGATGACGCCTTTCTTATAATCCTTCCGCGCCTGGGCAGCACGTTTGGGTCCGAGGACCACGCGCTGCACGTCTTCCGGCCAGCCGCCGGCCGGCCAGCCCAGGCCGCCGCTGAGCATATCCACCACCGATTCGGGAAACCCCTGGGTGCCGGGTTCGAGATTGACCACGTCGGCGGGCTTGATGCCGCGGCTGAAAAGGAACAGGGCCATATCGCCGACGACTTTGCTGCTGGGCGTGACTTTTACGATGTCGCCGAAGAGCTGGTTGACTTCAGCATAGGTGTGGGCGATTTCCTGCCAGCGGTGGGAGACGCCCATGCTGGCGGCTTGTTCTTTGAGGTTGGTGTACTGGCCGCCGGGCATCTCGTGCAGATACACCTCGGCGCTCCCGGTCTTCGGGGCGGTGTCAAACGGATGATAATATTCGCGCACCTTTTCCCAGTAATCAGCGAAGGCGTTTAGCGATTCCAGGTCCAGGCCGGTATCGCGCGGGGAATGTTGAAGGGCGGCGACGATGCTGTTGAGGTTGGGCTGGCTAGTGCTGCCGCTCATGCTGGCAAGCGCCAGATCCACCACGTCCACCCCGGCCTCGCTGGCCTGGAGGATGGCGGCCGACTGGGTGCCCGCCGTGTCGTGCGTGTGAAAATGGATGGGAAGTCCGATCTCCTCGCGCAGCGCCTTGACCAAGGTGCGGGCGGCGAGCGGGCGGCAGAGGCCGGCCATGTCCTTGATGGCGATCATGTGCGCGCCCATTTTTTCAAGTTCCTTGGCGAGCTTGACGTAATACTTGAGGGAATATTTGGCGCGGTTCGGGTCGAGGATGTCCCCGGTGTAGCAGAGGGCGGCTTCGCAGACCGCGTGCGTGTCCTGCACGGCCTCCATCGCCACGCGCAGGTTGGGCGTGTAGTTGAGCGAGTCAAAGATGCGGAAGATGTCCATGCCCGATGCGGCGGCGTGCTTGATGAAGCCGGCCACGACATTTTCCGGGTAGTTGGAATAGCCCACGGCGTTGGAGCCTCGGAAAAGCATCTGGAAGCAGATGTTGGGGATCCGGGCGCGCAGCTGGCGCAGCCGTTCCCAGGGGTCCTCGTTGAGGAAGCGCATCGCGGTGTCGAAGGTGGCGCCGCCCCACATCTCCAGCGAGAACAGTCCGGGCGAGCGCCGGGCGAGCGCCTCCGCCACGGCCAGCATGTCGTAACTGCGCACGCGGGTGGCCATGAGCGACTGATGGGCATCGCGCAGGGTGGTGTCCGTGACGAGCAGCCGCTTTTGTTTGCGGACCCAGTCGGCAAAGTGTTTCGGCCCGAGTTCGAGCAGGCGGTCACGGCTGCCGGGCGGCGGCGCGAGCTTGAGGTCGAAGGGCACGGGCGCGGCAGGGATCAGCGGTTTGGCCGGCTTGAAGCCTTTGGCGTGGGGGTTGCCGTTGACGGTGACGTTGCCTAGGAAGTTGAGCAGCTTGGTTGCGCGGTCGCGCCGTGCCTTGAACCGCAACAGTTCGGGGGAGGTATCAATCAGCGTCGTGGTCGCCTGGCCGGTCCGGAACCGCTCATGCTGGACGACGTTTTCCAGGAAGGGGATGTTTGTCTTCACGCCCCGGATGCGGAATTCCGACAGGGCGCGGTGGGTGCGCTGCAGGGCATCGGGATAGTTGTGGGCGCTGGCGATGAGCTTGACCAGCAGCGAGTCGTAGAAGGGGGTGATGACGGCGCCGCCGTAGCCCATGCCGCCGTCCAGCCGGATGCCGAAGCCGCCCGGAGAGCGGTAGGCTAGAATCTTGCCGTAGTCCGGCATGAATTTATTTTCGGGATCCTCCGTCGTTACGCGGCATTGAATGGCGTAGCCGTTGCGGGGAATCTCCGCCTGGGGCGGCATCCCCACCACGGGCCCGTGCAGCGAGTGGCCCTGCGCAATCAGGATCTGCGCCCGCACCAGATCGAGGCCGGTGATGACCTCGGTGACGGTGTGCTCGACTTGGATGCGCGGGTTCATCTCGATGAAGAACCATTCGTGCCGGTCGAGGTCGTAGAGGAATTCAATGGTGCCGGCGTTGTCGTAGCGGATCTCCCGCGCCATGCGCGCGGCGGCATCACATAATTCGCGGACGACCTCCGGGGGCAGTCCGAAGCTGGGGGCGACCTCGATGACCTTCTGATGGCGGCGCTGGACCGAGCAGTCGCGTTCGTGGAGATGAATCACGTTGCCATGCTGGTCGCCGAGGATCTGGACCTCGATGTGCTTGGCGTTGGGGATGTATTTTTCGAGGAAGACGGCCGGATTGCCGAAGGCGCGTTCCGCCTCGGACTGCGCCTCGTCGAGCAGGTTGGAAAGGTCGGCCGCCTTTTGGACCACGCGCATCCCGCGGCCGCCGCCGCCGAATGCGGCCTTGATGATGAGCGGGAACCCGATCGCCCGGGCGGCCTGCATCGCCTCGTCGCGGTCGGTGATGGCCTCGGCATTCCCGGGCAGGACGGGAACGTTGATTTTTTGAGCGAGGGCGCGGGCGGCGGTCTTGTCGCCCATCATGTCGAGCAGTTCTGGCCGGGGCCCGACAAAGGTGATGCCGGCCCGGGCGCAGGCGCGGGCGAAGTGGGCGTTCTCGGACAGAAACCCGTAGCCCGGATGAATCGCGTCCACGCCTTTTTCCTTGGCGACGGCGACGATGCTGTCGATGTCGAGATAGGCGGCCACCGGTCCTTTGTCCTCGCCGATGAGGTAGGCCTCATCCGCCTTGAAGCGGTGGAGGCAGAAGCGGTCGGCCTGGGCGTAGATGGCGACGGTGCGCAGGTTCAATTCCGTTCCCGCGCGGAAGATGCGGATGGCGATCTCGCTGCGGTTGGCGGCGAGCAGTTTGCGGAAGGGGCGAATGGGGTTCGGGGCGGCCATGGGAGATTGCTGATGTTTGTTGGTTAAGTGGCTCATGCCGACCCTTTTCATAATGGATTCTGCGGCCAAAGGAAAGAATAGCCGACGGGAAAATGGCGGGGGAACGCGGGCGGGGCGGGGGCCTCGCAGGAACTCAGGCTGCGGGCGGAGGCGTCGTCGGGTCGGATGGGGCGGGGGTTGCCGGCGGGGCTTTGCCGGCGGAGAGAAGTTTGGCCTGCTTGAGCAGCCGGCAGAAATCTTTTTTGCTCGTCTGATGGAGGGTGCCTTCGCGGGTGGTGAGGCTGAGCATGGACTTGTAGCTCACCGCCAGCCGCTCCAGCTTGACGATGCGGATGTATTCCTTGCCCTGTTTCCAAATCTGGCCTTGGCGGAGTTTCATGGCGGCTTGTGGGGAAAAAAAATCTGTCTCCTCTGAGTATGAGTCAAAGGAGACAGCTTTAGAGGGAGGACTACTTTTTCTTGGAAGCGGATTTCTTTGCAGCTTTCTTGGCGGGCTTCTTGGCTTTTGATTTAGTGGCCATATGATTATGTGTTTTTTTTTAGTTTGCTACACTTCGGGATGGTTAGTTTCCCCGGAGATAAGTGCATCATGCGTAAGCGCGCGCCTTTTGTAAATGGCGGACATGATCATTTTTTATCCGCGGTTTTTGGCGCCGGCCCGCGCCGGCGCACTTAATAGCGTGCTATTGTCCGGCGCTTCCCACATAGTGGAACCATGTCATTTAGCGCGCTGGGATTGGACCCGAAAGTTTTGCAGGCGGTGAAGGAAGCCGGCTACACCGAGCCCACGCCCATTCAGGCGGCGGCCATCCCGCCAATCCTGGCCGGACACGACCTCATCGGCATCGCCCAGACGGGCACGGGGAAGACCGCGGCGTTCACCCTGCCAATGCTCACCCGGCTGGCCGCCGTGGTGGGCGACGGGCGCCAGCGTGGCACCTGCGCCCTGGTGCTGGCGCCGACGCGCGAGCTGGTTCTGCAGATCGAGGAGAATGTCAAAGCCTACGGCAAACATCTGCCGCTGCGCGTCGCCACCGTGTTCGGCGGCGTCGGCGAAAATCCCCAGATCAACGCCCTGCGCGCCGGCACGCATCTCATCATCGCCTGTCCCGGCCGGTTGATGGATCTGATGCAGCGCCGCTACGCCGACTTCTCCCAGTTGCAGTACCTGGTGCTCGACGAGGCGGACCGGATGCTCGACATGGGTTTTCTGCCCTCCATCCGCCAGATCGTCCGATCGCTGCCGCCGAAGCGCCAGACGCTGCTTTTCTCCGCCACGCTTTCCAAGGAGATTGAAACCCTTACGCACGAGTTTCAGCACGCGCCGAAAACGGTGCAGATCGGCCGCCGCTCGAATCCCGCCGAGACGGTCACCCAGCTGGTGTATGAAGTCCCGAAGTCGCTGAAGACCGCGCTGCTGGTTCATCTTTTGAAGGAGCCCGCCATGGACATGGTGCTGGTCTTCACCCGCATGAAGCACGCCGCCGACCGGCTCGCGCGGCAGCTCGAACAAAATGGGGTCAAGACGGCCACCCTCCATTCCAACCGCTCCCAAAACCAGCGGCTCAAGGCGTTGAAGGATTTCAAGTCCGGCGTGGTGAGCGTGTTGGTGGCCACGGACATTGCCGCCCGGGGCATTGACGTGGACGGTATCTCGCACGTGGTGAACTATGATTTTCCGATGCACGTGGAGGATTATGTCCATCGGATCGGCCGGACGGGCCGCGCGCAGGCGGTGGGCGACGCCATCAGTTTTGTCACCCCGGAGGATCATGGCGAGCTGCGCGCGCTGGAGCGGTTCATTGGCCGCGGCATTGTGCGGAAGCGGGCGGAGGGATTTAATTATGCTCAGGTGGTCCCGCATGTGGTGGAAGATCGCCCGCGCCATCCGCAACAAGGCCGGGGCCAACAGCGCGGACCGCAGCGCGGTCAATCAGGCGGTCAACCGCGTCCCCGCCAAGCCTCCTCGCATCCGCATCCGCGGCCGCCGCAAGATGGCCGGCCCCAAAACGGTGGCGCTAGTCGCCCGCAATCAGGCGGCGGCCGTCCGCAACAACCGGTCAGCGGCAATCGCGAAGGGGGCAATGAACGCCATTTCCCCAGCCGCCCTTCCAGTTACGGCCGGCGCTTCAGCCCGCGCTGAGCGGCCGGGGAAGCCGCCGCGCGTCTCCTGAGCATTGTGCCAAGGGTGCCGTGATTTCGTTGCCTGCCGCTTATTCAGGCGCGTTCCCCGACAGGCTGGCTTCCAGCGCGGAGTTTGGTATTCTGCCTTCCGCTTTGATGTCTCCCATCATTAACATTGCCGCGTACAAATTCGTCGCCCTGCCGGAATTGCGTTCCCTGCGGGCGCGCTTGTTATCCCTCTGCAAACAGGGGGGGCTCAAGGGCACAATTCTCCTCAGCGCGGAGGGCATCAATCTATTTGTGGCCGGCATGCAGGCCGGCATCGATCATCTGCTCGCGGAATTGCGCCGCCAGCCCGGCTTGGAGGATCTGTCGCTGAAAATCAGTGAGACGGCACATCAGCCATTCAACAAGATGCTGGTCCGAATCAAGCGGGAGATCATCGCCTTCGGTGTCCCGGGCATCGACCCGGCCCGTCGCCCGTCGCCCAAGCTGGCGGCGAAGGAGCTGAAGCGGTGGCTTGACGAAGGCCGTCCGGTGACTTTGCTGGACACGCGCAACAATTACGAGGTGAAGCTCGGCACGTTCCAGAATGCGCTGCCGATCGGGGTGGATCATTTCCGGGATTTCCCCGAAGCGGTTCGCCGGCTTCCATCGCAGATGAAGGATCAGCCCCTGGTGATGTTTTGCACCGGGGGCATCCGGTGCGAGAAGGCGGGGCCTTTCATGGAGCGGGAGGGATTCAAAAATATTTTCCAGCTCGACGGCGGCATCCTTAAATATTTTGAGGAGTGCGGGGGGGCTCATTACAACGGGGAATGTTTCGTGTTCGATCAGCGTGTGGGTCTTGACCCCAGCCTGCAGGAGACGGAATCGACCCAATGTTTCCGGTGCCAGACACCCCTGAATGAGGCCGATCAGGGCGACCCGCGCCATGTGCCGGGCCAGTCCTGCCCGTATTGTTTTAAGACGCCGGCCGAACAGATGGCGCTCACAATCGCCCGGCGGCACGAAGCCGTCCGCCGCGCCACCACGCCCCTGCCGGGCAGCCAGCCGCGCGAGAACTACAAGTCCATCAATGTCCCTCAGGACTGTGACGGGGCGACCCTGTTGGAGGCATTGTGCCGGGTGGTGAAACAGGTGCCCTCCGCCTACTGGGAAGAAGAATGCCGGCGCGGATTGGTGGTGGACGCGGGGCGCGCACCGATGGCCTCCACGCATACTGTCCGCGCCGGAGAGCGCTACCGGCATCTGTTCCCCAATGTGACCGAGCCGGAGGTGAACGGCCGGATTGAAATTCTGCACGAGGACGAGGCGCTGATTGTGGTCAACAAACCCGCCCCTCTGCCGATGCATGCGGGCGGCCGGTTTTATCGCAACACGCTCCGGCACATCCTGGGGCTCGTTTACCATCCGCAAAGGCCGTATCCGGCGCACCGGCTGGACGCCAACACCACCGGGATTGTGCTGGTCACCCGCACCCAGCATTTCGCGGGGCGGCTGCAGCCGCAGTTCGCGCGCGGCTCGGTGGAGAAACGGTACCTGGTCCGCGTGCAAGGCCAGCCGCCGGAGGAAGTGTTCCAGTGCGATGCTCCCATCAGCGCCGAGTCCGGCGAGCTGGGGTCGCGCACGGTGGATGTGGATTTGGGCCTGAAGGCGCACACCGAATTCCGGGTGCTCCAACGGAACGCCGATGGCACGGCGCTCCTGGAGGCGCGGCCGCTGACCGGCCGCACCCATCAGATCCGGATTCACCTCTGGCATCTGGGTTTCCCCGTGGCGGGGGATCCCGTCTATCTGCCCGGGAAAAAAATCGGCGACACGCAGACGCTGGCGGTCGGCGATGCGCCTCTGTGCCTGCACGCCCGGCAAATCCGATTTGTGCATCCGCTGACCCGGCAGCCGGCCGAGTTCACGGCGCCGCCGCCGGCGTGGGCCGCGTTCAGGGGCGCCCGTCCGCCCGGACCGGGCTGAAGGGGAAGGGGCGCGATTGTGATTCCCAGTGCCACATCTGGATATGAGGTCCGGCAATTTGGTGGCGGCCCGGTTTTTGGGGTGCGTTGGGGAGTGGGTTGAAAAATGGAAATAAAAGGGGGGTAAAAGGCCGGCCAATAAAAACCAAAGAAAAATGTTGCCATCGGGCCACCACCGTCTAATATGGTCTCAGCTGTTAGATAGCTTGTCAGTCCCATGGCATGGTAAATCTTCAAGTGAACTCCGTTCAGTGATGATTTGAAATCCGAAGTTCGGAAACAGTCTGGTGAGTGCAGTGTTAGTCGGACAGTAAAACATCAATGAGCAATAAATTATTTGTTGGAAATCTTTCCTTCAATACCACCGAAAACGACCTCCAGGACGCCTTTGCGGCGCACGGAACGGTCACTGAAACCAACCTGATGATGGACCGCATGAGCGGCCGTCCCCGCGGTTTCGGTTTCATCACCATGAGCACGGCGGAAGAAGCGCAGAAAGCCATTGCCGCCCTGAACGGCGCGCAGTTGGATGGTCGCGCCCTCACCGTCAATGTGGCTAAGCCCCGTGAAGAACGCGCCCCCGGCGGCGGCGGCGGCGGTCGTCGTGAATACGGCGGCGGCGGCGGTGGCGGCGGCGGTCGTCGTGAGCGCTATTAATCTTTAGCGGTTATTTTCAGAGCGGGGTCTGGGTAAAACCAGACCCCGCTTTTTTTCCAGGTCCCCTCGTCTGCGGCAGGGCTTCCTGTCCCAGCAATCCCCGCCGTTTTTTGGGGGCATTCCGATTTCGCCCCGGCATGGCAGCTGCGGTTCGGATTTGACAGCGCGGGAATTGTCCGCAAAATAGAAGTCCATTTTCGGTGGCCAGCGTAGCTCAGGGGTAGAGCAGAGGACTCATAAGCCTTTGGTCGGAGGTTCAATTCCTCCCGCTGGCACCACTTCAAAACCTTAATAAAAAGACCATTAAAAAAGGGTTTTATCGGTTATCTGCCCGCAACTTTGAGCTCGATTCAATGGTGTTCAAAGTTTAGAGAAAAGGCTGTATTTGGAAGTGATTGGCAACCGCGTTCGGATTAAATTTTGTCACTCTCCATTTTTTTAGTTTGATATCCTGAATCGGCCTTTGCGTCTGGACGGCTTGCGATTTCAAACTCGATTCAACCCATATTCTGAAACAGGGTTTTGCCCATTATAGCAGGGGCAGCACGCTGGGCTGCGCTATCCCCGCCCGCGCCGGGCGGGCCAAACAAAAGGGACCGCGTGCCCTCTCCTGATGGGGCGAAATGGAGTTCATCAATAGTTGCAGTCGGATTGAAACCTCGTTACGCTCTTGGAAATTTTTGTGAAGCAAAAACCAAACAAGCGATCCTCCTCCAGGCGCACCCCTGTTGTTGCACGCAAAAAAGGCACGCTTCGGCGAAAGCAGGCGCCCGTCAAAAAACTTCATTCCCGTCCCGCGAAGGACGTGGCTGGAACAGGCCTCCCGCCCCAAAAAAATCACTATCTACAGTTGGTGCGCCGCCTGAGGAAGATGGCGGTTAAACGGCTTCCGGCCCGGGCCATCGCGCTCGTCATCTCGCGCGGGGATAGGGATTTGCTGATGTTGCCCGGCCGCACCGCGCGCCATTTCTCCAGCAACGCGGCCGGCGACTACCTGTTCTATCATCCTGCCTGCGACCTGGCGGCCCTCGCCCAGCTCGCCGGGGGTCGCGCCGCCGGCGCCAGGTTTCTGATCATTCCCCAGACCTCGTTTTGGTGGCTGGATTTTTACCCGGGCTTTCGCTTGTATCTGGAGCAGAATTGCCGCCGCATTGCCCACGTCGGGGACACGGGTTCAATCTGGGACCTAAACCAAAAGCCCGCCGCAGACCGGCCTGGCCCGGCCGCGCAGTTCGCCAGGCTTGTGGCCCAGTTTCAAGCCCGCTACGAACGCGATCCCGTGGTGCTCGACTGGCATTCCGGCGGGGATTTCAAAAAACACTTTCCGCAACTCACCGTCTGGCTTCCTCCCAGCCGCTTTGGTCTGCTGCCTTATCTCGACCACGCGGCCGACATCGTCATCACCTCCTCGCCGCACCGCATCGGTCTGAAAGAGGCGGATCGCGTCGCCACTGCCGCCGTGGTGCGCCTGGATAACGCAGCTCAAAAACTTTCATTCAAGTGGAAGTCGGATGGCCCGCCAGGGATCAGCACGTCGGTTTCCATCATCGTGCCCTGCTACAACGGGAAGGCGATGACCTCCGCCTGTCTGCGCTCGTTGTTTGAGACGCTCCCGCAGGGCATCCGCTGCCAGGTGATTGCAGTGGATGATTGCTCGAGCGATGGCTCCGCGCAGATGCTCAAGCAGTGGGCCAAGCGCGAGCCGCGCTTGGCCTATTTCAGGAACCCCGTCAACCGGGGCTTCGTGGATTCGTGCAATAACGGTGCCGCGCAGGCGTCGGGCGATGTCCTGGTATTTCTCAACAATGACCTGGCCCTGCTGCCGGGCTGGCTGGAGCCGTTGCTGCGGGTGATGCGGGATCATCCGGAGGCGGGCGGGGTGGGGGGCAAATTGATTTATCCGGACGGGACGATTCAGGAAGCTGGCAGCGTGGTTTTTCGGGACGGTTCCGCCATGAATTACGGGCGGGACCATGCCGATCTCCAAAATCCTGGATTTAATTTTTTAAGGGAAGTGGATTATTGCTCGGGCGCGATGCTGGCCACTCCCCGGGCCCTTTTCAAACAGTTGGGCGGCTTCGGCGCGGAGTATCGTCCGGGCTACTACGAGGACACGGATTACTGTTTCAAAGTGCGGGAGGCCGGGCGCAAGGTTTATTTCCAGCCTGAAAGCGCCGTCGTACACCGGGAAGGCGGCACGGCCGGCACGGATTTGAAGCGCGGCATGAAGCGCTATCAGGTCATCAACCAGAAGAAATTTATGACCCGCTGGGCCCGGGCGCTCAAAGTCCAGCCCAAACGCCCCGGCTGGTCGGATGCCCCGGCGCAGGCCGCTCTGGCCTGGCCCTCCGGCCGCCGCGCGCTGGTGGCGTCCTTCTATCCGCCCGAATTTGACAGCGATAGCGGCTCCAAGCGCATCATGGATCTGATCGATCTGCTGTTGGCGCAGGGTTGGAGCGTGACCTTCCTCGCATCCGAACGGCTGAACCATGAGCGTTACTCCCGCCATCTGCAACAAAAGGGCGTGGCGGTCTTCTTGGCGGGAAATCTGAAATGCGAGGAGTTTTTCGGGGCGATGCAGTTTGACATCGCGCTGCTTGCCTATTGGGGAGTGGCAGAAATTTTGATGCCGGCATTGCGCCGGGCTTCGCCGGAAACCCGCATCATTGTGGACTCAGTGGATCTGCATTTTCTGCGCATCGCCCGCGGGGTTTTCAAAGAGGCTGCCGACCAAAAAACGGTCGGCGCATTGGAGGCCAGTCACGGTTCGTCCATGATGCGCGAGTTGAATGTGTACGCCGGCGCCGACGCCGTGTTGACGGTTTCAAGCAAGGAGGCGGTGTTGTTGGACGATTTCACCTCGCAGCCCGGCCTCACGCATCCGGTGGCGGATATAGAGAGCGCCATTCCTATTCCGCTGCCGCTGACCGGACGGCGGGGAGTCGTGTTCATGGGATCGTTCTACCACAAGCCGAACATCGGGGCCGTAAAGTTTTTATGCGAAGAGGTGTTGCCGCACCTTAGCCCGGCCCTCGCGGCGCAGCATCCGGTTTACATTCTGGGCCTGGGGCTGACCGATGCGCTCCGCAAACTCGCGGACGGGTTGCCGCAGGTGCGCATGGTGGGCTGGGTGCCGAGCGTGCAGCCGTATCTGGAAAATGCCCGACTTTCCGTGGTGCCGCTCCGCTTCGGCGCGGGCACAAAACGCAAACTGCTCCAGTCCATCGTCACCGGGACGCCGGCCGTTTCCACGACGGTGGGCGTGGAGGGATTTGGGCTGGTGGACGGGGAACACGTCCTGATCGCGAATGAGGGCAAGGCCTTCGCCAAGGCCATTGCGCGGCTGCTCACCGACGACCGGCTGTGGCAGAAGATGGCATCGCAGAGCCGAAATTTTTTACTGGAGACTCATAGCCCTGAGGCGGCGGGAAGGCAGCTGGCCGCTGTCATTGCCAGGGTTAAAAACGCCCGGCCAAAATTAGCGGCCGGGGCGGTTTCCGAGACGCTGTCGGTCCCCGCTGAAAAACTGGTTAAACTGCAACACGCCCGGCTGGCCGGTAGAATCCGCAGCATTGCCGGGAACCTCCTGCCGCACGGAGCGACCGTTCTGGTCGCCAGCGGGGGCGATGAGGCATTGCTGCAGCTGCCCGGGTGCTCCGGGCGCCATTTTCCCCAGAACAAGCGGGGGGGATATGCCGGCCGTGATCCCAAGGACAGTGCGGAGGCCATCGCCCAGCTGGAATCGCTGCGCCAGCGGGGGGGAAAGTTTCTCCTGCTGCCACACAACCAATTCCGGTGGCTGGAACAGCACATCCAATTTTCCGATTATCTGGGCGCGCGCTATGTCGAGCTGCCGCGCGAAGCAGAGGGCGTCTGCCGCATCTTTGATTTGAGGCGCAAAAAGCCGGCACCCCGGATTGCTAAGAAGATTTCAGCGGATCTCTCCGATGTGCGGCTCATCGCCTTTTTTCTGCCGCAGTTCCATCCCATCCCCGAAAACGACGCGTGGTGGGGCGAGGGCTTCACCGAGTGGAAAAACGTCGGCCGCGCCCGGCCGGCGTTTGCCGGCCATCATCAGCCCCAGATCCCCGCCGACCTGGGCTTCTATGATTTGCGGCTGGCCGAGACGCGCTCGGCCCAGGCGGAGCTCGCCCGCGCGCATGGCATCCACGGCTTCTGCTATTATCATTACTGGTTCGGCGGTAAGCGGCTGCTGGAGCGGCCGTTCAACGAAATCCTCGCGAGCGGCCAGCCGGATTTCCCGTTCTGCCT
>Ga0114971_10002123_pt1 | contig 13664 bp, 14 predicted proteins | sample M_140625_MF_Meta_FD_87320 | JGI IMG/M metagenome (GOLD analysis project Ga0114971, IMG submission 87320) | Freshwater microbial communities from Lake Montjoie, Canada to study carbon cycling - M_140625_MF_MetaG | ecosystem: Environmental > Aquatic > Freshwater > Lake | place: Lake Montjoie... | reverse complement strand
TCTAAATCGCCATTCATTTGCACATTTTGAAATTCAGTACGCATTGAGGATCCCTCTTTTGTAACGAGTTCAAAAGCGATCCAGTGACCCGAGCTCAGATCAAAATCGAGAAAAAGCGCCGAAAGGCTTTTGGCAGCTTCTGGATTTTTTGGTAGCACTTCCAGACGATAGTTTGGGCCTAGATTCTTGAGGGAGACGATTTGCATTTCCTTTTGAAAATTTTCCACCGTGAAGGAGGAAGCCATTTCCATCATGCGCAGAAATTGTGGCGCATTTTTAGCAAAAGCAGAATGCGTTAGATCGATTTTTTCTGCCTTCTTTTTGGATGGTTGAATGATGGTGAGACCATGATGCGATCCTATAATGATGGATTTGGCAGGCACCCCAAGCTCCCATCGGAATTTGTTTGGGGCCTCAAACCAAAAACGCCCTTTTATTGCAATCGGACTCTTCAGCGTCTTCAACGCGCGCGTTTGAATAAATTCGGCAGAAATTGATCGGATATTTTTTTGCGCTTTTAGAGCTTTTTCAAGCGGGGAGAGGTCAAGCCCGTTATCTGCAGCGCGCAACGATACGGCGATTCCCATCAGCAATATAACAATTTGAGAGAATCGAATTATGGCTTGGATAGGGCGTAACATTGAGGCTAACTCGCAAAAGGTCATGTTATATCTGATTTGCTCAATTGGCGGCTTAGCATTAATCGACCTCTTGCAACAACCCGATCGATGACTTTACATTCGACTTGAAATACTATAAGTGCGCCTAGCTCTTTTTCGATAGAGGCTTTTGTTTCCAATGTTTCATCTGGAAAAACGGGGCCTAGAATCCGAAACTGATCAATGCTGGCCAAAAATAATGGGGTATTTGGTTCATTGGCCCCCTGCATAACGAGCACCCCTGCCGTTTGCGCTGCGCACTCCACAAGCAATACCGCAGGCATGATTGGCTGATTTGGAAAATGATCGCGGAAATAGGGGGATTCAGCTTTTAGATGTTTCCAACCTGTTCCGCTTGTCGGTTCCGTTTTTTCGAAGCGGTCGATAAATTGAAACCCAGGTCCATGAGGCGTTAGTCCTTTCGAGCTCATTGGTTAGAAAATATGGGGGGTGATGAAACTTGGAATTCTGTGGTTTCTGGAATGCGTAGTTGCGAAAAGTGATACCACTGTTCTGGGGCCACCTTAAACAACGTGAGCAGGCTTGCAGCTATCTCGCGAGTGAAATGTTCAATTGTTTCCTTTCTTCCTGAATCCAACCACCGAGGCTCGATCGGAGGAAATGCATGGATTGCGAATTTGCCATTCGATTGCCGCACTACGCCCACTGGGATAATAGGGCATTTTGCTAGGAGGGATGTGACAACAGGGGCGGTAGAAAATAGAATCTTTCCATTGGGAAGTGAAACCTCAACGCCGGCTCCGTCATAGGGACGATCAATAAGTGTTGCAATGTATGCACCTTCGTTTAACGCACGTACAATATTCACAACGGAGAAGGTATCATTTCCTATAACGATTGTTTTTACTCCCCACTTTGCGCGAAAATCAGCGCGCCAGGCTGTTAGTTCATTAGTTGGCTCTGGAAGGGTGAGGGCCGTTACAGGGAAGCCCATCTCTGCCATGACAAGGCCACCAAGTTCAAAAAAACCAAGGTGCCCAGTCACCAGCATACAGCCCTGTCCTCTTGCCTGCACGCTTTGCAGATGCTCAAAGCCGGTCTTTTCACCCACTAGGTTCATTACATTACCTGTGTGGGCGGCTGCCAACTGGCCATAGACAGAAAAGCATTCCGCTTGGTTTATAATAAGTCGACACGCTTGGGAAAAGCCCCCGTTTTTATTATCCAACAAAGCCAGATTTGAACGAATAGCTTTAATGGTAGTTGGATGAGTTATTGCATAGCTCAAGCCAAGGAATCTGGTAATAATAAATGACCCATTTTTTCCAAGGGTCTGCCAGCCAAAAACAATAAGTTCAAAAGCTCTTGCTGTGTAAAAGTGCCGATAAAATGTTCTTTTCTTATAATCGCCAGACCTCATCCATAGGATTATCCAAGCGAGTGGAATTAGAAAAAAAATCCAGACAGAGGTTCTCAATTGAAAGCTAAGGAAAGTGGTATGTGTGGATTGTCCAAAGCAACCTTTATTGTCTCCATTTACCTGAGAGAAGGTATGGCGGGCGCAATGGGAACGAATCGTTGAAGGCGACAGATCGTCCTGAATGCTTCTATTCGTAGAGAGTCAATAAAAGTGGGCTCTGTTTGACCGCCGACAAGTCGTGCAATACTAGATGGGATCTGGAGCAGGGATGCTGGATTCATGAAAACCTCAAAACCTGCCTTTTCGTAGAAAGGTGCAATCAGTCGTGAGTATTGCCGCATCCAACCCATGACTTGCCGAGTGTACTGGAAACGCTCAAATCGACTAAGTTGGCGATTTGATTTTTCAGCTCGTATGATAAGCTCTGCGGCTCTCATGCTGGATTGAAGGGCAAGCATAACTCCTGAAGAAAAAATAGGGTCGATAAATCCTGCCGCATCACCTGCCAGCACAACCCTTCGCGTGGCAAAAGAGGAGAATTTCCAACTATAGTCACCCGTTGCGCGAAGTGACCCTAGCATTGATGCCCCCTTCATTCGGTCTTTCACTTCAGGCGTTGAATCTACGGCCTCCTGAAAAACATCATCCAACGTGCGTGAATTTGGCTTTGACATTTGATCTGCTGGAACAACAAGGCCTATCGAGGTTTTATTTCCTGACAAGGGAATGAGCCAGAACCAGGCGTCTGAGATCCGCGCAATGGTGATGTGGCCCTCAGCTTTGCCCGAGTTACGAAAAACTCCTTCAAAATGACCATAGATAGCAATGCGTCGTTTTTTCTGAGTGATATTGCGCCTCAGTCCCAATTTTTTCCCTGTGAAAGCATTCCTGCCACTTGCATCGATGATCCAGTCTGCATGGATCGATAGAGCACCCTGGGGTGTTTCGCAATGAAGTTGCATCTTTTTAGCATCAAGGTTTTCAATCGAATTGACTCTAGTTTCCTCATGAACTTCACAACCGTGAGCGCGAGCGTTATTAAGAAGCAATTCATCAAATTTTGAGCGCTCAACTTGGTAAGAGTATTCGCAGGAGGCTCCAAGGGTTTGACCAAACCAGAAGCGCCGCAATCTCGATTTGTCACCTGTGCAAAATTCGGCACCGTACTTTCGCAAGAAACCAGCGTCTTCCATTTGGTTCCAAACGCCAAGTTGCTTAAGTAGAATGTTTCCAAAAGGAAGCAATGACTCTCCTATGCAGAAACGGGGAAACTTTTCCTTTTCAAGAATGACAGGCTTTAGCCCAGCCTTAGCAAGCTGGGTTCCTGCCGCTGCGCCAGCTGGCCCTCCGCCAATGATTGCAACATCATATTCGGAGGAGCATTTCATTCCGGAGAAATCGTGATGCGTTTGCTTATCCAGTCGCGGAGCACGCCTAGGCTCTGTAATGCATCTTTTGCTGTATTAGGATCGGCAATGACAATTCCGTATTTCTTTTCCACCGCAAGAACGATTTGCAAGGCATCTAACGAATCCAAACCAATGCCATCGGGTCCAAATAATGGCGATTCTTCACCAATGGTAGAAGGGTCGATTTTAAGCATGCAATTTTGCATCAGAATCTCTCTTAAACTTTCTACACTGACTTGGCTCATGAATCTATTATGTAGCATTTAGTCGTTACTGCATGCAAAACAAAATGACCTCAAGCCATCAAGAAGGGATCGTGGTTTGGTATCCTTCAGATTCAAGTCTAAGGAGCAAATTACGGAGTGTGTGAGCTCTATTTCCGCGTTGCTGGCCGTGCAATGAGCTTTCATGAAGCAGTATAATTTTACCTGGGGTTAACGTTCTACAGATCCTTCGGATCACATTCTCAGGGTTATAGCTTATTCCATCATTTCCTGATGCAGACCATCCAACCATCTGAAGATTTTCTCTCTCCGCAACTCCATGCACAAACGGGTTGGCAAATCCTACTGGAGCCCTGAATTGATTAGGCTGAATGCCCGTAACGGATAAAATAGCTTCGTTACAGAGGGTAATTTCTTTTTGAGCAAATTTGGAAGATGCCCCCCAAAAAAAAGAGGCATTGTGGCTGAATGTATGATTTTGAATTTGATGCCCGTTCTCGACTATCAAGTTGGTTAGATGAGGCCACCGAAGGACATTTCTTCCGATCGCGAAGAAAGTGGCCCGGGCGTTGTGTTCTTTGAGAATATTAAGGATTGCTGAGGTCTCATCGGGATTGGGCCCATCATCGATAGTTAACCACACTTCACGTTTGGATGTTTCAAAAGTTGTAATGATGTCACCGAAAAGCGGGCAGTTTCTCCAAAGCGTAGGAATCAAAAAAAGCGAACTTGCTGCTAGCGCAAACGCATGCGCTTTTTGGTTTGAGCCAGTTAATGCGTATCGAAGAGCATTGCCGCCCAATGATGCTGATAGGATACATGCCATCACGCGGCGCTGTTTGGGGGTCAACATAACTCGGAGGGAGTTAAATCCGTCTCTAATTCGGAACGAAAATATTCTTCAACTTCGCTCGATAAAATCCTTGGGTTGATTGATTGGTTTGATCGAAAAATGCGACCTGCCGATATTCGGAAGCGCAATGGACAAATGGCAGGTTTGAAGTAAGAAAATTTTCTTCCGAAATAGTCAGAGTCGCATCTTATAAAGATAGTGCGTATCGGACCACCGGTTGCCTTTGAAATGAGCGCATATATTGGATGGAAGGGGTTAAGTGGTTTCTTGATCGTGCGAGTGCCTTCAGGAAATAGCAGTATGTTGGAACCTTTTGCGATTCTATCCTTGCATGCTTTCGTAATATTCAGCGGAGAGTCATTGCGGATAAAATTGCATAATTTCACAACACCTGAAGTTACGGGGTTATGCAGAAGCTTTGCGTTCACAACGCAATCTAATGAGGGCACGAACGCCATAAGGATAATTGCATCAAGAATGGAGGGATGATTGGGAGCGATAATGCAGCCTTTCCACTCATCAACATCCTCAAAGCCTTCCAACTGAAGCTCAATAATCCCGCTTTTTTTAAGTAGACACAAATAACTGTTGATGCCTTTCACGAGCAGCTCTCGCTCCGTTATACTGCATATCCGAAGTCCGAGGACTCGCCTGAAAGCCCATTTTATCGAAAAACAAAACCCACCACAAATGAAGTAGAGATGAGCGTATGCCTGAGCAAGGTAACTTGGGCTGGAATGCATGTGTGTCGATTGCCTTTTAAATATCGGCTCAGATGGTGTAACGGATATTTGTTCTAAGATTTTACTCTGATAGTAGTGGATTCCTAGACAGTACCTTTTAGCAGTTTTCGGATGAAAGTTTGCAAGCGGCATGAAATCCCGGCGCTGCCATCAGTGTCGTCACGACCGCCATCAATACAAGCATCGTGAACAACGTTTGTGTGATGAGCCCTGCTTGCAGGCCGATATTGAGCAAAATGAGCTCCATAAGACCTCGCGCATTCATGAGAGAGGCAATGGTCAGCGAATCCGAGTGTTTGATTCCGGACAATCTCGCGGCACCATAGCAGGCAAAAAGTTTAGCGGAAATGGAAACAACGATAATAACACCGCAGATAACCCAGAGCCAAAGGGAGTCAAGCAGGCCGATTCGTGTATTCAGTCCCGAGTAGGTGAAGAATACGGGAAGAAGAACAGCGGTAGTGAGGGGATCTACTTTGGCGGCCAGTTTATCGGCCAGACCGTCGCGTGGCACAGATAGTCCCAAGATGAATGCGCCGAAGACAGAATAAAGGCCGACCAAATCCGTGAAAAACGCTCCAAGAACCACGAAAAGCATCACGAGACTGAAAAGTTCGGATTCGTTTTTAAATCGGCGGTGAAACTTCCACAGGGCTGGCTTGACGACAAAAAGGCATGTCAAAACATAGACGAGCGAACCACCGATAGCGTAGAGAGCAAGCATCGGGTTCCCCGAGATGCAACCTAAAACCACTGCGAGAAGCATCCACGCCACGACATCGTCGAAACTTCCAGCAGCTAGGGCGATGGTTCCCACGAGTGTCCCCGAAAGGCCGTGTTCTCTGATGATGCGAGCGAGCATCGGGAAGGCTGTGATAGACAAAGCGGCGCCAATAAACAGCCAAGCAATCGAGTCGGAGACATGCGGGGCGAAGAATCCTCCTTCACTCTGAAGCCAATAAGCCACCCCTCCACCTAGGATAAACGGGGCCAGAATTCCCGCAGAAGAGACAGCGAGTGCGGTGCGGAGTTTTTCACGGAAGAGGTCCGAGCGAAATTCCAATCCGACCACAAACATATAGAGTGTAAGCCCAAGAGATGCGACCGAGTAGAGTATGGGTTTTGAGGCTGCTGGAAAAACAAAGCTCGCTGCATCCGGCCACAACAAACCAAAGAGGGAGGGGCCGAGAAGAACGCCTGCAATCATTTCCCCAATGACAGGAGTTTGTCCGACTCGGCGCATCACAACCCGCATCACAGCGCAGACGGAAAGAATGACAGCTAACTGCAAAAAAAAGTGAGCTGCGCCATTGGTTGCTGAATTCATAAGCTGGAGGTGGTCTTAATCCGTGCAACGTGATCAAGCGATGGCATAGCGAGAGAGGAACGGGGTATTTCCAAGGACGAAGCGCTCGGCGTATTTTAAAACACCTCGACTCCAAGGCTCGGCCGTAGTGAATCCCGATGCCATGCCTGACATATTGGCGCTCATGAATGTTTCAATGAAGCCCAACGGGAGAAAGGGAAGTTTCGTCTGAAATTCGCGCCCCCGGTCGTGAAGCTCGAAAATCCTTCCATCGTAAAAGTAATCAATGAGGTCGCGCCAAGCGTTCAGGCTTTCCTTCATTTTGGTGGAGTAAACTTGAAGAGCGTCTTCCAGTGGTTTCGTGGAAAGTTGTTCATCGAGTAATTCGGCAGACTGGAGAGCCAACAGCATGCCGGGCGAAAGCATGGGATCGACAAATCCAAAGGCATCCCCGACCGAGGCCCAGTTTTCGCCGACACCTTTGGTCGAGACGAGTTGATAGTTGGCGTAGGTCTCGGCTTGCGAAATTCGCTTCGCGCCACGTGTCTCAGATGACAAAAGCGGGTCATTTCTCATTGCGGCTTCAAGGCGTTCTTCGGGTGTTTTTCCAAGTGCGGCAGCGGCCTTTTGATCCATCACAACCCCAAAGGACATTTTGCCTTGAAGCGGAATCCTCCAAGACCATCCGTCGGCAAGGCGGTTGATTCGCACCTGTCCACTGGGCCTTTCGGGATCGAACCCCTCGTAATGCGCGAAATGGGAGACATCGCGACGAGGTCCCACGTCCGCTTTGATATTCAGAAGACGTGCGGCAAGTCGCCTCCTGCCGGATGCGTCAATGAGGAAGTCGGGTTGACGACCATTCCATATTCCAGCTGATGCGAGTGTTTCTTGGCTCAGGTGCAGCTTGTCCCCTTCGGCGATGAGGTTGGCGCGCTGCGGGATCACGAGAGCGCCTGCGTGTGCGGAGCTAGCCTCAAGGATGCGATCAAAAGCCGGTCGCGGAACATTGTAGGCATAGTCTGGAAATTTGCGCGGAAGCGACGAAAAGCTGAAGGCAAACTCTTTCCCAAGAGCTGGGAAAAAGGTCACACCTGGCTTGCGAATACCGATGGCTGCGACTTGATCCTCGATGCCCATTCTTCGGAACAACGGAATAACGCCGGGCACGAGCGACTCGCCTGCGATGTGCTCCGGTCGGCCTCCCTCGTCGAATACCGCCACCTCGTGACCGCGTTGCGCCAACAGCGTTGCGCACACACTTCCGGATGGTCCACCCCCTATGATAGCGATTTTCATCGACGCAGGATCTTTCCACTTGGGGTCTTGGGTATGGAATCCACAAAAACGATTTCGGCGGGAATTTTGTAGCGCGCCAAGTTGCGCCTGCAGTGGCCGAGGAGTTCGGCAGAGGTCACGTTTGATGCCACGACTTCCGCAATCGAAATCGAGCCGAAATGGGCGTGCTGGCGGCATGAGACCCTTGCTTCAGTGACACTGGGGTGGGAGCAAAGAAGATTTTCGACTTCCTCAGGGAAAAATTTCATCCCCCCGATGTTGATGACAGTCTTGGATCGGCCTTGAATGTAGTAGTAGCCATCCCCATCGATGGAGGCGAGGTCGCCGCTTGAAAACCACTCCCCGTCGCGGAGCGCGGCGGTTCTGCTTTTCCACGGGTCGATGTAGGCATCAAACAGGCCTAGACCTTTGATGAGGAGATGACCTGGTGTGCCGGGTTCAGTGGGTTGTCCGTCGTTGCTCAGCAAGCGAATTTCGAAAGACGGCTGAGGACGTCCGATGGAGTCGTGGCGCTTTTCCGGTTCAAAGTGGTTAAGGAATGGAAGGCCGACTTCAATGATTCCCAAAGCTTGAGCGGGGTAGATGCCACAGGCGTCTGCAAATCGACGAGCTACGTCTTCGGGTAAAGGCGCTGTCGTTGAAACCGCCAACCGAAGGGAAGGCCAGTGGATCTTTTCATTCCCTGCCGTGAGCAGGATGTAGTGGAATGGTGATGCATAGAGCACTGTCGCGCCATGGGTATTCGCGGCGGCCAACAAGTCCTCCGCAAGATGCGTTTCCGGAATAATAATCGCAGCGCCATTCCAGAGATAAAGCAGGATAGAGACAGCAAAATGGTGGGACATTCCAAGAACCCAAAGCACACGGTCACTCGCCCCGATCTGCAGGCCAGCATTCGCAGCAGCGACCCTTGCGCAGATGGTTTCATGGGAGAGTAGGACCCCCTTCGAATCGCCTGTAGTCCCCGAGCTAAAGCGTATGAGGGCGGGATTAAGTTCCTCAAATTCTTTTTGCCATGGGAGCTCACGTTCCACGCGGATGGTCTCGAAAGTGAAGTGGCCAGGCTCTTCCGAGCCGGTCATGATGCCGTGGAGGTGCAGGGATTTCACCAACGCATTTTGTTCGGAAGCGGAAGCCTCCGGTGCAATAGGAACAAAACACGCGTTCGCTCTTAAAATACCTAATGATAATGCCACATAGTGGAATCCATCGCGGCAGCGAAGTCCGATCCTTGCAGGCGAATCGAGGTTGTGTTTTTGACGGAGTTCCTCGGCAACGCGGGCACTCACTGCGTTCAGAATGCCGTAGGTATGAGAAACTCCTCGGTCGACTACAGCGAGAGCGTCGGAATTCGCGTTGCGAAAGATTTCTTCAGCGATATTCATCTAGTTCGAGCCTTCCATCGCTGGGTCGATTTGATGTCCGGAAGAAACCCAATCGGCTGCCGCCTTGCCCGCCGCTTCTCCGGTGGCCATACATGTGCCAATGACCCTCACGGCTGCCTGAGCTTCGTGCGTCGTGGAAATGCAGCGGCCAGCTATAAAAAGATTTTCGACATTTTGAGAGCGAAGACATCCGAGGCGAATTCCGCATGATCTATTCGCTTCTGGGAAGCGGAATTTCGGGCCAAGAGCGGTCTCTCTCAATTCGATCGGCCATGAGGAAAGAGCCACCTCATCCGGATAGCGGGCACCAGTTAGGATGTCTTGTTCCGTGAGTTCTTCGAGGCCCTTAACGCGATAGCCCTCGCGAATTCCGGCCCGGGCTGGAAATGCGGATATGAAAGCGGAGCGGAACCCGACCAATTCATTTTTAAGAAAATCCGTAACGGCAACAGCGATTTCACGGCCATGCATTTCCATCTGAGACAAGCTTTGGGAGTCACTGGGGTCGAGCCCTTCGGCGGCCAAGTCGATCGTTCCCCACATTTCCTGCGGCGTCACGCCAACACGGAAAGCGATGCCTAACGCGGCCTTGGGGAGCTGTCCCCCGCTCACTGCATAGCTGATGGCGCGGGCTATGGCCATCCGTCCGTTGTCGCTCATGGAGTCTGGGGCCACCCCGCCCAGCGCAAAAATGTAAGCAGGGCGTTGTAGTTTGTGGAGTGGGGATCGTTCGCATTCCGCCCCCGCGAATTGAGCTAATTCGGCATCACCCGTTGTATCGATGACGGCCGATGGCTCCCAATCGGAACGGGTTCCTCTGCTACTCAATGTGAGCTCCCCAATCTTTCCCTCACCATTGTTGAAAACGCCCGTGATTTCCGTGTGAAGCAAAACCGTCAAGTTTGGCAAAGACTGCACATAGCGATCGGCAAGGTGCGCAAAGGAAGAGGGGCGATGCAGGACAACATCCAAGCGCCCCATGCGAACCGGTCCTCGCGCACCCCCCTCACGGATGAGACGCTGGGCGAATTCCCTAGGGAATCCCGGGTTCGATTCCAGAAGCGGCTCTAACTCGTTTGCCCTTAATTGGTAAAGCCCGCAAATCGAGTGAACGTGAGCAGATGTCGCCATGCCTCCGAGTATGCTTTGTCTTTCCACCAAGACGACGCGCGCGCCGCACCTTGCTGCGGCAATCGCAGCCGCCAATCCCGCGCTCCCGCCACCTGCGACCAGAATATCCGTCTTCATTCCAAATCGGATCCCGTTAGGTCGTTTTTGACCTGCGCCAAGATTAAATCCGCCTCCGCTTCCGTCACTGCGCCATCTCTCCACGAAAAGGTCGCGGTCAGTTGGCCCTGATATTCGCCAAAGAAGAGACCGGATCCCGGAGGAGCTGAGACCGAGGGAACGTGGTAAGCATCTGTGACGCGTGAACCGCAAAGGCGGGGTTCACTGAGGGCAAACGTGCCGGTTGAGGAATGAAAAAACGAGGTGATTTGGCCTGAGAATTGGGTGCCAAGAAATTTCAGGTAAAAGAAAGAAGGCAGTCGTCGCATTATTCTAAGAACCATTTCAAAGGAGGGGCCCAAATCTTTGCGCGTCATATCCTCAAACTGACTTTGACCTGCTTGCACGGCGTCTTGAATGGTCCCGAGATCTTCTTTTTTCAACGAAAAAAAGAGCACGGTGACGCGATTTTGGAATGGGTCGCTATGGGCTCCCTTGCGTCGCACTTGGACAGGAATGCTGCAGACGTAGTGCGTAGGATCGCTGCTTCGTGAAAGGAAGGCCTTTCGATGCCCCCTTGCCGCGCAGGCAAGGTAGAAACTGATCGCAAAAAGCCCCGAAAAAGCGGTGGCTCTTTCTTGGACTTTGATCGTCTCTTCTGGGTCAAACTTCAGAAGCTTGTACCGAAGTCGACAGGCGCCTGGGTTATTGCCGGAAAGGCTTCGGTAGTCATTACTGACAAGTTCAAAGAATCGATCAGTGGCTGGTTTGGATTTTTTAAGTTGCACCGAGATCGGGACTGGAATCGCCGACTTGTTGGAGTAATCGGGCAAGGGAGTCCCTTTGCAGGCTTCAATAAAGGCTTTCACGAGCAACTCCGCTCCCTTCCCATCAAAAAGCAGGTGATCCCAAGTAAAAAGCAGCGCACTTCCTCCATGGCGCAGCAAGATCAAGTCGAGGCGGAGATTTCGAACTCCAGATTGATCTTCCAGTGGACTATTAAGCAAATCCTCCGCGAGGTGATGCTGTGACTTTACCTCTTTGGCTATGAGGTCTCCTCCATCCACAACCTCGGCGCCCTCTTCCTTCCACAATTGGAGGCCCAGTATGCGATCGGAGCGGATATCCTGTCTCCATGAGGGAACGAGAGAGAAAAGGCTTCTTCGCACGCGAGCATTGAGCAAAGGATATCCCGCGCCGAACCGCTTAGCTCCGGCTTGGAGAGCGGCGATATCTGGCACCCCTTCCAATTGCAACTGGGTCTGCCCGATAAGTCCATTTTGACCTTGGCTTTTCATCATTCGACTCAGGGCCAAGACAAAACAATCCGCGCCAGTTAAGGGTGCCAGTTTTTTTGAAGTGAAATTCAAGTCGATGGATGTCTCGTATTCAAAAGAATAGGGGTCGATATGGAATCTAATCTCACTAAATCAGGCGCGCCAGGTTATCAATCGTTGAGAGATTTTCCTTGGTAAGCTTTATTGCAGATATTTGAACTCCAAATGTTTGCTCTATCTTGATTAGCAGTTGCATGGTAGCCATTGAATCCAATCCTGCATCATGAAGGTTTGAAAACTCATTGAAATCGTCCCCGACTTCAAGGATGTCCCCAGTAATAATTTCTTTCAGCCGATTTATCTTATCCGATTGCGAGGGAATATCCATTTTGGTTAATAGTCGATTCATTTGTACCAATAGTCATCATGCTTTCAATATTTATTGACCGACATAATCAACTTGGGAGAATCGGTATTACTCTATGTTTCCCAAAACGACCCGAGTCCCTGATTTAGCACTGACGTTGGCGTCATCTGAACTAGGGTTTAATGTTCACGCTGGGTTTCTAGATGCCCTAGCGACTGAAGTTGGCATCCGGCCTGGGCATATAGGTGCTGTGTCTTCTGGATCCTATGTTGGAGGTCTTTATGCTGCGGGCGTTCCCGCAAGGGATATTCACACGATCCTTTCTTCAAATGAAATGCTTAAAAGTGTGATAGAATTGAAAAGCCCCCTTCGAGGTATGGGGATGCTATTTAATAAAGGCGGATTTACCGGTTTAATCAGTGGGAGAAAACTTGCCCTTTACTTAAAAAAACATCTCGGGAACCACAATATCGAGGATTGCGAGAACGCCGAACTTTCAATTGCCGTGACAAATCTCACTAAAGGCTGTCCTGAAATTATTAAGAAAGGCCCGCTAGTTGATTTTATTGTTGCGAGTTGTTCTGTTCCTGGGCTCTTCAAATGCCAAAAAATTAGTGGCTATGAATACTGTGATGGTGCGGTTTCGGACTCCTCTCCGTTTTATCACTTTTTGGGAGATTCAAATGTTCGGAGTATTGTTGTTCATGTCATAAGGCATGCCGAACGCCATACATCAGATACAACTTCTCTTTCAATAGCCCGGGTATTCGGTCAATCGCATCAAATCATCACAGATCGCATAATGGATCTTTCCCTTGAGTGTGCGAAAAACAGAGGGAAACAGGTTACGGTTCTTACGAGTGTCGTACCCAGATTTAGATGGGGTAAGAGAGGTTCTCACGAAATCCTATTTGAAGCAGGAAGACAAACTGTTCTTGAAAACTTAGCTCTGTTCCGTGATGTGATTGACTTAAGTTTGCTCACCAAGAGCTAAAACATAATCAAAAAATGAGATTGTGTATTCTGAGTCGGCTCAGGAGACACAATGCTTCTCTGATCAGAAAAACAAAAAGCCGACAGTATGAAACTGCCGGCTTTTGTTTTATTGGTGGGAAAGGCTTAGGATTTCTGCTCGAGGATAGCGGCCTTGACCTGCTCTGGAACCTGCTCGAAGTGCGATGGTTCCATGGAGTAGGAAGAGCGTCCTTTTGAAAGAGAGCGGATAGCTGTTGCATATCCGAACATTTCCGAAAGAGGAGCTTCCGCATTGACTGTCGAAAGATTGCCTTTGGTTTCAATACCCATGATGCGAGCGCGGCGGCGATTCAAGTCACCCATGATGTCACCTTGGAATTCATCTGGAGTGATGTTTTCGACCTTCATGATTGGCTCAAGAAGAATAGGTTTGGCTTTTTTCATCGCGTCTTTCAGAGCGAAGATAGCAGCCATCTTGAACGCCATTTCGTTCGAGTCTACGTCATGGTAGCTTCCGTCGATGATGTCCACATGGACGTCGATGACTGGGTATCCAGCG
>Ga0114971_10002121_pt1 | contig 13666 bp, 16 predicted proteins | sample M_140625_MF_Meta_FD_87320 | JGI IMG/M metagenome (GOLD analysis project Ga0114971, IMG submission 87320) | Freshwater microbial communities from Lake Montjoie, Canada to study carbon cycling - M_140625_MF_MetaG | ecosystem: Environmental > Aquatic > Freshwater > Lake | place: Lake Montjoie... | reverse complement strand
CCCGCACAGTATGACTGGGCGGTACTTGAAACGCCTAGTGGGTGCTGTTGGCTTGCGCTAGGGCAAGCGCCAGGTCATCAAAAATCTTCATTGCCACTGGCGTGGGAATCAAAAACTTGGTGCGCCGGTTACCCGCGTCATGGGCTAAATCGATCATGCCCGCCTCAAGCAAATCATTGATTTTTCGATGATTTTTGGCCGGGGACCCTATACGGCGCATTTGCATGGCTTGCGATACGTTGAGTGGAGCCCCATTCTCATTGGCTACTGTTAAAGCCATCAATAATGATTTGGCATCGTTGTCTGGCAAAGCCTCGTAGAACGTTTCTTCAATCTTGTTCGCGCTTGCCAAAAAGCGCACAAGACACTTCCTGTTTTTCATGTCATATCACTTTTGTCAGAAGTGGCGAACATACTGTAATTCGGGCTTTAGCGTATTAACCTGTCGTAGACATACAATTTTTATGATAAATATTTTTTTTAATATTATATTTATTGAAAATATTTTAATTCTAAATTTTATAGAATTTGGAGCTTCAAAGCTTGCCTTAAATCCAAGGCCGCAGAACGGGCAGCATGCACAAAATCTTCCCCTTTTGAGGCGTAGAGCACCGCACGGGATGCATTAACGATGATGGGGCCAGTGGGGGTCAAGCCGGCCTTGACCGTGGCCTTGGCGTCGCCGCCTTGGGTGCCCACCCCCGGGATCAACAAGGGCAGGGAAGGCGCGATCTGGCGCACACGGGCAATCTCTTCGGGGTAGGTGGCGCCCACCACTAAGCCCAGCTGGCCGTTGAGGTTCCAAGGGCCTTGGGCGAGTTCGGCGATATGCTCGAATAAGCGTGGCTCACCCGCCAAGCCCGCCAAGCGTTGGTTTTGAAGGTCGTCGCCCCCTGGGTTGGAGGTCCTGCATAGCAAAAACGCGCCTTTGCCGTGGTATTTCAAATAGGGTGCCACTGAGTCAAAGCCCATGAAGGGGGAGAGCGTCACAGCGTCTGCGCCATAGCGCTCGAAGGCTTCGATGGCGTACTGTTCTGCGGTGCTGCCGATGTCGCCGCGTTTAGCGTCCAAAACAATGGGCACATGCGGCGCTGTGCGTCGCATGTGCGCGATCAATCGCTCCAACTGCGCTTCAGCGCGGTGCGCCGCAAAGTAGGCGATCTGGGGCTTGAAGGCGCACACCAGATCGTGGGTGGCGTCGACGATGTGAGCGCAAAAATCAAAGATATGCGCGGCATCTTGCCCTAAATGGGCAGGGAATTTGCTGGGTTCGGGGTCCAATCCCACGCACAGCAAAGACTGGTTCGTGGCTTGGGTGGCGGCGAGTTGTTCCAAAAAAGTCATGGCCCATTGTAGAAAGGGCGCAGCCAGTAGCATTGCCCCATGCCTAAGCTCTCACGCCAACACCTGATGATGCTGGTTTTCCTCACTTTGGTGTGGGGCAGCAACTGGCCCGTTATGAAAATGGGCGTGAGCGGCTACCCGCCCTTGACCTTTCGCACTTGGTGCCTGCTGTTGGGTTGGCCGGTCCTTGGCTTGGTGCTGTGGCGCATGAAAGTGCCTTTTCATGTGCCCAAAGCGCAGTGGCGTGAGTTGTTCTCGCTGTCTTTTTTCAATATGTTCATGTGGTATGGCTTGGTCATCGTGGCCTTGGCTTCGCTTTCCAGTGGCCGCGCCGCCATCTTGGGCTACACCATGCCGATTTTTTCAGCGCTGTGGGGCGTGCTCTTTTTTCACACGCCATTGCGACTGCGTGGCTGGCTGGGTGTGGCCAGCGCCGCCATGGCTGCGCTGTTGCTGCTGTGGCACGAGGTGAGCGTGCTCAGTGGGCACCCGTTGGGTGTGCTGCTGATCTTGTTGGCGGCCGCATCGTGGGGCTATGGCACACAACGTATGCGCCACACCACGGCGACGGTCGCCACCCTCACCTTGGCGTTTTGGATGACGGGCTTGACCACCGCGGTGATGTGCGTGTTGTCGTGGCTCTTTGAGCCCTACCCTTGGGTCATGCCCAGCGAGCGGGTGTGGTGGGCGATTGCCTACAACGCGATTGGCGTGTTTGGTTTTGCCCAACCAGCTTGGCTGATCTTGGCGCGCAATTTGCCGCCGCTGGCTTCCACCTTGAGTGTGATGTTCATCCCCGTGCTGGGCGCTTTCAGCGGTGCGTGGTGGTTAGGTGAGCAGCTGCATTGGCAAGACCTGGCGGCAGTCTTGCTGATTGTGTTGGCGATTGCCTCGGTGCTATGGCCTGCGCGTGAGGCTGTGCGCCAAGCATAAATCGGCCCACGCCTTGGCCTTGTCTAGCGGGGTGCGCAACAAAGACTGCGGGTGGTAAGTCACCACCAGCGGTGTGTTGGCAAAGCGATGCACCTGACCGCGCAGTTTGCCCAAGGGTTGTGTGGCGAGTTCTGCAGAGGTGGCCGTCAACACGCTTTGCACCGCCCAGCGGCCCATGGCAACAATGACTTGCGGTTGCAGCAGCGCCACTTGGCGCTCAAGGTAAACGCGGCATTGCGACAGCTCCTCCGCAAAGGGGTTGCGTTCGTCAGGTACACGGCATTTAAGCACCGGCACAACCATTGCGGTCAATTGGCCGCTGGTGGCAAGACGTGACATGCCCAAAGCCAGCAGCATGGCGTCAAATAATTCACCCTCGGCGTTGACAAACAGTTCGCCCCTGCGCTCTTCTTCTTCGCTGGGCGGGTCGGTGATGATGAGCCAATCGGTGGGGGAAGAGGCAAGCAAGGGAACACTGTTGCTGAACATGCTGCGCTGGCGTGTTTCACACAGGCTGCAGGCTCGGCACAGGCTGGCGGCATTTTGCAACGCTGCCCAGCCCATATCGGCCAAGCCCTCAGGTAAAGCTTTCAGCGCAACCGCGGTTGTCGCGGGCGAGGAGGGTGCTGCGGGCGGGGTTGCGGATTGAGGCACTTGCTCCACCGCAGCGGTGGGCTGCCACACGCGAACCCCCATAGCGGTCAACATGGCGCGTTGTCGGGCGTCCAAAAACAGCGTCATGCGCAAGCCCTCACCATTGCAAGCCCATGACCACCGCGTCCTCACGCTGATGGGAAGACAGGGGGTAGTAATTTTTGCGCTCACCCTGCAGGTCAAAACCATGGGCTTGGTACAAAGAGATGCCGGCATGGTTGCTGGCACGCACCTCAAGCCAAATGGCGTGAACTCCTCGCTCGCGTGCCCAGCCGATCAAAGTCTGCAAAATGTGGCTGCCCCAACCTCGGCGCTGAAATCCAGGTGCCACGGTGATATTGAGCAAATGCAATTCATCGGCACCACGCATGGCCACCAAATAGCCCAGCAGATGTTGGTCTTGAAACCATACCGGCATGTGGTAACCCGAGGCGATGGAGTCGACAAAATTGCCTTGTGTCCAAGGGTGTGAGTAAGCGCTTTGTTCCACATTCAATACCAGTGGCAGGTGTTGAGGCGTCATTTGCAAGGGGTAGACGTTGTCAAAGTCGGGCGTGGTGGAAAAAGGCATTTTCAAGCGCATGGTGGAGGCACAGTTTAGGCGCTGCGAGACACGTTTGCAGCTGAGCGCTCGGCGCTGGTGAGCGCCACCTTGTCGCGCACATACAGCGGCAAGGCCTCGGCAGGGCTCACGGCTTCACCCCGTGCGTAGGCTTGGGCGGCCACAGTTAGCAAAGCCTCGGCTTGCGGCCAAGCTTCAATGGCCACGCCGCCTTGGCTTAAGGCTGATGCGAAGGCATCTTGGTAAGTCGCGTGAGCGTTGCTGGCCAGCACAAAACCCTGTTCCTGCCACGCTTCGGGCAAGACCAAGGCCTCGGGTTGGCTTAAGTAAGGCGCCTGCAGACAGTGCCAGCCGTCTGGGCCGTGCGCGTAAGCCGCCACATACACCTGACCCATGCGGGCATCCAGTACACACAAGACCCTTGGTGAGTGCACCCGCGCGGCTTCGCCCATCAGCAGCAGTGTGTCAATGGGTAACAGCGGCAAGGCGGCGCCCAAAGCCAAGCCTTGCGCCACCGCACATGCGGTGCGCAAGCCGGTGAAGGCGCCCGGGCCTCGGCCAAAAGCAATCGCATCCAGCTCTTTCAGGCTCAGTTGCGCTTCATCCAGCAAGCCCATGATGGCGGGTATCAAGGCGGCGGAGGCCTTCGCACCACCCGCACCCTCATGCGTCCAGCGCTGGTCGCCATCAGAAAGCGCCAAAGACATGCGTTCGGTGCTGCAATCGATGGCAAGCAGTTTCACCGCATCACCTTAAAGTGGCTTTTTGAACGCCAAACAAAATGCCGCAGGTCACCAGCAGCAAACCAGCGATCAGGGGCCAGTCCAGCGGCTCACCCAGCCACCAGACAGCGCCCAATGCAGACAGGCCAGGCACCAATGACGTGATCATGGTCGAGCGAACCGGCCCGTAGTAGCGAATCATTTGGGTGAAGGTGATGCCCGAAATCACGACCGACCCGCCGCCTTGAAAGGCCTCTTGGAACAAGACCTCGCTGATCGGTGCACTGAGCAAATGGGTTTCCAGCACACCGCTGACGCACAGCAGCGCATAAGCCGGTACAAAACTGAAAAAAGCAAAACAGGTGATGGCAATGATGGCGGGGATGGCTTGCAAACCATAGCGGCGACTCAGCACGCTGTAGGTGGACCAGCAAAACGCCGCCCCCATGAACAACAAGTCGCCCATCCAGACCTCGCCGCCGTCGAGCGCATGAAGCAAGCTGTTGCCGCCGACCAGCAGCCCGCCGCCGGTGATGCAGGCCAGGCCCAGCAAGCGGTTGCCGTGCAAACGCTCACCCAACAAGGGAATCGCCAACAAGCTGGCCCACAAAGCCAAAGTGCCTGGCATCAGCACAGACCCATGCGCAGCAGGCGCAAAAAAGAAACCGCTGTAAGCTATCACTGCATAAAGTAGGCCGCCAAACACCCCGCAGCGCACTGTGATGGACCAAGGTAAAGGGGAAAAACCGAAAAATGAACCCGCGCCTACTTGCGTCTTGCGCATTCCTCGCACCCACACATAGCCCCAAGGCAGCAAGACCACGCTGGCACCCACGATGCGCATACAGGCGATATCAAGCGACAGCAAATGGCCTTGAGCAGAAGCGCGGGCGATGACGATGAAGGCGGTCCAGATGAGCACCGTGATGACCGCCGCAAGTGCGCCTAGGGTGCGCGGGGGCAGCTGGCGCAGGCGATGAAGGAGAAAAGGCATCCCTGCATTATCTGTGCTGACTATCGTTTGCGGTTTCATAATCAGACCATGCGTGTTTCTACTCCTCTATTACTTGTGTGTGGCCTAGCCGGTGTATTCGTGCCCGTCTATGGGGCCGACGCCTTGCCGCCTAAAGCAGAACAAGCTTTACGCCAAGCGGCCATCCCTCGCGATGCTTTAAGCGTGGTGGTCATACCCTTGGGTGCGGGCACATCCAAAACAGCGCGACTTTTGCACCAAGCCGATGTGCAGCGTAACCCCGCGTCTTTGATGAAGCTGGTCACCACCAGCGCGGCGCTGGACCTCTTGGGGCCTGCCTACACCTGGCGAACGCCGGTGGCTATCGATGGCGTGGTGCGCGACGGCGTGCTGCAAGGCAATGTTTATTTCCGTGGCCAAGGCGACCCGAAAATCGGGGTCGAGCAAGTCTGGCTGATCCTGCGCCGCTTGCAAGGCATGGGCATTCAAAAAATCCAAGGCGATATCGTTTTAGACCGCAGTGCGTTTGAAGTGCCGCCCCAAGACCCCGGTGGATTTGATGGCGAGCCGCTGCGTCCCTACAACGCCTCGCCAGACGCGCTGCTGTTGGGCTACAAATCATTTTTGTTGCACTTTGTGCCCGATGCGGCCAACAAAGTGGCGCGGGTGCATGTCGAGCCGCCGCTGGCAGGGGTACAGGTTCAAGCCAGTGTGCCGCTCTCCAATGCCGATTGCAGTGACTACCGCGCCAGCGTTAAAGCCGAATTTCAAAACCCCTTGCGCATCGCTTTTACCGGCGCTTACCCGTTGGCCTGCCCAGACAAAGTGTGGCCGGTGGCCTATGCCGACCCGCCACAGTTCGCGGCCCGCGCCATCCACGGCATGTGGTTGCAGCTGGGCGGTCAACTCAGCGGCACGGTGCGCGAAGGCGCTATGCCTGCCCACCTCAAGCCTGTGTGGTCGCATGAATCGCCCAGCTTGGCCGAGGTGGTGCGCGACATCAATAAGTTCAGCAACAACGTCATGGCCGAGCAAGTGTTTTTAACGCTTGGTTTGCAGCAGCGAGGTCTTGGAAGCGCGGCCAACAGCAAAGCTGTGGTCGATGCCTGGTGGCTGGAGCGCTTTGGTCAAAAGCCCCCATTCATGGACAAAGGCTCAGGCCTCAGCCGTGAAGCGCGTATCACGCCGCAAGCGATGGCGGCTTTGTTGCAATGGGTGTGGCTGCAGCCCTTTATGCCGGAATTGATGGCCTCGTTGCCGCTCACCGGTGTGGACGGCACCTTAAAGCGCAGCAAAAGCACTGCGTCGGCGCATTTGAAAACCGGCAGCTTGCGCGACGTAATGGGTGTGGCCGGTTATGTCGACGGCGCGCAAGGTCAGCGCTATGTGCTGGTGGCCATGGTTAACCACCAAAATGCTCACCAAGCGCGGCCCGTGATGGATGCTCTCATCGATTGGACCGCTGGCAAGTGAGAATTAATCGGGGTCAGATCCCAATTAAATTCAGCGAGCACTCGGCGGGTGCTGGTTTGGCGGTGTTTGCCGCCAGTCTGTGGGGCGTCTCAGGGGCTTGCGCGCAGTATGTTTTTGAGCAAAAAGGCATCAGCATCGACTGGCTGTTGACGGTGCGTTTGTTGATCGCCGGTGTCTTGTTGCTGGCTTATGCCAGTCTGCGCAACCCTTCCCAAGTGCTTGCCATTTGGCAAACAACATATTCAGTCAAGCAATTGCTGGCCTTTGGTGTGCTGGGTATGTTGGGCGTGCAGTACACCTATTTCGCAGTGATTGAGCATTCCAACGCCGCAGTAGGCACGGTGCTGCAATATCTGGGGCCCACAGTGATTGCGGTTTACCTGACCGTTGCGCTCAAGCGCTGGCCAACGCGGCATGAACTCGCCGCCATCGTGCTGGCCTTGGTGGGAACTGTGTTGTTGGTCACGCACGGCGAAATAGGCGTGTTACAAATCAGCCTCGAGGGCTTGCTGTGGGGTTTGTCCTCGGCGCTGGCATTGGCTTTTTACACCTTGCAACCCGTGGCTTTGCTCAAGCGCCACGATTCAGCTGTGGTGGTCGGTTGGGGCATGTTGATCGGCGGTTTGGCTTTTGTCGGCTGGAGTCAACCTTGGCATATGTCTGGTACCTGGGACAGCGGCACTTATTTGGCCGTGTTGTTTATCGTGGTCCTTGGCACCTTGGTGCCGTTTTATTGTTATTTGCTGGCTGTCAAAACCATTGGGCCACAGCGCACCAGTTTATTGGCCTGCGCCGAGCCCTTGTCTGCCGCTTTGGTGTCGGTGTTGTGGCTGAACGTTGCCTTTGGCTGGCTGGATGTGTTGGGCTCGCTGTGCATTGTGCTTACCATTTACGTCTTGGCCCGTGAAAAACAATCGGGGTCAGATCCCAATTAATATGGCAACGTCTTCAAGTCGAAGCACGTTCTAGCCTGTCTCGAACCCCGTCCCATGCTTCGCCCAAGGGCGGGGTTTCAACCCAAATCTCTTGAACCCCAAGTTCATCCATGGCGCGCAGTTGTGCAAACAAATCGTGGGCGCAAGCAGCAGCATCGGTAGGCATGGACATGCAGCGCACACCCGAAGGAATGGCCAAAGCACTGCGCGCCCATACCGCCAAGGAATCGCCTGCAGTTGGCAAATGCGACGCCATCTGTTCAGCGCTCAGGAGAAGCAAACGTGCGCGGGGCGCATAGTGCGAGGCCAAGGTGCCAGGGGACGCGGGGCTGGTCTCCGGGCCTGGGTCTGCCAAATGAGGAGATGCACTCAGCACCTGCACACCACAAGTCACGCTGAGTTGCGATTGGCTCAACATGCCGGGTCGCAGCAGCACGGGAGACCCACGACTGCAATCAACGATGGTGGACTCGATGCCAATATCGCAGGCGCCGCCATCAAGCACCAGCAAATCTGGAAAAGCCTCACGCACATGCGCAGCGGTGGTGGGGCTGACACGGCCAAATAAATTGGCGCTGGGTGCGGCAACACCTTGAAGACCCAAATCCAGCGCTGCTTGCAACAGCGCAAGCGCCATGGGGTGCGAGGGGCAGCGAAGCGCAATCGTTGCATGGCCACCGGCGGCGCTGTCAGCTACGCCTGCCAAGCGGGGAAGGATGAGGGTGAGTGGGCCAGGCCAAAAAGCTTCCATCAAACGGCTTGCAAAAACCGGCACACTGCTGGCAAAAAAAGCCACTTGCGCTGCGTCTGACACATGCACGATGAGCGGATGATCAGCGGGTCGCCCCTTGGCGCTGAAGATGGCCGCAACTGCTTTGGGGTTCAAGGCGTCAGCTGCCAAGCCATAGACGGTTTCCGTGGGCAAGCCGATCAACTCGCCCCGCGACAAGGCAAGCGCAGCTTGCCTCACCTGGTCTGACAAATTACTCACCATGCAGCAATGCCCAGCAAAGCCACAGTCTGTAGGGCAAGCGCTTTTGCGGCGGCTGGCGTGGCGGCGGTGATGGTGAGGTGACCCATTTTGCGACCCATACGGGCCTCGCGTTTGCCATACAGGTGCAAATGCACACCCTGCAAAGCCAGCACCTGCGACCAAGGAGGATCGATGGCCTGTACGCCGTTGGCAAACCACAGGTCGCCCAACAAATTCAACATGACGCTGGCGCTGTGCAAGCGTGGCGCCACCAGTGGCAAACCTGCCATGCAACGCACTTGCAATTCGAACTGCGACACATCGCAGCTGTCAATGCTGTGGTGGCCGCTGTTGTGGGGGCGCGGGGCAATTTCATTAACCACCAAGGGACCCAATGCATCGCGATCGGGACCGTCTTGAAGCACGAAAAACTCCACACACAAAACGCCCACATAGTTCAAGCCGCGAGCCACCTCATAGGCAGCCTTTAAAGCTTGTTGTTCGGTGGCGGCAGGCAATGCTTGTTCAAACACCTCGGTGACCGCCAAGATGCCGTCACGGTGCAAATTGATTTGTAGCGGCAAATGCACCATCTGTCCATCAAAGCCACGTGCCAGTACCACAGAACACTCGGCGGCCAAGGGCAAGCGCTTTTCCAAAATACAGACTGTAGGACCATTGCTTTGCAGTTGCTGCCAAGCTGCGGTCAACTCGGCTAAGGTTGCTACGCGCACCTGCCCTTTGCCGTCGTAGCCCATGCGGGTGGTTTTCAAAATGCCAGGCAGCAGGGCAGCGTTCACTTGGTTGACATCGTCAAGGCTTTGCAAAACCGCGTGCGGTGCCACCGGTACGCCGCATTTCACAAAGTGCGCCTTTTCGAGGGCGCGGTCTTGCGCCACCGCCACCGGCTCGGCGCTGGGCGCACAAGGCCGCGTTAAACCGAGTTGACGCAAAGCCTCAGCAGGCACGTTTTCAAATTCGGTGGTGATGGCTCGGCACTGCGCCGCCATATTGGCCAGGCTTGTCGGGTCGAGGTAGTCGGCACATACATGCACATGGCTGATCAAACCGGCGGGGCTGTGCGGGTCGGGGTCGAGGACTGCAGTGCGAAAGCCCATGGCTTGCGCTGCGTGGCTCCACATGCGACCCAATTGACCGCCGCCCAACACGCCCAAGGTGGCGCTAGGCAACAAGGGCTTCACGCGGCGGGGGGCACGGTCATGGCGCGTGCGGCCTCGGTTTGTTGGGATCGAAAAGCGTCTAAGGCGCTTTGCAAGGCAGGGTTGCCATGGGCCAGCATGGCCACCGCAAACAAAGCCGCATTGGCCGCACCCGCGGCACCGATCGCAAAAGTAGCCACTGGCACGCCTTTGGGCATTTGCACAATGCTGTGCAGAGAGTCGACGCCTTGCAAATGTTTGCTGGGGACCGGCACACCCAACACAGGCACCGTGGTTTTGGCGGCCAACATGCCAGGCAAGTGGGCGGCACCGCCCGCTCCGGCGATGATGACGCGCAGTCCTCGCGCTTGTGCGCTTTGGGCGTAGGCAAACATATCGTCGGGCATTCGGTGGGCAGACACGACTTTGGCTTCAAAGGGGATACCAAAGTCTTGCAAGATTTGCGAGGCGTGTTGCATGGTGTCCCAGTCGGAGCTGGAGCCCATGAGTACACCTACGAGAACAGGGTTCATAAGATGGGGGCAGAGTGAACTGCGGGTAAGCTTGGCGTTTAAGAGAAAATAGATTTTATTCCCCTTGGAACCCGCCCCATGATTGATGTGACCGTTGCGAATTTTGAAGAGGAAGTCATTGCTGCTTCCACACAAGTGCCTGTGTTGGTAGACTTTTGGGCGCCGTGGTGCGGCCCATGCAAGTCACTTGGCCCTGTGCTGGAAAAATTGGAGATCGACTACGGTGGTCGTTTTAAGTTGGTCAAGATCAATTCCGATGACGAGCAACCGCTTTCCCAAGCCTTTGGTATTCGCAGCATTCCCACCTGTGTGTTGATGATCGGCGGCAAACCCGCTGATGGCTTTATGGGTGCGTTACCCGAGGGCAAGGTACGCGAGTTTTTGGACAAACACCTGCCAAGCGAGGGCGAGTTGATTGCCGAGGAAGACTTGAGTGAAGCCGAGGCCTTGCTGGCGCAAGGCGACACGGGCTCAGCTTTGGCGAAGTTGCAAGAGGCCTTGGCCATCAACCCCGCCAATGACGATGCACGCTATGACTATGTGAAATTGCTCATGGCCATGGGCGAGTTGGACCAAGCCCAAGCCGCCTTGGCACCTGCCTTGGCTCAAATTCCGTTGCAACTGCGTTTTGATGCTTTGAAGCACTGGGGCGAGGCGCTGCATTTCGCCAATACCGACGAGCGGGCGCACTGGACCTTGCAGCAGTTCGACGACTTGATCGCACAAAACAAACGCGACTTCGATACCCGCTTGGCCAAAGCGCGTTTGCTGATGGCCGCCGCCGAGTGGACTGCGGCTATGGACGAGTTGCTGGAAATTGTCATGCGCGATAAAGCTTGGAGTGAAGAAGCCGCGCGCAAAAACATCGTGGCTATTTTGGAATTGTTGACCCCTCCTAAGGCGAAGGGTGATGCTCCCGTTCCTGGTAAATCGGCTGGCGGCATCGAGCTGACTGGCAAAGCCGCTGCCCAAGAAGACCCGCAGGCGGAGTTGATCTCCAAGTATCGCCGGCGTTTGAGCATGGCTTTGAACTAGTCCGACTCATTTTCTTGCCCATAGCTTGAAGGGCACAAACGCAGCCGCGTTTGAAAAATCCTTGTCCGCTGACAGCAGCGTTAAATCGTGGCGGCCGCACAGTTGAATCAGCAATGCGTCGATGGTGCCGATCTGAACGCCTGAGCGACGACAGACATTGCGCACCTCGGCGGCGGCCACATGGTCTTGGCGGTCCGGTTGAATCAGGGGTAACGCGCCGAAGCGATCAATGATGGCTTGTCTGTCATTGGGGCCTTTGAAGCCTTGCAACAACTCTTGCAGCACCAAGCCCGTCGTCACGACAGCGTCAGAACCCTCAATCGCCTCACGCAGTGCAACGACCTCTTTGGTGCCGATTTCGACATCTCGCCGAAGCGCCAACGACCAAACGCTGGTGTCCACCAACAGTGTCATGACCTGGAACGCTCCGCTTTGTAGTCGTAAGTAGCGTCCCATTCCAGCTTGCCAAACAGGGCTGAAACACCTTTTTGCTCACGCCGCGCGATGAACTCTTTGAGCGCCAGTGTGACGGCTGCCTTTTTGGTGGGCTCGCCGCTGACGGCAACCGCTTTGTCCAAAAGTGCGGGGTCCAATGCAAGATTTGTAGCCATGTGGGTCTCCTTGTGTAAGAGTTTACACATCCTGAGATACTGATGGTAATTCATTAAAACCGTTGATGTTCTTGTTGTGATGAAATCACAATTTTCTATGAGGGAGAAGCGATCCAGGGCTTTGCCCTTGGCAACGACGGAATCAGTCGCGTAACCGCGCCCAAGCCTCTTGGTATTTATCCGCCGTGAGTGAAATCACCTCCGAGGGCAGCGCCGGCGCTGGTGCGGTTTTGTTCCAAGGCGCACCGTCCACCTGCGCGGTTTCCAGCCAGTCGCGCAAATACTGTTTATCAAAGCTTGGTGGGTTGGCGCCTTCGCTGTAGGCGTTGGCCGGCCAATAGCGGGATGAGTCAGGCGTCAATACCTCGTCCATCAGCACCAGCGTCCCCTCAGGGCTTAAGCCAAACTCGAACTTGGTGTCGGCAATGATGATGCCTTTGGCCGCCGCGATGTCATACGCGGTTTCGTACAGCGCGATGCTGATGCTGCGAATGCGCTCTGCCAAGTCTTGGCCGATCATGGCCACGGTTTGCTCGAAGCTGATGTTCTCGTCGTGCTCACCCACCTCGGCCTTGGCCGCCGGCGTGAAGATGGGCTCGGGCAAGCGCGATGCATTTTTCAAACCCGCAGGCAGCGGCACACCGCACACCGACTGGCTCTCTTGGTATTCCTTCCAACCACTGCCGGCCAAATAGCCGCGCACCACGGCTTCCACGGGGATGGGTTTCAAGCGCCGCACCAGCATTGAGCGCTGGGTCACAAACGGTTTTTCAGTATCGCTCACCACGCTCTCGGGTGCATCATCCGTCAAGTGGTTGGGGCAAATATGGCCCAGCTTGTCAAACCAAAACAGCGCCATTTGAGTCAGCAACGCCCCTTTGCCGGGGATGGGCTCGCCCATCACCACATCAAACGCGCTGATGCGGTCGGAGGCCACCATCAAGATCCGGTCTTCGCCGACCGCGTAGTTGTCGCGCACCTTGCCGCGTGCCAACAGGGGGAGGGAGCCAAGGGTGTGGGTGTGCAGGGTGGGGTTCAATGAACCACCTGCGCCAATAAACCTTGGCCATATTTAGCGGCCATCATTTGCAAAGGCGTGTTTTTGATTTTTGCCCCTTGGCCCTCACAGCCAAACTCGATGTAGCGTTGTTTACAAATCAGCTTGGCTGCTTCGCGGGCGGGCTTGAGCCATTCGCGGGCATCGAATTTGTCAGGGTTTTCGGCTAAAAATTTGCGCACTGCCGCAGTCATCGCCAAGCGGATATCGGTGTCGATATTGATTTTTCGCACACCAAACTGAATGGCTTTTTGAATTTCTGATACAGGCACGCCAAAGGTTTGTTTCATTTGGCCGCCAAACTGATTGATGGTGGCCAGCAGGTCTTGCGGTACGCTGCTCGAGCCGTGCATCACCAAATGCGTGTTGGGTATGCGTTGGTGGATGGCTTTGATGCGGTCGATCGCCAAAATATCACCCGTGGGTTCACGGGTGAACTTGTAAGCGCCGTGGCTGGTGCCAATGGCAATCGCCAAAGCGTCGAGTTGCGTGGCTTGCACAAACTGCGCTGCTTCTTCGGGGTCGGTGAGCAACTGCTCACGCGTCATGGTGGCGTCTGTGCCATGGCCGTCTTCTTTGTCGCCCGTCATGGTCTCCAAAGAACCCAAGCAACCCAGTTCACCCTCAACGGTGATGCCCAGTTTGTGCGCCAAGTTCACCACTTCACGCGTGACGTTCACGTTGTAGTCAAAGCTGGCAAT
>Ga0114971_10002117_pt1 | contig 13669 bp, 9 predicted proteins | sample M_140625_MF_Meta_FD_87320 | JGI IMG/M metagenome (GOLD analysis project Ga0114971, IMG submission 87320) | Freshwater microbial communities from Lake Montjoie, Canada to study carbon cycling - M_140625_MF_MetaG | ecosystem: Environmental > Aquatic > Freshwater > Lake | place: Lake Montjoie... | reverse complement strand
GCTCCCCCTTCCCGACTTGAACGGGAGACCCTCTGATTAACAGGGAGTAAATGAACTTTCTAATTATTGTCATTCATTGATAATCAATAGGATACAACATTCATATTAAACGGGATGTCTCATATTTGACCCCTTTTTTCACTTTTTTTGATAAAACCTGGCAGAGAACCTGGCCGGGAAAATGTGTGGTTTAAAATGAAAAAATCCTACATTAAGAAAACGAAAATTTCTAAAACTAAACCCGCCTCTTTCTTTGATGACATGCAACCTTCAAAATTTGAATTAGTTTTTAAAACAAATTTTTTAATAATATAAATAGTCAAATATGTCCTTATTTAATTTCTTTATAAAAAAGGAGTCATTACAATTTAAAGAGATTCAGTCACAAATAAATAATTTGAAAATGCCAACTGAAGTAGTCGCATTTTCTGAAGGATTCTCGCTTTTAAAACTTTCAGAGTTCACAGAAAAATATGTAAAAAAATTAGTTAATAAATACAACATTAAATTACTTCAAGAGACTATTGACAATGACAGTAATCCTCGAAATCCTGTTATCAATTATATAACTTGTTTAATGGAAATTGGGATTCTGCATGAGCTATTTAAGCAATCCTTTGCATCACAAAATAATTCAATACTTAATGCAAGGCTCGAATTTTTAGCTTGGGCGGTGAACATATGTGTTGCTAATAATTTAAAAAATATTGGGATCAAAAGAATTCCTATGTTAACTGGGGGTATTTGCATTTATTACTCTTGGGATAATATGCAAAACATTATTAACAGAATTTATCCGATAGCAGCACAAATTGATGGTGCTGACTCAAAAGAAATAGATGCTTATATAAATAATCTAATTACAAAAAACTTACAATATTAATAAGTGAAGCTAATTTGTATTAAAAATCAACTAATTTAAAATAACTAATACTTAATGTGTTTTTTATGAGGAAACGAATCAAATTAAATAAGTATAAAAAAGTAAGTATTAAATCATTCGAAAAATGGGGGCTTACATTTTAAAAAATGATTGCAGGTAAATTCGGCAGTAAGTTTTTAATTAATATTTACTTTTATTGGGATTTGCATTATAAATATCAAGCCATCGCTTGGCGTCTTTTTTAAAAGATCGATCTTCCTTTGCCTTGATTAAATACAAAGCTTGTAGACTTGACTGAGCGGGGCCATGACCATTTTCAGCAGCCAATAAATAATGGGAAATTGCCTCATTCTGATTTTGGGAAACCCCTTTACCGTTTTCATATAATTTTCCCAGCATATAATTTGCATAATTTATATTGTCCTTATCATTGCTGTCCACCACTTTTTTAAAGTAGCTGAAGGCAAGGCCATAATCCTTATTTGCTATGTCGTCCTTTTGATAAAGAAATCCAAGGTTGTTGTAAATATAACCATCCGTAACACCATTTTCCAAAGCCGACTTATAATATTGTAAGGCTTTAGGATAATCAATTAGGTTATAAAAAAACAGATTCCCTAGGTTGATTGTGCTATTGATAAAATACCACAATCCCTTTTTTTCACCCATCTCTTGGTTACTTTCCGCTAGGCATAGTTCAAAATGTTCTTTGGCGCGATTATAATCAATGGGGTAACCTGCTATTCCTTTTCTATAGGCCAGTCCTATGATATAATATCCACGTTCATCACCTGCTTCGTGTAATTTTTTATAATACTTATACGCTTCTGTGATATCTATGTCTACCCCCTTTCCTCCATATTCATATAGGTAACCAATTTTGTACAATACATCCCTTGATCCACAATCTTTGATAGCTAATAATTTTTCTAATGCCAGCAAAGCATTCATTGAATCTTTATTGAATCTATAAAAATCTGATTTTCTAATTATGCTGTCTATGCGTTTATATTCTGTTAGTGTGGTAGGATATTTTTTAATAGATTCGAAAATGTTGTAAACCGATTTGTACTTGTCTTCTAGGTCAGTTATATTATCAAATTCAACTAAAAATTTGTTGCAAAGGGTATTGCATTCAACCATTAGCTCGGGATTTGCATATGGGTCTTTCAATCCGATTTTGGCAAGATTTATAATTTTTAAATAAATCGTTTTCGGGTTTTGGCTTTTTAAAATTGCCTCCACCTCCCTAACTTTTTTTAGTGAGACGGAGTAATTATTAGCTGCAAATGCCTCCTCCGCTTCTTCAAATTTTAACTTTGCAATAGTATTTTGAGCAAAAGTTGTAATATTTCCTACTAATATGGAAAATAACAAAAGCAATAAAAAAATTCTCATATATGATACTTGGAACCAAAGTAAAGTCCTACAATTATTAAACCCAATACCACCCATAACCTCACCAATTTGTTCTTATACTTTTTTATAGCCTTGTCCGCATCCTTAATAAAGTTTTCCTGTTCCTTATTCACCTGACTCACTTTATTTTGATCATTGGCGAGGCTTTTTGTAAAAGCCTCGCAGTCCTTTTCTTTTTGGGAATAATAGGCAAATTCAGTTTCATTTAATGACGTCACGCCCTTTGCCTGCAACTGAACAAATAAGCTGTCATTACAGGGCGACGCTTGTCTTTGCTGGGCGAAGGAAATTACAGCCGAAAGGATCAAGGACAAAAACAATAGATACTTTTTCATGATTGATATTTTTTTATTTAAAAAGTGGAATTAATAAAGTTTAAAATAGCCATTTTGATATATCCCGACTGATTTTATCGGATTGATCTGGTATCTGGAATTCCAATATTTGGCTTCTTTTGAACTTCTTAAATGGGATGGCAAGACGCTTTGGTACATATAATATAAATTGCTTTCTGCAAGATAATAGTACCTTTCAGCGGCTAATTTGTAGTAATATAATGCCGTTTGCAGGTTAAGCTCCAAGCCCCCCTCACCTTTTTGGTAAAGATACCCCAAACCATTCTGGCCTTTTGGGTCACCAAGCAAGGCGGATTGTTTCCAATATTGTGCAGCTAAAGACAGGTTTTTGCTCCCATCCCAACCAAAATAGTAGCAACTGCCCAAATAATAATAAAAGTCTCCATCATTGGCCCCTTGTTCCTTTGCTAATTTTATGTATTTACTTGCAAGGGAACTATTCTTGAAATCACTGACATCACCTTCCGCATATATGGAAGCCAAAGATTTGGAGGCAAGGTTATTCCCTAATTCAGATGATTTTTTTAAATATTCAATTCCTTTTTGGACATCTTTTGTAAAGCCGCTCAAACCATTCAAGTAGGCATTTGCCATTCCATAATAACCGGTTGAGTTCCCCATCTGGCTGAGGTCATTGTAAATTTTGTAGGCTTTAATGATATTTTGATCCACGCCCTGAAAGCCCTTTAAGTACATAAAAGCCAATTCAACCTGGGCGCTGACATCACCTTTTTTCATTGCTTTTTGAAAATAATATTCCGCCTTTGGATAGTCAATGGAGTCTTTTACAAATCGGTAAGTCCGGGCTTTTTTAATGTCTATTTGGATAGACGCCAACTCCTCTTCATTTTGGGGATACTTTTCAAAAAGATTCAGAGTGTTATAAACCCCCTTGAATTTATCTTCAAGATCGGGCAGGTTGTCATATTGCGTCAAGTAGGTGTTGCAAAGTTTCCTGAAATCGAGTAATAATTTGAACCGCTTATTCGGGTCGCTTTCCAAAATTTTTGAATAACACATGATTTTCAAATACATCAATTTTGGATTGGTGCTTTTCAATATTACTTCTATCTCTTCTAATCGCTTGAGCGTTTCATCATATTTTTTAGATGTATAATACTCTTCCGCCTCGTCATATTTTATTTTAGCCACCCCCATCTGAGCCCAACTGCAGAGGACTGTAAACATTAAAATAAAAAAAACGAATAAAATCTTTTTCATATTAATTATTGTTTTTTATAGGATTCCCCCAAAAATCAAGCTTCCCATTAGTGCCAGTTTTATTACTTTCCCTTTCCAATGAATCGATGAGCATATCTTTTTTTATAGGGTTCCCCCAAAAATCCATTGAAGCACTTTTTTGAACTACAGGTTTTTGTTCAAAGAGTTTTGCATCGGTATTATTTATTCTATACTTAGCAGCATCTTCTGTAAATAGCTTTCTTTGTTCTTCTGCCATGTCCTTGCTTAAAAAATATCCAACCACATTGAATATTTTTCCATCATTGACCTTTGATAACTTTTCAGTCAACTCGTTTTTATAAGGCCATGTCCCATCGCCATATCTGTGGATTTTAAAAACAGGCGTTGTAAACAAGGTCACATAGTCTACCTGAATTTTTGTTTTGTCAAAAAAATAGGAAAAAAAATACAAATCATCTGCAATGACTTTTTCACTAGACAGTGGCAGTTTTACATCCGGGTATTGGGAAAACAAGGACTCTCTAAATTCTAATTGCAGAACTTTCCTTTCTTTTTCCACCTCTTCTTTTAATCTAATTCTTTCAGCTCTCTCAGCAGCTGCATTGGCAGCAGCTTCCCTGGCAGCCCTCTTTTTGGCAGCCTTTTCGGCAAATATATTTGCTACACCTACTATTGCCACTCCTAAATCTGTTCCAGCCTGTCTGATGTACTCATCTTTTTGTTGTTGCAAAATTTGCGCCTGTTCAAATCGCTTTAAACGATCTTGTGCCTCATTGGCAACTTTTTCCTGAGCTTCATTGAACTTTTTTAAATTTTCAGCATATTTTGCAGCTTCTTGTTGCCGCTGAATTTCTTTGTTCTTTTCTATTTTAACTAGTTCTCTATTTTGTGCTAACTGACTTTGAATTTGACTCCATTGATTATCTGTATATTTAGAACGGTCTAAGTAATCTGAGTTTACCGGCACTTGAACGGTTCCTCCATTTGATTTTATTGAAACGAATGAATTTGAATTTTGGTTTCCACTGAAATTCGATTTGTTGTTGTTGGATCCATTGCCTTGGGTAGAAGTATAATTTGAAGAACTATTTTTGGCTTGTGTATTTTGTTGCTGCTCGAATAGTCGCTTTTCTTCCGCAGTTTTCATTTCAGCTTGCTTTTTCTGTTCCGCCACTTTTTTTTCTTCAGCTAATTTTTTTTCTTCGGCTTCCTTAAGTTCCGTCCGTTTTTTTTGATCTGCGATTCGTTTTTCTTCGGCTGCTTTCTTTTCAGCTAACCGCTGCTCTTCTTTAAGTTTTTTTGCAGCCTCTGCCGTAGCCTCTTTTTCGGTTACGTTTTCAATAGAAATCAATTGAACTTCAATGCCACTAATACAGTTTAAACCTTTACTTCCATACTTGTCTTTAAATACATCTCCTGTTTGTAGAGTACACTTGCCGGAATAAGAAAATCCCATCCAATTTATTTCTCCTCCCATTATTTGATTTGGCTTCAATGTTATACCGTTACCGCAACAACCAATTTCAGCTTTTGTATTAGGTCCAGAATAACCTATTACAGTGTAATCAAGTTTGATTTGCAATTTTGAATCCGTCAAATTTTGTAACACAATAGCTACCTGCTGAGAACCAGCAAACTTTCCCTTTGCATATTGTGCAACAATTTTAATTCTTGGGTCTAAGGGTTGGTAATCAATATAATTATATATATCAGGTTTTCGTTCAAATCCATTTTGGGCTTTGGACTGAAGCATAACTGTTGTTAAGGATAATATTAAAAAAATTTTTATGGCTATTTTCATCTTCACCTTAAAATTGTCTTACTAATATATTGGAAATAAAAGGTACAAAGATTTCTTTTAAAATCATCTTTAAAAATTATTTTTTATTCCTTAAATTCCTAAATGGTAAGGGTTTCGGTCGAAATGAATAGTTACACAATCAAATTTCTTGTACAAGAAGGGAAAATCCCACATCACATATTTTTATTTGTTATAATATAAAAACATGAAAATCAACTGAATTTACAGGTGTATGAGCAGCTCATTAACTTACAGTAAATTTGTATGATTCAATCAATGTCGTTTGTAGGCAGATATTTTTTTGGTTAAAGGCATTTAGCTATTGTTAGCTAAAAAATGGTTGCTACGCTTCAAAAAAATTGCTCAATTTTATCCCAGCTCAAATGGTCCCCATTTTCAAAACCCCTTCTTAATGCTTCCCACAACCCACGATTTACGAAGTAAATGTGACGAACAATTTCCTATATACTTTACCTTGTACCTCTTCATAATACCTTTTAAAATACGATTGAAACACTGCACCGTCATTGGCTCCAATCCTTTTCCTTTTTGAGATGATAATATGAATTGAGATGTATCTGGTTTAATTAGATTAATAACCGAGTCCAAAACTTCTTTTAATTTGGTACTCATGATAAGGATACGTTCCTTGTTGGTTTTCTTTTCAATTCGGATAAATCTTTCACCCACCTGTAATCCAATTAAATCCTCCCATTTAAGGCTGAGGTTGTCAATTACTCGCATCCCAAGACGAACTCCAATGGAAACCATTAATAATTCCCTTGCTTTGGTTAAAATCTTCTGAGATTGGAAATCACGGAGTAAACGAGATTCAAGATTGATGACAACGTCCCATTCGAGTGAGTAGGTGGTTGTCTTTTGATTTTTAGCTCCCATTTCAAATTGATTTTTGGTTCTGGGCTAAAATATTCGTTTGCACCAAATCTGCCGCCTAAATGAACATTAATTAGCGAAGTTTTAGCGCTTTAATTGTAAAGCTTTGAAAATCAATCAGAATGAAAAATGAGAATGTTCACTTATATCTAATTGTGAACATTATGAAGTTAGTTTTAAAGTGCCATTTAATCTTTGTGCAACATTATCCCAATTGATGATGTTAAAAATCGCATCCACAAAATCAGCTCTCTTGTTTTTATATTTCAAGTAATAAGAATGCTCCCATACATCTATAACGAGTAAAGGAATACAACCCCATTGTGTTAGCTTTTCATGATTTTCACATTGTAAAACAATTAATGAATCGGTGTAAGGTTGATAAGCAAGAATTCCCCAACCATTTCCATCAACATTTTTGGAAGTCTCCGTAATCAATGATTTTAAACGATCATAAGTACCAAAACTTTTATTAATTCTTTTTAATAATTCACCTGTTGGATCTGTTTTTTTATTTGTCAAATTTGTCCAAAAAATGGAATGTAAAATATGTGATGAGGAATGAAATGTTAATTTCCTTGTCCAATAGTCAACTGTTTCAAGATTGTTTTCATCCAATGCCTTTTTTATCATTGCCATATCTTTATTTGCAGCTTTAGTTGCACCACCATGATGAAATGTATAATGTAGATGTAAAGTTTCTGCATCCATATAGGGCTCTAAAAAACTTTCTGAATAGGGAAGTGGTGGTTGAATAAAGTTTCCATTCGCATCTGCAAGCTTGTCAATATCGTTAGAAATCAAGTTTTGTGAAAATGCATTAGGTGAACCCACGATTGAACCTGTTCCAATAATGAAACCAGATTTTAGAAAATCTTTTCTTTCCATATATAAATGTTTAAAGTTTAAAAGTAGGGGAAATAAATTAGATACAACTATTTAAAGCCGTCCTAACAAATAACAATTCTTTGTATTTAATTCCATCCCTTCACCTCCAATCACCCAAAACATAAACTTACTTATACACTACAGTAAAACTCTGCGAAGCACTATTAGAAGGTGTAGCCACAGACGATACTTTAATGGTAGCCGTGCACCAATGCTGTTGTGGAAGATTTACCAACTGCAGATTATTGGCTGCAGACGTAGAAGTAACAGCGGCACTTTGAGCAATATTTGCACTATTGGTTTGATCCACTAAAGTAGTTTCAATAGTGATACCTTTTGACGAAGGCATTATTGAAGTGAGGGTAGCCGTTACTGCAAATCCATTGGTTAATGAAACACTATTATTAGTAGCATTGATAGTAAAGGCTACCGATGTTTCTGCAGGAGGAGTTGGTGGAGGTGTTGGAGTAGAGCTCCCACCATCCGAAGATTTAGAACAAGAAATAATTGAAACTATAACGATTGGTAGAATAAAGAATATTTTTTTCATTTTCATTTTTTTACCAACATCCTATAAAATTAGGTGGTGGAGTTATTAATTTTTTTAATGGGTAATAATAACACCCATTGTTTGATCGTATTTATTTCCAGTGATTTTTATAAAATAATTTCCGGCCGGCAACTCACTAACTGGAATGGTGGTTACTTTATTTTTGGTTTTTACCCATTTGATTTGATGACCTACATTACTCAACAATTCAATATCCAATGTAATGGTAGGAGCCTCATTAAAGGCGATCATCAGTAAAGAAGAAGCAGGGTTGGGAATTAATTTTGCCACATTGGTAACCGTAGCATTTCTAGAATTGACTGCAGTAACTACTAGGTTGAAACTGTCGCTGTTAATTTTACATCCCTCAGTATTGGTTGCCTGAATTTTATAAAATCCAATAGCTACTGGTTTGTAAGAAGCAGCAGTGGCACCAATTACCGCTGTGCTGTTTAACATCCATTGTAATGTTGAAGTTGAATTGGCAGACAATTCAGTTCCATTCCAACTGATGACTGGTTTGGTAGGCAAGGCTTTGAGCACAACCGTGCTAGATGCAGAGCCAGTTTTACAGCCAAAGGTATTTACAATAGTGTCAGTATACTTACCGCTAGAATTAATTGTTATTGAAGCAGCGGTTGATCCATTGATTGCAACTCCATCTTTATACCATTGATTATTGCTTGCCATACTAGAAGATAAAATGGTACTATCGCCCGGGCAAAAAGTCAAAGGTTTGGAAGCAGTAATTATTGGAATGAATGGTACAATGGTATCTATAAATCTAGTAGTTGTGGAAATGTTTTTATTTCCAATCGTATCTAATATTGAATTTGCCTTTAATGTAATGGATACCGTATCATTACAAATTCGAGTGATATAAAGGTTGTAAATACGATTGGATATTTTTTTCAAAGAATCTATAACTCCTGTTCTTAAATTAATACTATCCACTGTTAAAGTATTGGACAAATATTCATTGGCTTCGATGCTATATACTCCTTTTAATTTTGTAATAGATATTTTATTAATAGCGACTACTGGGCTTTTTGTATCCTTATAAAATACTTTTTTAACAGAAGTGCTTGGGTTGCCCACAGAATCAATAAAGCTTATCTGAAGTTCTATTAACCCATCTTGGAATTGAGATAAGGGTAGGTCTTTAATTTTAAAAGAAGTGTCGGTGATTTTACCTGTTAAAATAATAGTATCTCCCACCTTTGGATTATTTTGGTCTATGCCAAATTGCTTTATAAAATTATCATTAAAATTAAATATGCCAGGTTTAGCGATGGAATTTTGAACGACCACTACTTTATACTCTCCCTTCAATTCTGAAACTTTCATGTCAATAATTAAAGAGTCTAAATTGCTCTTTCCAAAATTTGAAAGATTTGATTGTATAATTGCAGATTTAGGAGGAAGGACGTCTTTTGTATAAGAGGCTCTGCCTGTTCCAATTAAAGCTTTTGTACTATCCAAAATAAATACAGTCGCAAACAATATTCCATCATTAACACCTTTTAAACTAAGGTTTGTTATTGTGATGGTGTCCTTTGTCATCTTACCTTCAAATGCAACTGAATTACCACCCATTGAACTATACATTCTTAAACGATAGTTTTGATCTTTACAAGAAACACAGCCAATTTTAACAGCGACAGAGTCCACGTTTAAGCTATTTATTTTTTTACCTAAAATTTCAACATAAGGATTTACTTTAAGAACATTGGATTGATCCACGTCAAATCGAACAATCTCAACAAAATTATAGTACTTTTTATTTTGAGCGTGGTCATTTATATTAATTGCAGAAACGCCCCAAATACCAGGAGGGGATCCTGCAGGCAATAGTGTTTTAAAATAGTACCTTTTGTATCCATAAATCGAAGAGTCAGGAAGAATTGTATAATAAAGATTACCTAAGTCGGACTGCATTGAAAAAGTGTGTTCTAAACCCTGTGGATCTCGAAGTGTATAATATCCGTGTGCAAAACCAGCCGCTTTTCCAACAAAATCAGATTCATCTTTTATCCATAACCACATTTCAAATAAGGTTTCGCCATTGGGTGCAACAGGATTAGTGGGGGTTGCCTGAATTTTTATATCATTTAAATCAATAACCGGCGGTTTTAGATCGGGATATTTCGTTTTCATATAAATACTATCCCTAATTGCTCGTTGATTTATATATCTGGGTGCTATGAAGTAATTTTTATTAGCCGTGTCTTTGTCTAATAATAATTGACGCACATTCAATGCAATGTCTTGCATGTCAATATAGCTTACCGAATAATAGCCAGATGGAAAATAATCGGGTACTGGAAAATAAAATTGCGCTGTTTTTAAACTATCTGGTTTATCATTTAAAATTCCTGCCCCCGAAATTTGGCAATCAAAACTGTAGGGTTGAATATTATATTTATTGGTGCTATCAAAAGTTGGTAAATACATTCTTGCAAGTACACGGCCATCTGGATTGATGGTGTTCTTTTCAATCATATCAAATCTTAGTCGGATTGCGTTTGAGGGTAGTAAATTAACTGTATCTGCACCCTGTGCTAAACCGCCGCCGAAATCCTTTACTTTAACAAAAACGCTATCCAACTTTAAAGATTTTTGAACATAAAGTGGTGCTGTAACATCTTCTAATGGATTATTAATAAAACATTTAACGCCATATGTGCTGTTGTTTTCCAATCTCTGATTGCCCACGGCATCCCAAATGTTTATCTGAGGAATAATCCAATAACCACTCTTTGCATATTTAGAAATTGTGAATTCACCTCTGAGAATAGATCCACTAGCATCTACTTTATTTAGCCACATATCTTTGATTGTTCCTATAGAGCTGGTAAATCTGCATTGCGCCTGTTGAGCACCATCAAATGCTTTATTCATAATCGTAAGCTCTACTTCAAACACCACTTTCTTGTCTTCGTTAGCTCCTCCTATTACCTCTAATTTAGTGCGTTTAATTTTACCAGGATAATTATAGTCCGGAAATAAATTGTATACCTGGAAAGTTAAATCAGGACGAATCACTGAAATATATCTTGTGCCTTTCATGATACGGTCTCTAATAAATTCAAACTTTCTTAGAGATCTACTTCTTAGTGCTTCGGGGTTTGTAATATAAAAAGCAATGCTCTCTGCCATATCCTCATTGGGATTTTTTAAATGCGCATATGCAGAAACAAACTCGGTGGTATTGGTGGTTGACCAACCCGACCCAGATGTTGGATCCTTAAACCAACCACCTAGTGTAGCCCAATCATCCTGTGTGGATTTATCAAAAATATATTCCCATAAAAAATGCGCTTTTTCATGCAATACCAACCTTTGCATATAAGTAATGTCCTGGCTAATAAAAGCGCTCTCCATCCACTCTATATTATTATTGGTTACCCAGGCAATTGCAGGAGCAGTAGGATATACTGGATGAGATTGGCCGTTTACCCTTCTTACCATGTATTTTAACTCACCCTGTCTTTGCATCGCATCAGGAAATTCTTCAAACATGGAAAGAATAATTATCTTTTCATCACTCGTAAATTCCTGGAAATTGGTTTCCGTTTCGCTCATCAACGTTTTCAAAAAAGCAGAGGGTGCTAAGAATTCAAAGCCATATCTTGTTTTCGCAATTTCTGCAATGCGATCTTTATTAATTCCTTTGTCAGAATAATAGTAAACAAGCGCCGTGTATAATCTTTTAGAAAAGAATTTACCTTTCACACCATCTACAGTAACCACTTGTGGAGTTGCATATGTAAATGCTGCTCTAGAAATGGTAATAACATCTACCCCATTAACGGTAGTAAAATTAATATCCCTATCTATAAATCTATCCGTTAAAAGCCATTTTGCCTTTACTTTTACCGAATCTCCTTCCCCATACTTTCTGAAATTTAATTTTTTAAGGGTTTGGTAAAGTCTATACGCATCTTCACTTGTCCATTTAGTTGAATCGTCGCTTAATAAAAATCCATATTCATTTAATGCATTAATTGCATTAAAGTCATCAGGCACTTTTTCAGCTTTACCTAATACATTAATTTCTACTTTATCATTAATGTATGCCTGTTGTGCGTGTCCTACAAAACTGCTATCGTCCTGCCAGTTATAATTAAAATTGGAATCTATGGGCGCTGGAGTAAGGGTAATGGTAAAGTCTAGATTATTATTATTTAAATCTAAAACCTTAGCTACTGGAAATAAATAACCCTTGGCGTCTATACTTAATGCCCACTTTCCAATAGATAAATTAGGAAAGGAATAAGAAACATCCGCATTATTTGTAATTCCACCCACTCTTTTAAAATAAAAAGCTTCCGCACTTTTTTGAATTTTTATGGTGGCGGTATCTCCTTGTTTTAGTCCCTTTACCACACCACTAACCTGTGACTGGCTTTTTGCAAATAAAGGACATATAAAAAAAACGATGATAATTAAGTGTTTTGAAAAGGTCTTATACATAGTAATTAGTTTTATTCTAGGGGTAACCGGTACGGATAGTTAAAGTTATAAAAAATATAAATACGATCAGTTTCCAGCCCTTCACCTCCATTCACGCAAAACATAAACTTACTTATAAACCACCGTAAAACTCTGCGAAGCGCTATTAGAAGGTGTAGCCACCGACGATACTTTAATGGTAGCCGTGCACCAATGCTGTTGTGGAAGATTTACCAACTGCAAATTATTTGTTGCAGACGTAGAAGTAACAGCGGCACTTTGAGCAATATTTGCACTATTGGTTTGATCCACTAAAGTAGTTTCAATAGTGATCCCTTTTGAAGAAGGCATTATTGAAGTGAGGGTAGCCGTTACTGCAAATCCATTGGTTAATGAAACACTGTTATTAGTAGCATTGATAGTAAATGCTACCGATGTTTCTGCAGGAGGAGTTGGCGGAGGTGTTGGAGTAGTTCCACCGCCATCTGAAGATTTAGAACAAGAAATAATTGAACCTATAACGATTGGTAGAATAAAGGATATTTTTTTCATTTTTGATCTATCTACTTAGTGATTAATAATTGTTGCGTTTGATTGTAACCCTTTCCATTAATCTCGATCATATAATTACCAGAAATTATTTCACCGAGTGAAATGCTAGTGCTTTGACTATTGGTATTAATTTGTTTCAACACCTGACCTTTTAAATTCAATAACCTAATGGTTAGAGTTTTGTTTGGTTTTTGTTGGAAGTAAATCGATACATCCGTCGATGCAGGGTTAGGTGCTATTTTAGCAATATGATCAGCGGATGTTTCAATGGATGGATTAACGGCGGTTACGACTAAAATATAGCTATCGCTTATATTTTTACAACCATTTGCGTCTGTAATTTGAATAGTATAATTTCCGATTGCAGTAGGTTTATAGGTTGCTGTTGTTGCCCCTGTAATTGAATTGTTGCTCATCAGCCATTGGTAGCTTATACCTGTTAAAGTAGAGGTTGCAGCAAATTGTGTTCCGTCCCAAGCGATCGTTGGTTTTACTGGTACAGTATATTTTGATAACTTTATCGTATCCGATGAAATAATACATCCTACACTATCTGTTCTTGTAACAAATAATTTTGTACTATCTGTAAATGTTTTATTGCTAATATTAGTTAGATCACTCTTGGTACCATAATACCACTTCAATGAATATCCTTTGTTAATATTTGT
>Ga0114971_10002115_pt1 | contig 13675 bp, 11 predicted proteins | sample M_140625_MF_Meta_FD_87320 | JGI IMG/M metagenome (GOLD analysis project Ga0114971, IMG submission 87320) | Freshwater microbial communities from Lake Montjoie, Canada to study carbon cycling - M_140625_MF_MetaG | ecosystem: Environmental > Aquatic > Freshwater > Lake | place: Lake Montjoie... | reverse complement strand
CGAGCACTCCTTCTTCGGTGTAGGCTTCGTGCGGTCCGTTTAATCCAAGATCATATTTCGCCAACGCGTTCTTTGTGTATGAATAAGTGCTTAGCGTGTTTAGTTGTCCGTTTTGAAAGTAGGTCTTACTCACTCCAACAAGAACTACATGCCAACCGTAGCCTTCTGAATCAATCGTATGCTCAGGAATGACATCCGATGAAAAACCCTTGAGCTCTTCAGCGCGAAGTGCGGCATAAGATTCAACGGATTGTAGTTTGCCATTCGGATAATAATGTGAATCTTGCCAGCAGCGTCTTCCAGTTTGATCGTGGTAGTATTTTGTTGTGCGTTCTAATTTTTCATCTTCCCGGTATTGTTTGTATTCTGCGATTGTGCTATCGCGCTTCACACGTTCGAAGGATGTTCTAATTCGGGTTGGATTGATGTGGTTTGTTAATTCCAATTGAATGATTCCGTTCTTGAATACGCGTTTCTCGTAAATGTCTTTGGTGTTCGACATGTACTGAATGCATGTTCCATTCATGAGTATGTCCGGTGAGACATCCCAATACGTTGAAAAGAAATAGTTGCTTCCTTTTTTATTGTAATAATTGAAAGTGCACGAAGTCTCTTGTGAGTGAACCAATGAGCTATAAAAGGTCATAAGTATGAAGAGAAAGAGAACTATTTTATTCATTGTTATAAAGTTATAGAAGTCCTGCTGTACAAGCCAAATCATTATTCGTTCATTTTTGAATCCGCATAACTAGCACATAAGGATTCTTGCTTATCGGTTGTAAAATTTCAAAAATCATTTTTGATGAATGATACTTATAAGTTACATTTGTTATGCGGAAAATTAGAGAGTTATATTTTTATGATAAGGATTTTATAATTTTTCTTGATTCTCAATCCGAGGAGATTCAGGATAAGTTCGGTAAAATATTTCGATATATTGAGGAGATTGAACGTATACCGATAAACTATTTTAAGAAAATACAAAACGCAAAAGGACTTTTTGAGGTCAGAGTTTCTTTGGGGTCTAACACATGGAGGGTGTTTTGTTTTTTTGAAGCGAATAGATTAGTGGTTGTTCTAAATGGATATGTCAAGAAGGAGGATAAAACTTCCGCAAGAGAAATAAGGAAAGCAATTCAATTAATGAAAAAATACTATGAAGAAAAAAGGTAAAGGCCCAAATTTAAAAAGTTGGAGTGAAGTAAAAGATGAGGTTTTCGGTGTAACGGGAACCCCGCGAAGAGATGAAATAGAGAGAGAGTCTGCCGCATTCGTAATCGGAATGCACTTGCGCGCGCTTAGAGAGGAAGCAAACCTCACTCAAGAGCAGTTTGCGCAAAAAGTTAATAAGAAGCGCAGCTACATTTCCCGAATTGAAAACGATGGGGGCAATATGACGTTGAAGACGCTCTTGGAATTATTCGAAGTGGGATTCGGAAAAAAGGTAACAATTGAAATAAAATAGGGACTACCGTTATTCTCCACCATGCTGATAACATCTCCCGTTCTCACTGAGCGTCATTCGCTTGCATTGCGCACCGGCTTTCGTTATTCCTGAACATTGAACGGAGGTGCCTTCGCGCTTTGGGGAAGAAGAACCGCTCTGTGATTTTACGTTTTGCCAATGCCAGCATGACGTGCAGTGCTCTTTTTCCAGAGTCGTTTCTTGATCGTCGGGAAGTGCTGGGAAAAAATCAATGCCCGTTGCTTTTTCAACCTCATCAATGCTCACAGAGAATGACGTTAAAGCAGAAGAGGAAGATTCATTCGGAAGAATAAAGCCCATGGCTTTTATTTCAGGTTGCGTGTAGTCTAAAATGACTTTGTAATAAGAGTTCGGAATGGAAACACGATTACCTCCGATGGTCGGAAGTCCGGATGTAAGAACAGGACCTGTTACAATGTAAATGGCTGAATTGTCTATGGCCCAAGAACGCATCAATTCTTCCAATCGTTTCCAAACACCGCGATTGAATCCGGGTAATTGAGGACTCATATTGCTGAGGTAAAAACTTTCTTTCATCGTAATAGCAGACCACCCCATATCGGCAGCGGGTGCTAAGTGTCCTTTGTCGTATCCAGATTTTAAATAGTCGCTATTTTCTGCTGTTCCAGTTGTAACAAATGTATCAACAAGAAACTTGTCGGTACGTTCGAAGAGGCTGTTCGTCTCTTCCTTGGTTAATTCGTAGGCTATCCATTTCGCTTGCTCGTGTTCTTCCGAATACACGAAAGCGTATCCGGTGTGTGATATTATTTTTTCGTTGGGAAGTAAAGCGGGGTATTCGAGATGGGTGATGTTTTCTGTTGGAATAATTTCTTCCTTTTGTTCTTCTTGTTTCGACTCTGTATTTGAGACAACAGGCGCACTGCTTGATTGAAAAGCATACACAATAACAACGACAAAACAGAGCAGAGCTATTAAGATTAAAATTCTTCTTGATCTATTTGGATTGCTCATTTGAATTGGTTTATTCGTTTAATTCCTTTCTATAAAAATGGCTTCCATGTTTTTTTCGATGCGAGAAAGGCGAGAAGCAAAAAAGAATGCGTCCGTTTCATTTTACGAAAGTACTAAAACTCTCGTATCTGGTCTCGTTAGCAAAAATGATTAGGTCGTAAAGAGGGTTCGTTATGTCAGTTTATTTTTCATGCCGAAGATATTCTGTTGAAAGTGCTAGCTTTATATGATATTTGCTAAATGAGAACTAGAGTATTATTCATTTTAGCATTTTTTGTTCTTTGCTTTACGTTTCTATTCTCAAACAATTCTTTGTCTGCAGATGTTCCGAAAGACTCGGTTCCAACCATTTCTCTAAATGCTCTTAGAAATCAGGAGATTTCGATTTCAATTACTAAAAGAGAATTTCCCGGTTTGGATTTGGATAAATATGTTCCATCAAAATTCTGCGCAGTTGATAGTGTCTCATTTTCATCAAGAGAGTTTGACGATGGTCATTGGTTGAAACTGACAAATACGGAAGGCAATGCTTTTGCCGTAGATAAGATATACTGGAGTCGAATGAAGTTTCGAGTCTCTCCGGAATTACTGAATAAGACTTTGTCGCTCTATGTTAAATGGCAAGGAGCAATGGAGGTTTTTCTAAACGGAGAACTCATATACTCTTTTGGTTCGATTTCCAACAAGGGAGATGCGGTTGTTATTCAAGATGCCTTTCATATTCCTTTGCGAAAAGTGCTTGTCACATTTAAAGATTCAGATGCTTCGAATATTCTAGCCTTTCGCTTCGCACATCATTCGAATATTGGAAACCTGAAAATTAAAGAGTCGCTGTCTAATTCAGAATGGATGTCATTTAGCTTGCATACGACTGAAGCAGCCGAACATATAGATACGGCACGTAGCAATACCCTTCTTTATTACGGTTTTTTCTTCGGTACAAATTGTATTATTCTCTTACTAACGATTTTTCAAGTCAATAAAAGATACAAGAACAAAACGCTTTTACTGTTTAGTTGTTTTACTTTTTTCACCGCGAGTGTGGCCGTGACGAATTTTATTGAACTTGGTGCATTTCAAATTACAACGAATGCTGTTGTTTTAGTTCATTTCTTTAATCAATTATTCTACGCCCTAGCAACTTTTTTCTTGCTTCATGTAATGCGATCATTGTTTGATGCTAGAAATAGGTTTACGCCTTATGTTTATTTGTCCCTTGTAGTTGCATATTTAGCGATTGGGTATTTTGAATTTTATAAAGCGAAGAATACCTCGACTTTTACTTTTTTGATTTTATTAATATCATCCTTCGAAATAGTAAGGATGTCCTTTTTGTCGTTTAAGAACAGGGTGCAAGGCGGATGGATAATCATTATTGGATCACTTGTCTTTATTATAGCAGGGCCTGTTCTTGAGCAATTATTCAATTCATTTGATAGTACAAAACCATTTGTTGTTACCATATGCAATAGAATTTCTTTCTATTTATCTCTTCCTATTTCACTGAGTATATTTCTTGCGCGACAATCGGTAACCAACAATTTATTACTCGCTCGGCAGCGTGATGAATTGGATTTGGAAGTTCAAGAAAGAACGAAGGAATTGCGCTTGGAAAAACAGAAATCTGATGATTTGTTGCTGAATATTCTTCCCGAAGAAGTTGCCAACGAACTAAAAGAAAAAGGAAGTGCCGACGCGAAGCAATTCGATATGGTAACCGTCATGTTTACCGATTTTAAAGGGTTTACTAAGATCTCTGAACGATTATCACCATCTCAATTGGTTGAAGAAATTCACATTTGTTTCAAAGCGTTCGACGATATTATAGAAAAGCACAACATAGAAAAGATTAAGACAATTGGCGACGCATACATGTGTGCAGGAGGTTTGCCAGTCTCGAATGAGACACATGCCGTGGATGTAGTAAACGCGGCATTGGAAATTCGACAGTTCATGCAAGAGCATCTTGAGAAAAAGAAATTGGCTAATCAAGAGGTGTTTGAAATTAGAATAGGTATTCACACAGGTCCTGTTGTAGCTGGAATTGTTGGGATAAGAAAATTCGCTTACGATATTTGGGGAGACACCGTAAATATTGCTTCACGTTTAGAGTCTACTGGTGAAGCGGGTAAAATAAACATCAGTGGAAGTACATACGAATACGTGAAAGACCATTTCGCATGCACACACAGAGGTAAAATTGAGGCTAAAAATAAAGGTCAAATCGATATGTATTTTGTTGAAAACGTATCGTTGAATGACGAGTAACTACGCCATTGCATTCTTGTGAATTTTCTTAAACCTTAATATACTGAAAGTATGAAAAAAATTTTATTTGTTTTATTCTTGTTCTGTTGTTCCTCTTCAAAGGCGCAGACGGGTTATGAAGTTCCGGACTTGGTGAACTTTGATGAAGCTATGATGAATCTGATCAGCGATTACTCGATACCAGGAGGACAATTAGCAATTACATACCAAGGTAGACTCGTTTATAACCGAGGATTTGGTTACGCAGATGTAGATGCCAACACGTTGGTATGTCCCGATAATATTTTCCGATTAGCGAGCCTGTCGAAGCAAATTACATCAATTACTATTATGCACCTTTATGAGCAAGGAAGGGTAGGTTTGAATGACACTGTGTTTGGTGCAGACGGCTTATTAAATTCAATCGTTTTTCAAAATGCAATCGACCCTCGGGTTTATAACATTACAGTTCGAAACCTTCTCCAACATGCTGGCGGTTGGGACAGAGATGTGTCTGGAGATCCCATGTTTGATAGTTATTACATCGCTCAGGCAATGTCTGTATCAGCTCCGGCAGATGAAATGACTACTATTGAATATGTATTGAATAACCAAGAGCTGGACTTTACACCCGGAACGCAATTCCATTATTCAAATTTGGGTTACAGTATACTCGGAACAGTTATTGAAGAAATAACAGGACAGGAATATGAAACCTATGTTCGAGATAGCATTTTAGCCCCATTGGATATTGTAGATATGTATTGCGGAAAAAATCTATTAGTGGATAAACTTCCGAATGAAGTTAATTATTATGATTACGCGACTGCGTCATATGTCCCCTCGGTTTATGACAATCCCTTAATGGTTCCTAGACCATATGGAGGTTTTAACATTGAAGGACTCGACGCTGCAGGAGGTTGGGTTGGCTCTGCTGAAGACTTATGCAAGATACTTTGTGCAGTAGATCGATTTACAACGGTTCCTGACATGTTGCTTCCTGCAACTATAGACACTATGATTAGCCCATCTTTTGTAAGTGATTACTACGCGCTTGGTTGGAATGTGAGTCCATTTCACGATAACTATTGGCACACAGGTTCTCTTCCGGGAACCACAACAGAAATTGTTCGTGGGAACAATCAATTGAATTGGGCAATATTATTAAACACGAGGCCATCAAATATTACAAATCTTGTTGTCGATGTTGACCAACTTGTTTGGAATGTGCTTCCGACATTAGATATTATTCCTTCGTTGAATTTATTCGACTCTACCTCTTTTTGCATATCTACCTCAGTAGCATCAATCGATAATAAAGATTCAATGTTAGAAGTTTTTCCGAATCCGTCGAATGGCAATATTACAGTCCGATATAACGGAAATCTTTCGGTTCGGTCAAGCATTCATATTTACAATTCAATTGGGGAATTGGTCTATTCAGAGAATTTTAATCCAGGGCAATCCGAATTGAAAATCGAAAGGCTGAATTTTTCGCCAGGATATTATGTCTTGAAATTTCAGGCTGATTCAAATTTGATTGTTCAGAAGATAATAGTTCAGTAGTAGTATCAAGATGTGTTTAATTTAATTCTCGATAAGTATGAAGGCGTTTTTTCCTCTTTCATTCTCAGTATTTTTGTCTCTTGTATCGCACGCTCAAATTCAAGATTCGCTTCGCGAGAAAGTAGATGCTATTTTCGAGGAATATAAATCTCCGAATACGCCAGGATGTGCTTTAGCATTGGTAAAAGATGGTGAGATCATTTATAAAAAGGGTTATGGCACATCGAATTTAGAATATGGCATTCCAATAACTTCGACTTCAATATTTCACGTAGCTTCTATTTCAAAACAGTTTACAGCAGCAGCAATAATAATGCTTTCGTTAGAAGGTAAATTAAATTTGAATGAAGACATTCGGAAATATCTTCCTCAAGTTCCCGACTTTGGGCATGTCGTTACATTTAATCACCTCATTCACCACACAAGTGGAATTAGAGATCAGTGGGATCTTCAGGAATTAGCGGGTTGGCGCGATGATGATTTAATTACGGAAGATGATGTTTTAGAGATGCTTCACAGACAAGTTGCATTGAATTTCATTCCAGGCTCGGAGTATTATTATTGTAACACGAGTTATACAATCCTTGGTGTTGCTGTTAAACGAATTACAGGCGTGTCACTGAGAGAGTATTCTGATTCAGTATTTTTCAAACCACTTGGAATGATGAATACACATTTTCACAGTGACCATTCAGAAGTTACTCCCAATAGAACTTCTGCATATCAGCAGGATGATCAGGGTAATTGGAAAATATCTATTCCGGTATTTGATAATTACGGAGCAACGAGTCTATTTACTACCGTTGAGGATTTGAGTAAATGGGATGAAAATTTTTACTCAAAAAGAGTTGGTGGTCCGGCTTTTATAAGTGCGATGTTGGAAAATGGAATCTTGAACAACGGAACCAAGCAGGCCTATGCTGGTGGAATAAGCACTGAATTATACAAGGGCTTTAAAACGGAACAGCACAGTGGAGCAGACGCGGGATATCGCAGCAATTTCATTCGATTCCCTGATCAACATTTTTCTGTGATTTTACTGGCCAATCATGCCGAAAGTCAGGTTATGCTTTTATCTCAAAAGGTGGCGGATCTTTTTTTGGAAATCAAAACGAAAGAAGCCCCTGATGCAAGCTTCCCAATAGACAGTTCAATTGTAAAAGGATGGGTTGGGAATTACATAGATGCTTCGACAAAAAGGAGAATCGAATTGAATTTTGAAAATGGAAAATTGATTTTGGGAAGCACAAAGTTGTTGTCGTTGAGTAATTCGGAATTTAGCGTTCCGGGTAGCTTCACGAAGTTGTCCTTTTCGAAAGAATTAGGAGTTGATAAGTTCTGTGTAACCAACCCAAATTCGATTAACCGGAATTATGAACGAGTGGTTGAGCTTGATTTGCAGCCTTCGGAGTTTTTGGAATTTATTGGGGAGTATTATAGCGCTGAACTTGACACGAAATATATTGTTACAGCTAACGACAGTGTATTGTTTGTGAAAATCCCACGAAAGAATAAGTTAGAGTTCTTTTCTTTTGCAAAGGATGAGTTCTCAGGAAATTTCTTCATTCAATTTTCAAGAGGAAAAAGGAAGAAAATTGAAGGTTTCTATCTTACAACCGGAAGAGTTCGTAATTTGTACTTTCAAAAAATAAAGAAATAAGAGTTAATTCAATTAGGGCCAAATGGAAAATTTAGCGAGTATTCAAACCGAAGTTGACGCATCTTTTTTGTATGCTTTATTAGCCGAGCATGAAGAAGATCAGAATGTCGCGCATGTGTTTCGTGAAATGAGCGGAATTGAAATGGGACATGCTAAAGCATTTTTGAAAAGCAAGGGTCTTCCTGAATCCGATATGCCAGGCCCTTCCGGACGAGCAAAGACATTGAAAAGAATTGGAAGAATATTCGGATATGATTACGTGCTGGGTGTTTTGTTAGACACAGAGAAGGGTCTTTCCGCAGGAGTGTTGAATGCTCGGAAACAACAGAATATGCAGAATTCGATTTCAGATACTGCTCACGTTTCTATCTTACGAAATATTCTTCAGACCAATAAGAATATTTCAGGTTCGTCATTGGCGCGTTTCGAAAAACGTCACCGCAATGTTGGGGGAAACGCTATTCGCGCGGCTGTATTGGGTGGAAATGATGGATTGGTTTCGAACTTCAGTTTGGTCATGGGTGTTGCAGGGGCAAGCGCTGGAAGCGGACCTGTGCTCATGACCGGACTTGCAGGTATGTTGGCTGGAGCGCTTTCTATGGCATTGGGAGAATGGATCAGCGTGAAGTCATCGCAAGAGCTTTCCGAAAATCAAATGGAGTTGGAAGCGGAAGAGTTAGAAATTAATCCGGAAGGAGAACAGCAAGAGATTGCTTTGATCTATATGGCGAAGGGAATACCAGAAGTTCAAGCAAAAGAAATGGCGGCTTCGATCATGCAAAATAAAGAACAGGCGTTAGATATTTTAGTGCGAGAAGAGTTGGGTATAAATGCAGAGGAATTGAAAGGATCTGCCATGGAAGCGGCTTACTCGTCGTTCTTCTTGTTCTTAACTGGAGCAATTATCCCAGTGATTCCGTTTTTCTTCACAACAGGATTTAAAGCCATTATTTTAAGTGCTGTATGCAGTGCTTTTGGGTTGTTCGGAATTGGTGCGGCGATTACCTTGTTTACCGGAAGAAATGTTTGGTATAGCGGATTCCGACAAGTGTTATTCGGACTAATTGCAGCAGCAATAACCTACGGAATAGGAACGCTCATTGGCGTTTCGCTGGGTTAAAGTTCAAAGTCGTTTTCAATTTTCTATAAGAGGAACCACGGAAACGGTTTTCCATCTTATAGAGGCTATCCGTTGGGAAATAATTTCGTTTTGGATGCAGGTGCTGATTCTACAAAAAAGGATACTTTAAATATTCAAAATCAAGATTCGTCGCTTGTTAATTCCAATGATTCCATGCAGAACCTTATTGCAATGGAAAATTCAAATCGCGAATTGAATTCCATCAAACATTTTTTTCAGAAACTAAGTGCAGAAAGACTAGAGAGAAGGAAGCAACGAAAAGAAAAGCTGCTCAATAGTAGCTATTTTCCTCCTGCTTAGAAGAATAAAAGTCAAGATTAGCTTTTTCATCGAAAGATTTCTTGAAGGCTAGTTCCCGCATCGACATTTCTAGAAGCGAGCCCAAAGGAAACACCCAACCGAATTCCATATTGCTCGTTGATGGCTGATTGGTTGTAGCGATAATACAGTCCAACCATCGGCGTAATGTAAGAGGGAATGTGAGATTTCAATTTGTAATGAATACGCGCAATAGCGCTGCAACTCATTCCAACATATTCTTGGGTGAAATCTCCTGCTGAAAAATAGTCCATGCCGAGAGGATTCACCGATAGGTGTAAGGCTTGTCCGTCTTGTCCCATGTACATTCCAACTCCTTCGGGAATGGCAAGGCAGATGAGTCCTAACGTTGCTATTCCGGGGTAATCGCCGTTCAATGCCAACAGGTAAGTCCCTAATAAAGTAGATACAGAAGAGTGAAACACGAAACTATGGTCTTTGCTTAAACCAAGTTTGAAACTATAGTTGAGGGTGTAGCGATCTCCAAAAGGCGCGTAAAAATCCGTCCCAATGGAATAGATACTTGATTTATTGAAAGTCAAATTTTCAAATGTAATTCCTCCGTATAAATCATTTTGCCCTTGAGCAACACGAGATAAAAGGAAAAGTATTCCAAAAATAATGAGTAATCTTAAAACCTTCATTTTTCAAAAATAAGCTGAATGAATTGATAATCTGATTAACTTGCAGACCAAAATAAATTTCAATGAAACGTAAACATATTGTACTTCTTGGAGCGAGCTTATTGGTATTGAGTTCGAATGCAATGGATCAAGGAGATAAAAAGAAGAAGCCAAAAGATAAAGACGAGAAATCTACTGTTGTTCTTAAGAATGAAAGCGATAGTTTGTCTTATGCAATTGGAATTAGCGTTGCTAATAACATTTCCTCAAGCGGTATTGTAGGTTTGAATGAAAACATTATGGGTCAAGCCATTTTGGACCACGCCAATAAAATGAATCAACTTCCTAATGAAATGGTGGATCCATACATTCAAGGAATTTTAGCAAGAAGAGAATCTGAAAAAGCATCAAAAACAATGGAAAAAGAAACAACATTTTTAAATGAGAACGGACAGAAGCCTGGAGTTATGACTACTGAGTCTGGATTGCAGTACAAAGTTATTCGTGAAGGAATTGGATTGTCTCCAGACGATAACGACACCATTGTAGTTCACTACAAAGGTTCATTGGTAGATGGAAAGGTTTTCGATAGCTCGTATGAGAGAAATGAGCCGATCACCATTACGGCTGGACAAGTAATTCCAGGATGGGGAGAAGGATTGAAGTTGATGAAAGCGGGTGGACAGTACGAATTGTATATCCCGCAAAATTTGGCTTACGGCGAGCAAGGTGCAGGTGGAGTTATTCCTCCGTTTGCAACGTTGATTTTCGAAATGGAGGTAGTTGAGATAAAACCAGCGGACTAAGTCTATGAAACGTATAGTAATTTTTTTCGCGCTGATAGTTGTTTGTACTTCTGCCTTCGCTCAGAAGAAGAAAAAGAAGTCGGACCCTACGGTTATGATAACGCATGAAGACAGTTTATCATACGCATTCGGACTTTCTGTTATGGAGAATGCGAAGAGCGCTGGATTCGAAAACTTGTCGGATGAACTAATCATGCAAGCTATTCTTGATAGCAAAGCAGGTAAGTCAAAATTAGACAAAGACAAAGCAACAGGGATCATCAATGCCGAAGTCCGTAAAAATTCGCAGAAGAAAAGCGACCTGATTAAAAAGAGGTGTGAAGATTTTCTTGTCGCCAATGGAATAAAGGATGGCGTGAAAACCACGTCTTCCGGTTTGCAATACAAATCCAATGTAGAAGGTGAAGGAATAATGCCAGATAAAAATGACAAGGTTACGGTTCATTATCACGGAACAACCATTGATGGTGTCGTTTTCGACAGTTCGGTTGATCGTGGCAAGCCTGCGACATTTGGTTTGAATCAGGTTATTCCAGGTTGGACAGAAGGACTTCAATTGATGAAAGAAGGCTCGAAGTTTACGTTCTACATTCCACAGGGATTGGCTTACGGCTCTAGAGCGCAAGGTAAGATTGACGCTTTTTCAACGTTGATTTTTGAAGTTGAATTGATCAAAGTCGAAAAAATCGATTGATTGTATCTTATTGAATTGCATGAACAGCACTCATTGAGTGCTGTTTTTTTTTGGGTGAAATCAACTTGTATTATGTATATAAATAAGTATATTGCTGTACCTTAAAAGATAATAAAAGCAACTTATTGTATGCGACTCTTGTCTTAAAATTGACCTGCAAAACCAAAGCCTTGAAAAAAATAATATTATTCTCTGCGTTCGTTATAGCATTTTCTTTTTTTGGAAATGCTCAGGACGATTGTATCACTGCGGATCCATTCTGCACAAGCACCGGTGTTTCATATCCGGCAGGAGTAGACAACGGAGATGCGGCTGTTGGTCCGGATTACGAATGTTTGCTTTCTCAGCCGAATCCAGCGTGGTATTATTTGAATATATCTCAAGCCGGGAATATTAATATTTCTCTAACCAATAATGCTGCGGTAGATATTGATTTTATTATTTGGGGGCCATTCAATAACATTACTTGTAACAACAATCAGCTCACAAGCAGTGGAGGATTTTTTGGTTGCTTATCATACCCCTGTGGGAATGTTGTCGATTGCAGTTATAGCACAGCAGCCAGTGAAGAGGTTAACATACCAAATGCTCAGGTTGGTCAGTGGTATATGCTCATGGTTACAAACTTCTCGAATATGCCTACCGAGATTTCAGCAACTCAAATCAGTGGCGGTGGCGCAACGAACTGCGCAATTCTTTGCACGTTCAATGGCATAACGGCAAATCCAACAGCTTGCGTCCAAGCAACGCAACAATACAGTGTAAGTGGAAGCATATCAGTAACCGATCCTCCTTCAACAGGGACATTAACCATAACGAATTCATGTGGCGGCGCTCCTATCGTCATGAATCCACCGTTTGCTTCGAGTATACCGTATACATTTCCTAATCTAAGCGCTAACGGTTCCTCTTGTAACATCACTGCAACATTCTCTGCTGATGCCACGTGCACGGGGACAGTGAATTACAACGCTCCCGCGCCATGCGTCGTTAATTTGTGCAATATGGACTATCTGCAGGCCGACATCGGTGCGTGTGATTTTGCAAATAATGCATATGACATTACCGGTTATGTTGAATTTTCGAACGCTCCTGCAACAGGACAATTGATTATTGAAACTTGCAATGGGCAACAAGCAGTTTTTAACGCACCATTTGTTTCGCCTTTGAATTATTCAATTTTAGATATTACATCCGACGGTGGCGCCTGCGATGTTACGGCCTATTTCAGCGCGACTCCGGCTTGCACTAACTCAGTAGCATTCGTTGCTCCAGACCCTTGTGTTTGTGCAGTGAATGCAGGAACTTTTGTCACAACCACAAACGGTGATACAAACACGCCAAGCTATTTGTGCTACAACGATCAGTTTTCGATTTTGTCAAATAACGATTATTTGTTCGCTACGAATGTTTTCGACGACGACACGCTTTACAATCCCGCCATTTGGTATTTGGTTTATTCTTGTCCGCCAACGGTTGGACAAGGTGGATCCGTTGAAACGGACCCTTGTTTAGTTGGAACACTTTCTACGGAAGACATTTCAGATTTGAATGATGGAAGTTTTATTGCACAGTTCCCAGCTGGAACGTTTACGAATAATACAGTTTATTTCACACCAATAACCATGTATGATCTCACAACTGGGACATATTCATTTACCAATTTTGCGGGACTGTGTTATGATCTTGGTCCGACGTATACCTGTACTTATTTGCCTGAAATTATTGAGGGAACCTCTACGCAGAACTGTGTTGGGCAAACGCTAACCGTTGGTTTCTCGGGTGGTGCACCAGAGCTTTTGGGTACATCGTTTACTGCAATCAATCTATCTCCCGCAAATGCCTTCTTCGTTGACGATGTTGCACCGAATAATGGAACCATTGTCATCGGCGGATTGTTGGAAGGAGATATTGTAACATTTACAATTGAAGATCAATACGGTTGTCCATATGTGTACACATCTTCTGCATTCATTGGCCCCGCAATTCCAACTTTAACTCTTCAAAATCCATTGTGTGTATCCGATGTACCGGTTCAATTAACAGCTAATCCTGCTGGAGGAACATGGTCGGGACAAGGCGTTTCCACAACAGGATTGTTCAATCCGGCAACTGCTGGTGTAGGGACGGAGATTATTACCTACACCCCATCGGGTTGT
>Ga0114971_10002114_pt1 | contig 13679 bp, 13 predicted proteins | sample M_140625_MF_Meta_FD_87320 | JGI IMG/M metagenome (GOLD analysis project Ga0114971, IMG submission 87320) | Freshwater microbial communities from Lake Montjoie, Canada to study carbon cycling - M_140625_MF_MetaG | ecosystem: Environmental > Aquatic > Freshwater > Lake | place: Lake Montjoie... | reverse complement strand
GTAGGCATGGAGCTCAAATCCGCCCTCTTTGGCCTCTGTTTCAATACTCTTTACAGAGTTCAACCAGTAATCACGCTCTTTCATTGCTCCAGCAACCAACCGGTCAAGGCGAGAAAGTTCTTTGTCGGTTGCAGACAGATGCCCGGTGAGGAAATCCATTGCAGCCAACGTCACTGCATCAAGTTCCGATGCATCCTGACCTGGGGCAAATCTATCTGCGAGCAGCTGCAAGCGATTTGCATCCTCGATAATTGCAACAGGGAAATGTAAATCGAGCTCTTTTGTTACTGTTTCACACGTCGTAATCAACGCAGACAGGCGTGCGCTCCATTCCCCCCTCTGCTGGAGACCTTGGTGGACAGCTTGCTCTACAGCTGTCGCCATAGCTGCTGCAACGGGTGAACCTGGTTGTGCCAAGATCAACATCAATGCTTCAAAAACCTGCGGATTACGTGCCAGTTGATCGAGATACTCAGGGTTCCGACCATCGTGGATGAGAATTGCCATGCCACCAGGCAGCCGCGCAAGGCTGTTCTGAACCGTCGTGTCTAGTGCACCCGAACTCTCGAATATCGTCATCAGCAATCTGGCAGAGTGGAGGACATCCGTTTCAACTCCGCGAAGAAGACGTTGGGCATGGTAAAAGCACTCAGCAACTTTTGCTTGTGACTCGCCTGCAGCATCGAAAATCCACCCAAGTTCGTACCAGACAAACCCATTGCGTGCCCCAATTGGATGCGCCGTTACCGCTTCAAACAATCGGCGGGCATCCGTGAGTTCAGCCAGCTGCTCACGTCCAGTCGATGCCCATCCATTCGATTCGGCAGCCAGCCCAAGCTGTGCCATCTCGGCAAAGACACCCTCGTAGCCGCGGACCGACGCATCAAATTCTGATCGAAAATTAGCTAAGTGGTCACGTGCCGACAGGAGCGATGCATCCACTTCGGCGACAAGCGCACTATAAACACGCTCTGTCAACCCAGGAGACTGCTGAAACTGGGATTGGAACACTGGTTCAACCTTCGACCAAATCGCATTCACAACCCGGTCACGGGCATCACTTTGGGAAGTTCCTAGCACAGCACGGTGCAGTTCCCTGTGTAAATCGACGATGGGGGCGAAGACTCCGCCAGAGGTCAGGCAAGGTTGCATACGTCTGAAACTATACCGCGGAGGTAGCACATACACCTATATAGTGTGAAGTGTACGTCTCTTGACGCTACAATCTATGCAAATTCTCATCGTTAGGAACCTATCTAATGCCACGACCTATGTTGTCAGGGTTGACAGTCACGCGTCGCACTGTACTTGCATTCTTTGCTGCCATCCCTATGATTCTCGCTGCCGGGTGTAACACCGGGGGCACAGCCACAGGCTCGGGAGCTGGTGCATCGGATGTCAAAATAGGCTTTATCGTCAAATCAGCGACCGAACCATGGTTCCAATCCGAGTGGCAGTTCGCCGATGAAGCGGCAAAAAAGTACGGTTTTACCCTTGTAAAGCTCCCTGCAACGGATGCCGACCAGCTGATGTCTGCTCTGGACAACCTCGCGGCTCAAGGAGCACAAGGCGTGATTGTCTGCGCTCCTGACACAAAACTCGGGCCATCAATCGTCGCAAAGTGTGAGGAAAAGAACCTGAAGCTGATGTCCGTCGATGACCGCTTGGTCGATGCAGGCGGTAAGCCTCTCGACAAAGTCCCACACCTGGGCATCTCCGCATCGGAGATTGGCAAGTCCGTTGGCGAAGCCATCGCAGCCGAGATCAAGACGCGTGGCTGGAATGCTGCCGAAACTGGCGCCGCAGTGCTGACCGTGGATGAAATCGAAACCTGCCGCCTGCGCACCAATGGCGCCGCGGGTGCCCTAGAAGCATCCGGGTTCAACAAAGCCAACATCTACCGCACACCGTGGAAGGCACCGAACGACATCAATACCGCTGTCGATGCCGCAAACATCGTCCTCACACAACACCCGAACATCAAGCACTGGGTGGCATTCTCCAGCAACGATGATGGCGTTCTTGGCTTTGTCCGCGCATCCGAGCAGCGTAATATCGCCGCAACCGATGTCATCGGAATCGGTATCAACGGAACTTCTGGCAAGGATGATCTCAAGAAGGCAACCCCGACCGGCTTCTATGCATCCATTCTGCTAAGCCCGAAGACCCACGGATTTGGAACAGCTGAAGCGATGTACAAGTGGATTAAGGAAGGAACCGCGCCAGCTGCGGAAACCTACACAAAGGGCACTCTCATCGACCGTAAAAACTTTGTTGAGGCACTCAAGGCCGAAGGCTTAACCCCGTAAACGATGCCTATTTCCAGCGGACTGTCCATTCAGGACATCAGCAAGTCGTTCCCAGGCGTGCAGGCACTTCAAAACATTACCTTTGATGTGCCTGCTGGAACGGTTCATGCGCTCTGCGGCGAAAACGGCGCCGGCAAGTCAACCCTCCTCAAGATTCTTGCCGGTGTCCATGCCGCCACAACTGGCGTCATCACAATCGATGGCAAACTCCACGCTCCACAATCACCAGCGGATGCACTGAAATCAGGAATCGGCGTGATTTATCAAGAGCTTCATTTGGTGGATGAGCTGTCTGTTGCTGAAAACCTCTTCCTTGGTGCGCTCCCTTCGAAGTCAGGAATTGTCGACAATGCAACGCTGGCGGCTGACACAAAGGCAGCCCTTGCGCGAATCAAGCTAGATGTTCGTCCTGAGACGCGTCTCGGTGACCTCTCGCTTGCACAACGGCAAATGGTTGAGATTGCTAAGTCATTGGTTCGGGATGCCCGCGTTGTTGCATTCGATGAACCGACAAGTTCTCTCTCGGCGCGTGAAGCCGACACTTTGTTTGACCGCATCGCTGAGCTGCGCGCCGCCGGCAAAGTCGTGCTCTACGTCAGCCACCGGATGGATGAGATCAAACGCATCTGCGATGGCGCCACCGTCTTCCGTGATGGCCAGCATGTCGTTACGTATTCATCTCTTGAAAATGTCAGTATCGACCAGCTCGTGAAAGACATGGTCGGCCGGGACATCACAGACATTTATGGCTACACAGAGCGTCCTGCGGGCGATGTCCTCCTCGAGCACGAAGGCGTCAAAGTTCGCGCGGGTGAGATCGTCGGCTTGTTCGGCCTTGTTGGTGCCGGGCGCAGCGAGCTTCTGCATCGCATTTACGCGCATCCACGCAAATGCATCCAAAATGGCATCGTCCTCTGCCCCGAAGACCGCAAGCATGAAGGCATCATCCCCATGGGCTCTGTCGCGGAGAACATCAACCTGAGTATCCGCCGGGTTTATGCAGGCCTTGGTGGAATCTGGATAAACGATGCCAAGGAAAAGGCGAATGCTGAGAAGCAGGTTGCTGCGATGCGTGTCAAGACACCATCCCTCACGCAGGAGATTCGTAACCTCTCCGGCGGAAATCAGCAAAAGGCGATTCTTGGCCGCTGGCTGAGCGAAGACATTAAGTTGATGTTGCTGGATGAACCTACGCGCGGCATCGATGTCGGAGCAAAGCGTGAAATTTACGACATTTTGTACCGCTTGGCAGCTGATGGAATCGGCATCCTGATGGTCTCAAGTGAGCTCCCGGAAGTTCTTGGAACGTGTGACCGTGTCTACGTGATGCGTAACAATCGGATTTCGGCTGAGTTTTCACGCTCGGAAGCGACTCCTGAGCGATGTTTGGCGGCGGCGCTCCCGTCGGCAGAGGATTCACAATGAAGCGTTTGCTAGAAAAGGGGGGTATGGGTCTAGTCTGCGTGCTCATGATCCTCCTCTGTGCGATTTTTGTCCCCCACTTTGCGAGCACAAACAATATAACGGCGCTCCTGATGAGTATCTCCACCATCGGGATGGTCGCCTGTACGATGATGCTTTGTCTTGCGGCGGGCGACTTTGACCTGTCGATTGGTAGCACGCTCGCACTCGCGGGTGTGGTTTCGGCGATGGTTATCAACGCGACGGGTAATATCTTCCTGGCAGTCGTCATTCCACTCGCACTCGGAGCCGTTATTGGTTCCGTCAATGGCATCGTAATCGCGCAGTTCCAGATCAACCCGCTGATTGCAACGCTTGCGATGCAGCAAGTTGTGCGCGGCGCAGCGCTGCTGATCACTAAGGGTAGCTCCATCGGCATATCGAATGAGGCATTCGGCGGCCTTGGCAAAGCAAAGCTGTTGATTCCAGTCGGCGTACCGCCGCTTTCACTTCAGTCCCCCGTCTGGGTGATGGCGATTATCTTTGTCGTTTTTGGGATTATCTTGAACCGCACAACCTTTGGCCGTAACACGCTTGCCGTTGGTGGAAACAAAGAAGCCGCGCGCCTCGCGGGCATCTCGGTAACTAAGACCAAGATTGGCATCTTTTTGCTTCAGGGGATGGTCGCCGCGCTTGCTGGAGTCCTCGCCGCAAGTCGTGTTTCGAGCGGCCAACCAAATGCGGCACAAGGTCTTGAGCTTCAGGCGATCAGTGGCTGCGTCCTCGGAGGCGTTTCGCTCACGGGCGGTATCGCGCGTGTCCAAGGAGTCGTTGTCGGCGTCTTGATAATGGGAATCCTTCAGAATGCGATGAGCCTTCAGAACATCGATGCCTTCTGGCAGCTAGTCACCAGCGGCGGCGTTCTTCTGGTTGCGGTGCTGCTCGACCGCTGGAAGAACCGCGCTTAGTAAGCAACTCATCGAACGGACAAAACAAAACCCCGTACGGCAAACAAGCCATGCGGGGTTTCTTCGTAACTGCTAGGCAGGTTTACCTCAGGTGCGGTGATTCACCTTGGCTGGCTGTAGCGCGATGGTACTTGCATAAGCTGCTTCCACGACTTCAACTGCGCGCAGGCCATCCGTGCCGCTTGCAGCCTTTTCATGCAGCGTTCCGCTGAGAAGACTGTCTACAAATGCTGCGACCATGCCGCGGTCGATGGATGAGCCCCAATTCTGAACGCCGACTTTGCCCTTGAGGTCGCTGTAAAGCATCCCCTCTTGGTTGAACATATCCATCTCGAGCGTACCCTTGGTCCCAACCGCATAGAGGGTGACATTCCCCCACGTCGTGAATGACTTCGGACGGCTCCAGCTTGCATCGAGGGTGGCAAAGACATCCTTCTCAAACTCAAGCGTTACCACGCCCGTGTCTTCAAAGTCGCCATGTAGGAGGCCATTGCCAAGCTCACAATAAACACTCTCAACTTCAGACCCCGTGAGGTCTCGCAAAAGGTCGGTCACGTGAACCGTGTGATCTGTCACGGCACCGCCGCCCGAGAGCTCCTTCTGCACAAACCACCCGCCAGGACACATCCCCTGGTTGGTTCCGCGCAAAGCTCGGATGTCCCCGATGGCCCCGCTGTTCAACAGGTGCTTGAACTGTTGATAGGCCGGACTAAAACGGCAAGGGAATGCCGTCATTAAGAGAACGTTTGCTGCATCTGCAGCATTAATCATCCGGAGCGCTGCCTCAGGCGTTGTAGCGAGCGGTTTCTCACAAAGCACATGCTTGCCGGCCTTGATTGCTTCCAAGGCAAACATTTCATGGTGGATGTTTTCGCTGCAAATGATGGCAGCATCGGATGCATCCAGTGCAGCATCGAGGGCTGGGAACACAGGGATTCCATAGCGGGTTCCCGCTACCTCAGCGCGCGCAGCATCGTTGTCATACACACCGACGATGCGGGCATCGGAGACGGTGCTCAGCTCGTGAATATACGCATCGGCGTGGAGGTGGGCGGATGAAAGTAGAACGATGTTTTTCACAGAGTGACTACCTTTCGTGTGCGGGATGATTCGAGCGCGGCAGCAGCGACGGCAATGGCCGCTCGGCCATCGGCGCCGGTTACCACAAGCGGAGTCCCATCGACAATTGACTTTGCAAAGGCTGCGACTTGCTTGTTGTAGGGCTCATCGGCATCGGCAAGCGGCGACATCGCTTCCTGCTTTTCTGCTGTCGAGATGAACAACGTCGCGTTGTTCCGCGAGTCGTGTGTCAGGAGTCCGCCATCTCCAGCAATCTCAAATGCATTGTAGGAAACCACCGGGTCTGCCCAGCAGGCTTCCATATGCGAGATGACACCGCTCTTGTGGCGCAAAGTCACTAGCGCAAAGTCCTGCTTACAATCCTCACCAAGCGATTCGGTCAATGAACGGGCATAGACGCGCTCGACAGGACCAAAGAGCCAAAGGAGCCAGTCAATCTCGTGGATACCGACATCATAAATGGCTCCGCCGGACTTATTGACATCGTGGAACCACGTGCCCCATAACGGGAAGATTCCTCCGCGGCGGCAGCGCACAACAGCTGGTGTTCCGACCGCGCCAGCATCGACGGCACGCTTTGCGTTCTCATATTCAGGAAAGAAGCGAACGACCTGTCCAATAGTGAGAAGCTTACCGGATAGCGCGGCTGCAGCCTCGATCGTGTGGCAATCCTCGACCGTCAGGGCCATCGGCTTTTCGAGGAGCAAATGCTTGCCAGATTCCAAAACCTTGACGGCTGTATCGGTGTGAAAACAGGTTGGGATACAGACACTGACGACATCCACATCGGATGCCAGCACAGAATCAATACTGGCCGTCGCCACGGCATGGAACTCAGTTGCCAACTTGGTGGCGGCATCCAGGTTGAAGTCACAGATGGTGGTAACAGTCGCATATGGCACCTGGGTCCATGAACGGGCATGTTGCTGCCCCATCACACCGGCGCCGATAATCGCTACCTTTAAGGTCGGTCCATTCATGCCAGTGATTGTATCTGCCGAACGCTGGCGGCGATATACTACGCGCAAAGTTCAACGCTGCGAAATCCTGCACTCCCATCACAAGAATTGTGCGGGTAATGTCAACACCGCAGCGCCTCAGGAGTGGTGACATCTATGCAGCTATCCCCTTCCGGTCCCATTAAAGTTTTGGTGATCCACGGCCCAAACCTGAACCTATTAGGCACGCGGGAACCCGATGTCTATGGCTCCGTTACGTTTTATGAGCTTAATGAGCTCATCGTTCTGGAGGGCAAGCGGATTGGCTGTGAAGTCCGGATTGAGCAGAGCAACCATGAGGGTGTCCTGATCGACCAAATTCATGATGCGCGTGACTGGGCGGATGCCATTGTTATCAATGCGGGAGCCTACACACATACTAGTATCGCCATCGCGGATGCCCTTCGCGCAGTTCGCCTCCCGACGATTGAAGTCCACCTCAGCAATGTCCATTCCCGTGAGACCTATCGGCATGTGTCCTACCTTGCATCCGCAGTGACCGGACAAATCTCCGGATTCGGCCCACATTCGTATCTTTTGGCAATCAGTGCCGCGAAGCGCCTCGTCGAAGAAGGCCGTTTTTAGGCCCACCTTTCTGTACCGGCTTGGTACACAGTTTCAACAAAATCTAACCTTGGAGTAAGTACTATGTCGTTCCGTTTTTCCCGCCGCGTTGATGGTGTCCGTGACTGGTTGGCATCCCAAACCGATGCAAGTGCTGTTCTGATCACTAACCTTGAGCACGTCAAGTACATCACCGGCTTCACTGGTTCAAATGGCATAGCTTTGATCTCCAAGGACTTTGCCGTCTTTATCACGGATGGCCGCTACCTCCTTCAGGCAAGTGTCGAGGTAACAGGATTCGATACCCGTATTGTAGGCCAGGCGATTTTGTTACTTGAAGCCGCACGAGTTTTGACCATTAAGGGCTTTGCTGGCGGCCTTGCAATCGAATCGAACACTCTGTCTGTTGATGCATGGAACAACCTTGTCGGTGGCCTTCCATCCGCGATCAGCCTCGTTCCTGCAAGCGGCATTGTGGAAGCAATCAAAGCGATCAAGGAACCTCAGGAAATCGATGCCATTCGACGCGCTTGTGCCTTGGTGGATGATGCCTGTACCCACATCACCGAGATTGTAAAAACGGGGATGACTGAAGCAGAGCTCGCTTGGCGTATCGAGGTCTATGTCCGTGAGCGTGGCGCTGTGCGGATGGGATTTGACAGTATCATCGGCTCTGGACCCAATGCGGCCATTATCCACGGGCGGGCGGGCAACCGCGGCATCGGTGAAAGCGGAGAACCTGAGTTCCTGCTGTGTGACTTTGGCTGCGAAATCGATGGCTATAACTCCGACATCACCCGCACCTTTGTTGTCGGCGGCGAACCAACGGAGCGGATGTTGCACATGTTCAATACCGTGCACCAAGCGCAGGATGCAGCATGTAATGCAATCAAACCGGGCGTTGCAGGTAAGGAAATCGATGCCCTTGCACGAGTTATTTTGGCTGATGCAGGCTACGGAAATATGCCGCACAACCTCGGACACGGACTGGGTCGCCTGGTCCACGATGCAGCCGGTTTGCTCTCGCCATCATCAAGGCTTTCCCTCCACGAAAACGTTGTGCTGACCGTCGAGCCCGGCATCTATATTGAGGGTTATGGCGCAGTGCGTATCGAGGATGATGTCCTTGTCACCGCAACCGGATTTGAGCGTCTGACACAGTACACGCGTCAATTGGTTGTTATTGGAGGCTGATATGTCAATGCTGGATTCTCTTTACACTGTTGATGAGACCAAAATTGCGGCTTATCAACAAAACGGATGGGTTAGGCTGGACAGTGTTCTCCCAGAGCCTCACCTAGCTCCGCATCGGGATGCAATTATTGGGCACACCATGGGCTTTGCGGAGAGCCGTGGCGTGGTCCCGATGGCGCAGCGCAATACCTACGGCAAGGCATTCATCCAGTATTCAAACCTCTGGGCAATGCATCCTGATGTCGCCGCATTTGCGCTTGCACCGCGCTTTGCAAAGATCGCCGCAGATCTGATGGGCGTTGATAGTGTCCGGATGTATCACGACCAGGCGCTCTTCAAAGAGGTGGGTGGTGGCTTAACTCCATGGCATCAGGATCAACAGTACTGGCCGCTGGATGGCGCAAAGTGCGTGACGATGTGGATGCCGCTGATTGACTGTTCGAAGGTCATGGGTACGATGCGCTTTGCGAATGGCAGTCAAGAACTCGGGTACATGGGTCCTCTTGATATATCCGATTCATCCGAGCAGCGCCTCCAGAACCTGATTGAAGAGCACGGTTACGCTATCGGTGAAGCTGGCGACATGCTTGCTGGAGATGCGACATTTCACAATGGCTGGTGTATTCATGGAGCGCCCGGAAATGCCAGTGATGCCATTCGTGCTGTGATGACGATTATCTATGTCGAAGCGGATGCGGTTGTGACGGTCCCAGACCACATCAGCCGTGAAAATGACCTAAAGACCTGGCTCCCAGGTCTCGTACCTGGAGACAAGGTGTCAAGTACCCTCAATCCGGTTCTCTGGCCAGTGGCAAATTGAAGTTCGGAACAAGAGATACCGAAAACTAAGTAGTGAGCAATGGCATCGTGAGATGCACCTCAGCAAGGACCTTTGTATGAAGAATAATCTCCTATCGATCACTGCGATTGCCGCCATCTTGGGAATGGCAAGTGCTGTAAGCGCTGATGTCACCGTGACGCAGCGCATTACCATGGATGGCATCCCTAATATGGCCGGTGGTGCTCCAGCCCCTGTTCCAGCGCCTAAGCCTGCTCCAAAGCCCGCCGCTACAAAGAAGCCATTACCTGGCAAAAAAGGCGGAAAGATTTCCACATCCAAGCCAGCGGTTGCCCCTGAAGCCACGCCAGCTGCGCCTGCAGACGCAGGTGCTAATGGCATTCGCGAAACAGTGATGCAAGTCAAGGGTAACGTGATTCGAACGGTCGCTGGCGACATCGTGTCCCTGACCGACGTCACTACTGACGATGTCACGATGTTCAATACCAAGCTCAAGACATTTGCCATCCTCAAGGGTGGAAAGCTGCCCGGCATGCCAGACATGACAGAAATGATGGAGAGCAAGGTTGTTGGCGATATTAATCCGGATGGGGCTGCCACAGAGTTGAATGGCCGCTCTGCACAGGCATATAAGGGCTTGATCAAGGTGGAAATTTCGCCCAAGGCTGGCGTTCCGCTTCCCTTCGATCCATCCAATGGTCCTCTGCTGACGATGAGTATGAACTTTTCAGCAACGGTCACTAAGGCTATCAAGCTTGATGAGTCAATCCTTGCAAAGCTTGGTGCGAAGGCTATATCAGGCGGTATGGCTGCGATGATGCCAGGCGCCAACGACATCGTTAAGAAGTTCGACAATGTTGTCGGCTTCCCTCTCTTGTCGAACATGGAAATGTCGATGCAAAGTGCGATGGCGCTGCCCGGACTTCCTGACAAGCCTATCAAGATTAAGACAGAGACGATTAAGCTTGATGAAACAGATTTGGACCCATCCCTGTTTAAGGTACCAGCGGGCTACAAGCAGGTTGCCCCGGAGTCAATGATGGGTGCAGTAGGAATGATGCGCCTCGGAGGCTAGTGAAACTGTTTTCTTCCCTACGACGGCACCGTCAAGTGACTTGACGGTACCGTTTATTTTTAAGGACATGATCGCTTGTTCAAAGCCAAAACCCTCCTCGGATAACAATCCCATGTCGTTTCTCTTTATGTGATTCATCGGCTACGATAGGACATGAACTACCTTCCATCCTCAAACCGTTATGAAATAGGCCGATATCGCCGCACCGGTCGTAGCGGTCTGCACCTCCCTGAGATTTCGCTTGGACTTTGGCATAATTTTGGCGGCGTGGATGTACTTGAAACGCAGCGCGCGATGGTTCGCTTTGCCTTCGATCAAGGCATCACCCACTTTGACCTAGCAAACAACTACGGTCCTCCTCCCGGGTCGGCAGAAGAGAACTTCAAGCAGCTGCTCGACAGCGACCTGCGCCCATTCCGCGATGAACTAGTCATCAGCACCAAGGCTGGTTACCGGATGTGGCCTGGGCCGTACGGCGAGTGGGGCTCACGCAAATACTTGATTTCGAGCTGTGACCAAAGCCTTACGCGTATGGGGCTCGATTATGTTGATATCTTCTACTCCCACCGCCCAGATCCGAACACCCCTCTCGAAGAAACGATGGGTGCGCTTGACCAGCTTGTGCGGAGTGGTAAAGCTCTCTATGTTGGCATTTCGAGCTACTCGGCTGAGCAAACAAAGGAAGCTGCGGCTATCCTCAAAGCGCTCGGAACCCCGTGTCTCATCCACCAACCGGTCTATAACATCCTGAACCGCTGGATTGAAGATGGCCTAACAGACGTCTTGGAGCAGGAAGGCATTGGCTGTATTCCCTTCTGTCCGCTCGCGCAGGGCCTGCTCACAAACCGCTACCTTGAGCGGATTCCTGAGGATTCCCGGGCTGCAAAATCGCACGGCTTCCTCCAGGCAAGTGAAGTCGAGCGCCAACAAGTCCGCATTCAGGCCTTGGCAGCCGTCGCGGCAGGTCGCGGCGTTTCGCTCGCACAGCTCGCCCTTCAATGGGTCCTGCGTAAGCCAGTGATTACATCAGCGCTAATCGGTGCGAGCTCAGTCAAGCAAATCGAGGAAAACCTCGCTGCGCTCGGTGGCGAAGCCCTTACATCCGATGAGCTCGCGGCAATCGATGCCGCATGTGCCCTCTAAGGATTTGACATTTTCGCACTTCGGGCAGTGAAAACTTCCTGGAGTGCGGACTTCAAATCAGCGACATCAGCAGGTTGAATGCTTCGCATATCGATGAGCAAACATCCATCCTTTAGCTGACTCGCCACTGACACGGTTCCCGCAAGAAGTGCATCGTGGATGCGCTGAACACCGCATCCTAAAATACGTATCGACCGGCTGACAACACCGACGGTAGGTGCGGCTCCGGCTCCTATCGCACAAGTGCTGTCAATAACATCGACGGTGACACTAGGCATGCTTGGGAGGTTATTCAGTACCGTAGCAGCTCGTTCGTTTAGTGCATCTATGGAAAGTGCAAGCGCGGCGATGAACGGTATGTTTTCCTCAATCATTAGCACATATTCTAGAAGCGTCGCCTCGAGGGCAGCGAGGGTCAGCTTGTCTGGACGAAGTGCCCGCATTAACGGGTGGCGTTTACACGCATCGATGGAGCGCTTGCTCCCCACCAAGATCCCAGCCTGCGGCCCGCCGATGAGCTTATCGCCACTAAACCAGATGAGATCAGCGCCATCGGAGACCGATTCTTGAACCGTTCGAATGCCCTGAATGCCAAAGCGGCGGAAGTCAATCAGGGCGCCAGCCCCAAGGTCTTCGCCAAACGGGATGTTGTGCGTCTTCGCGATTTCAGCAAGCGTCGCCGATGGGACATCCGAAACAAAGCCAACCATGTCGAAGTTCGATCGATGACATCGGAGAATGCACCCGGTTTGGTCATTGATAGCATTTATATAGTCATGCGCATGTGTTCGGTTTGTCGCTCCGACACCGACAAGTCGACAACCACTCGCTTCGATGACATCCGGCATGCGGAACTGACCGCCAATTTCGACCATTTCCCCACGAGAAAGGATGACATCGCGTCCCTGCCCAAGCACAGACACCCCCAACATTGTTGCAGCGGCGTTGTTATTTACGATGGCAGCGGCTTCGGCTTTCGTCAGAATTTGTAGGAGGGCGCTAACATTGCTGTGACGATCGCCACGCTTTCCCGTCTTGATATCAAACTCAACATCTACCGTAGATGCCGCTTGGATAAGAGCATCGGTTGCAGAAGCTGAAAGAACTGCTCTTCCGAGATTAGTGTGGAGCAGTACACCTGTCGCGTTGATAACGCGGGTAATCGACTGGTTCGCGGGGATGCAGCGGCGGATGACTTCACTGCAAATGGAATCAGAGTCCGTGTCAGGGGTTTCTCCAGCATTGATACGCTGCCGGGTTTCATCGATCACCTGCCGAATGATAGATGTCAGCTGTACTTGATGAATGCCTTGTTCTTTCAGAGCATCCAAAATTATGCCAACTGCCGGTAGCCGTTTTAGCAGCTCAGATTTGGTCACATCCCGCCTCCAGGCGATGTCGCAACGTAACGCGGAATGAGCGAATCGATATCAGAGACAATCCCTTCAGCCAGCAGTGGTTCTGCGAGAAGGCAGGCACCAAGGGCAAGACTTCCTATCGGCAACGATGCACGATCAATACCCTGACCAATGATGCGTTCCGTGCCTGGAAGGTGTTCTGTTAGCCATGCATCCCAAGCGGATGTCGATACATCGACGGGGCCAATAAGCGACTGCTTTGAACCGGCAGGATAGAGCGCAGCGATGACTTCATTGCGTTTAGATGTACACACGACGGCGCGGTTTATCGAAATGTCCTCGTATGCTGCGGCATCGAAGGAAGATATTCCGATGACAGGCTTTCCCAATGCGAAAGCGAGGGTTTTCGCATACATCACTCCCACACGGACACCTGTAAAGCTTCCCGGGCCTGTCCCGCATACAAGGCACTCTATGTCTTTGAGGGTCGCATTGTTTTCGGCGAGGAATGCATCGATATACGCTGGCAGCTGTTCAATCAGTTGGCGATTATGGTTGAACTGGGTGCATTTTACTGAATTGTTTGCTTGGTCGATAAGTGCGATGTAGCAGACTTCCCCTGATGTATCGATTCCAAGGATCATGCCTGGCCTCCGTGTTCAGTGATGGTGATGGTTCTGACATCTGAGTCGTTGTTGTCCTCAGTCAGGGTAACCGTGATGTCTGGTACTGGGCCGGCATCTGCGAACATTTCCAGCCACTCGACAAGCAGGACAAATCCATCCTGTTG
>Ga0114971_10002111_pt1 | contig 13681 bp, 13 predicted proteins | sample M_140625_MF_Meta_FD_87320 | JGI IMG/M metagenome (GOLD analysis project Ga0114971, IMG submission 87320) | Freshwater microbial communities from Lake Montjoie, Canada to study carbon cycling - M_140625_MF_MetaG | ecosystem: Environmental > Aquatic > Freshwater > Lake | place: Lake Montjoie... | reverse complement strand
TTTGAATTTGTTCAAAAATTCAATGATGAAAATATTGCTAAAAACTGGCAACAACTTTATAAATCGTTACTTTAGGTTCTTTCTCTCTTTTTGAATTTGATATAAATTAGCATATTTTATGTACGAAAAATACCCCTGAGTTAAGGAAATTGTTAATCCATCAATTCCATTTATTATACCTTTCTTGAAAAAATAACAACGAATAAAAGATACCAAACCATTAATTATAGGTTTCATAGCATTTACTCTTTTTCCTGTTTCATATAATTGTTCGGCATTCCATTGTGCATATTGATTCTTTTTTGAAATAATTTGAAAAAAGGAATGACTTCCATAATGTAAAATATGAGTGTTTAATTTCTTAATATTAGTTGCATTTATTTTTTGATGGACTTTATCAAAGGAAGGTGTAGCCGTTTTTTTGTTAAAAAAACGAATCTTATAGTCTGGATACCAACCAGCAAAATCGATTATTTTTTCTTGTAAAAAATTCTTAACGCGAAAACTATAAGCATCATAAGTAGCATTTAAGAAAGAACCTTTTTCAATAAATTTAATAGAATCTGCATCCAAAAACTCATCTGCATCCAAATTTAGAATCCATTCATTTTTGCAATATGAAACACCATGAATCCTTTGTGGACCATCCCCTAAAAAGGATTGTACTATTGTTTTAGCACCTTTTTCATGAGCTATTTTTACAGTATTATCCGTACTGTTTGAATCTACAATAATTACTTCATCACAAACTTGAAAAAGTGCGTCAATACATTCGCCAATATTCTTCTCTTCATTGAATGTAATAACTAAACCACTTATATTCATTTTAATTTTATTTGTTACAAATATAATCTTAAATGAAATATTAATAAAAAAAATAAAAATATAAATAAATTGGCTATCTTTATTTATATTTTTGCAACACAAAATTATTAATACAATTAATGAATCAAAATCTAAAAAATAAAATAACAGGTTTAATAATTACTTATAATGAAGAAAGGAATATTGAAGAAGTTATCCTTAATTTAGATTTTGTTGATGAATTAATTGTAGTAGATTCCTACAGCAATGATGATACTGTTGCTATAATTAAGAAATATCCAAAAGTAAAGTTAGTTCAAAATAAATTTGAAAATTATACTTCTCAACGAAATATAGCATTAGATCATGCTAACCACGAATGGATACTTTTTATTGATGCTGATGAAAGAATTTCAGATAAACTAAAAAGTGAAATTGTAGCAACTGTTAAGAGCGATACAACAAATTCTGCTTTTTATTTCTACAGAAAATTCATGTTTCAAGGAAAGCTCCTCCGTTTTAGTGGATGGCAAACGGATAAAAATATAAGATTGTTTCAAAAAGGAAAAGCGGAATACATTAGCACTAAATTGGTTCACGAAAAACTAATTATAGATGGCACTACAGGAAAATTAAAACACAAGCTAATTCATCATTCTTACACAGATTATGAATCTTATAAACAAAAGATGGTTTATTACGGCAAACTAAAAGCAAAAGAATTATTTCTAAAAGGAACTAAACCTAATTTAATTCTTTATTACTTAAAGTCTGTTTATAAGTTTTTAAATAGTTACTTACTAAGATTAGGAATTCTTGATGGTAAAAAAGGGATTATAATTTGTTATCTTAATGCTTTGAGCATACATGCAAGACATTTGGAATTGAAAAGAATTTCTAAAGAAAACTAGTTTATTTCCAAAATTTTAATTTATTCTTTATTCTTTTTTTTCTATGGAATTTATATTGAAATTCTGATGTAAATTTCCATAAAGTATCAAATACTAAATTCTCTTCTTCATTAGATAAAGCAGCATATTCTTTACTCATAAATTGAATCATATCTAGATAAGGAGTTAAACGGGAAAGATTTTTCATTCTTTGTTCAAATGTCATTTCCTTATGAAAAAGCATTCTATTTAAATCAACCAAATAAAAAGAATATTCGTTTTCACTTTCTTTTTTTATTAAAGTATTTCCTGGTGAGTGATCTAAAAATTCAATTCCATTTTTATGTAATTTAAAACAAAAAGACATAAACTGTTTTATAATAATATCTCTGTTTGGATAATTACTATTTTCCACTAAATCTCTGAACATTAAATCAAATTCTAAATGTTGGCTTATGTAATAGCTTTTTCCCAACCCCAAAAAAGATTTTTGTTCATAATATGCAATTGGTTTTGGAGTTCCAATTCCCCTTTCTAATAAAGTCGTCGCATAGTTAAAGGAGCGTCTAGCTTTTGAATTTCTAAAATAACTATAAATGATTTTATTAATCCAATTCGGAACTTTAAATGCTTTAACATTTATTATAGCTCCTTCGTATTCAAATAATTTTATTACATTTCTATTCCCAGCTATAAATAGCTTTCCGGAGTTATCAAAATTATCAAGGATATTTTGTAATGTTTTGTTTAAATGCATTTTAAGGTAGTATAAAATTAATCCTTAGGATTAATAGTAAGTAGAAATTCTGAAAAGGTGACAAAAATATAACTTTTAGATTTCATTGAAGAAATAAAATCATCCATTCTTTCTGACATTTTATTTCCCGAATTTTTAGAAACATAACTAGGAAAATTAAATCGTTCTTTATCATTTAAGTCGGTAAATTCCCATGGATGAAAATAAACATTAAGGTATTTATCTTTTTTATACGATATAATAGACAACCATTTATATAAAAATAAAGGAAGATTATGAAAAGACAACCAAAACAAAGGGAATCTAAATATTGGAGTAACCGATGCAGGAATTTGTAATACTCCATCTTGCATGAAGTAAGTTCTTGGCTTATTGAAATTATTATATCTTCCGGGTAAATAGGTGGGATTTAAAGATGAATTATAAATGTATCCTGCTTTATATATTTCCTTTTCGTTAACAGGTTGCATTCTTGGCATTCTATAACCTACCACTTTTTGGCCTGTTATTTCTTCTAATTTCAATCGTGATTCTAACAAATGCTTCACTTTAAAATCACTATGAAAGTAACTATGTGAAGCAATTTCGTGTCCTTCAGCTACAATTCTTTCCATAACTTTTGAAGCATTTAAAGCAAAAATTACTGTAGAAAAAAAAGTGGCTTTTACATTATGTTTTTTTAAAACATCAAGAATAGCAATTGTTCCTTCAATAGAAATACTCATTTGATCCTTGAAATCAATTTTTCTATCATATTCAAAAGGCATATCAAATTCTTCTATATCAAAACTTAATAATATCATTGGTAATTAGTACTTCTAATTAAATAATTGGGGCGTTGTTTAGATTGAATAAACAATTTTCCAATATACATGCCTATAATTCCTAAAACTATTAAATTAAGTCCTCCAAAAAACACAATTGTACTAATTACTGAAGCCCAGCCCGAAATAATATGTCCAAAATACATACTATACAAAACATAACCTACATAAAAAACAAATGCAAAAAAAGAAAGTCCAATGCCCATAAATATTGCAATATGCAATGGTCTTGTACTAAAGGAAGTAATTCCTTGTATAGCAAAACGCATCATTTTCTTAACAGTATATTTACTTTTACCAGAAAATCTTTCGGCCGGGACATAATCTATTGCAAATTGCTTAAATCCTAGCCAGCTTACTAATCCTCGAATAAATAATTCATTTTCAGAAAAATCTGCAAAAACTGAAACTACTTTTTCGTCCATTAATCTAAAATCTGCTGTGCCAGGTTCAAAGTTAACTTCGGATAAATAATTCATTAAATTATAAAAACTCTTAGATGTTTTTTTCTTAAAATAAGATACTTTTTGATTGTCTTCTCTTCTTGTATATACAACATCATAACCTTCCTCCCATTTTTGAATTAATTGAGGAATTAATTCTGGTGGATGTTGCATATCTCCATCCATAGTAATTACTGCATTTGCTTTTGCAATATCAACACCTGCTTTTAAAGCATTTTGATGTCCAAAATTTCTAGAAAGTTCTATAAAAAAAAGCTTTTCATCTGTTGATGAAAGTTTCTTTAATGTATCTAATGTTTTATCGCTACTTCCGTCATCTACAAATATTAATTCATATTCGTAAGGCAATTCTTGTAATACCGAATGCAATGAATTTACCATTACTTCTATATTTCCTTCTTCATTAAAGGACGGAATTACAATTGCTATTTTTCTTTTCATATTTATTTACAACGCTATTTGTCTTTCTTTATGCTCTGATTGAAAAGTAATCATTTCATATACAATTCTAAACCAGATTAATACACATGGTAATGCTTTTAATGCATAAGGTATGATGTAGTTTTCTCGAAGAAATCTCGGAATTAAATCGGAAGGAGAAAGACTCGTTAAAACCATTGCGAATATAAATAAAAAAATGGTCATTTTTGATTTTGGTTTCTCTTGAATTACAAACCAAATTGCAACTCCTAAAAATGCTATAATATAGGTCGGTGATTCTGATCCAGAACTAAAAATTACTGTAAAAATTAAAACGGAAGCTAATAATAAAAGTCTGAATTTTTCATTTTTATAAAAACTAATCTTTAAATAAGTATATCCAAATAGTGCAATTCCGAAAATCAAAAAAGGAAGATTAGATAAATAAGGATTATGGAAAATTCGTCTGAACATACCCATAAATGAAATGTCTTGCATTGAGTCTAATGAGGAATTTTCACTATTTTTCACTACTAATCGTTGAAACCATTCTATGTATGAATGCAAAATATAATCTGGTGAAGAAATTAACATTGGTAAAACAAAGAATACGATTGCCCAAAACAATAATGAAATTATGAACTTCATTTTATCTTTTGAAAAAAAGAAGAAAGACAAACCAACAATTCCATATAGTTTTACAAAAGTACCAACCATAACAAGCATTGCTGCCCAAAAATCTTTTTTCCCTTTTATAAAAACAAAAGATAAAATTATTATTCCTGTCATAATAGGATTAAACTGAAAACTTAATATTGTAGTAAGAAATTCGTGAACACAGATCCATAAAATTAAATTTATTTGCGCATACTTTAATGGAAGCTTGTTTATAGCATAAACTAAAATTGCGGTGTTAAAAACACTCCACAAAGTCATCCCTAACCAATCGGGCATAAGTGCAAATGGCGCAATAATCAAACTGAAAATTGCACCATAATGGTTATGATCAAAATATTCATTTGGATAAGTTGCGTATAACGATGTTTTATGGATTGTATGAAAAAATACATTTTTATAAATCAAGTAATTGTTATACTTAAAAGAATTTCCTAATAAATATTGTTTTAAAGAAGATATTATAGACACTAAAAACCAAATCGCGGTAATATATTTTTTATTTGTAAAAAAAGATAAACTAAAAAAATGTGCTATTTTAATCATACTATTTATTTTAATAAAGATTTAAACCATTATCTAAAATTTCTAAAACCACTAAGTAATAATATATTTTAATTACTTTAAAATACTTAAAAATAGATACTATTGTCCTATTTTGAAATTTAAAATAGTATTGGGGTAAAATTATTATATTTGCTACATATTTAATCTATTTTGTGTAACAAATTATAATTTTTTTTAACGATGCTTACTAATTATTATTAAATAAGTCATATTTAGAAATTAATGTTCATGAAAAGATATCAATTAATCAAATGAAAAATAAGGTACTACTAAATGAATAATGCAATTATTTTTTTAAATAAAGATTCGCCCAAGCTTCATTCACTTTAAAAACCAATTTTAGCTTTAGACACCAAATATATAATTGCTTGATTTTTTTGTTATTTATGAAAAACTTACCCACTTGTTCCTTAGTTACACCAACTTATAATTGGCCGGAAGCACTTGAATTGCTTTTACTAAGTGTATTAAATCAAAGTGTTTTGCCCAACGAAGTTCTTATTGCTGACGATGGCTCAAAAGAAGAAACCAAGCAATTAATAGAAAAATACCAATTACTTTTTCCTATTCCTTTAATTCATATTTGGCATGAAGACAATAAAAATCAGAAACCTAAAATCATGAATAAAGCAATTGCAAAATCAAATTATGACTACATTATAGAAATTGATGGTGATATAATAATGAATAGATTTTTTATAGAAGATCATTTGAAAAACGCAGAAAAAGGATTGTATTTATTTGGTTCAAGAGTTAACATTCAAAAAACTATTTTAAGTGATATTTTTTCTAATAAAAGTATTCATTTTAATTACTTTTCCAAAGGAATTAAAAAAAGAGGTCGTACCATTAGACTTCCATTTCTGATGAAGTTTGCTGAAATACACAAAGAACGTTCGGGAAAATTACGTGGGTGTAATATGTCGTTTTGGAAAGAAGATTTCATCAAAATTAACGGATTTAATGAAACACTTGTAGGATGGGGAATTGATGATTCTGAAATGATTCAACGATTGCATAACATTGGCATTAATGGAAAAAGGTTGAAATTTGCTGGTATAGCTTATCATATTCACCACAAAGAACAATCCAAAATTCACTACGAAATTAATAATGAAATTGAGAAACAAACTACCGAAAAGAAACTTACTTTTATTGAAAAAGGAATAAATCAATATTTATAAATGTTTGAAACTGCAATCATATTAATTAATTACAATTCCAGTTATTATACAATTAACTGTATAAATTCTTGTATTGATAAAATAGCGAAAAACTATAATTTTCAAATAGTTGTAGTAGATAACTGCTCAGAGATTGCTGATTATTGTAAATTGGAAAGTTTTGTAACTTCCTTGTCATTTTCAAATATTAAACTTATCCGTAGTAAAATTAATACGGGTTTTGGTGGAGGAAATATGATTGGTATTCAAGAGGCAAATGCCAAATATTATGCATTTGTAAACAATGATTCGCTATTACTAAACGATTGTATTTCTATTATTATTGAATATCTGAAAAGTAATCCTTTAGCAGGAATTTGCGGACCATTGGCTTACAAAGAAGATGGTTCAATATTGCCTACATTAGATCATTTTGCATCACCAATGAAAGAATTTTTTGGAAGAAAATTTTTAGAAACTATAAATCCGAAAAAATACCCCAATAGAAAAAAAATATATACCCAACCACAAAGAGGTCAGTTTGTGGCAGGAAGTTTTATGGTAGTAAAAAGTGATGATTTTAACCAAGTTGGCGGTTTTGACACCAATATATTTTTGTATTATGAAGAAACCGATTTGTGCAAACGATTATCAAAAATAAATAAATTTGCTTACCTAGTTCCTCAGGCTGAATTCATTCATTATCATGGAGTAAGCACACCACAAAACATTGCGATAAAAACCGAATTAAAATTGTCTTTTTTGTATATAATTAGGAAACATTATGGTTTTTTTTGGCATCAAATTGTATTAAACAAACTAAGAATACAATTTTTATTGAAAAGCATTTTCAAACCTAAATATTGGCATATTTTTAAAGTACTCTTGGCTGGAGCTCCCATTGATAAATCATTAAAGCAAAATCAAAAAATTATAGAATAATCATGGGAATATTTAATAAAATAAAACTTAGTTTTGAAAGAAGAAAACTGGTAAAAAAACAATTAGACCAGTCAATCCCTAATTATCAAAACTACAGTTTGAAAGATAAAACTATTGTTTTTGTAAATGGAGGGATTCCAACTCATGATAAAGATTCTGGCTCAAATAGATTAAAAGAAATTATTATTGCCTATAAAAAACAAGGGTTTAATTGTATTATTTGTACTAAAAATGCCTTTAGAGATAATTCTTATATACAATATTACAGCAGCTTGGGAATTATTGTTTATGTAGAGACTAATCAATTCAAAAATTATTTAGAGTTTCTTAAATCAATACCAAAAGTTGATTATGTTTGGTATTATAGTCCAAATACTTTTAAAGAGAATTTTAATAAAATTTCAAAAATTCTTCCAGGTTCTAAATCAATTTTTGATATGGTAGACATACACTTCCTTAGATATCAAAGAGCAATTGAGTTAGATCCAACTAGAATTTCTCTCAGAAAGAAATATAAAAAATATTTTGAAATTGAAACAAAACTAGCAAAAAAAGCAGACTATATCATAGCAATTTCTGATATTGAAAAGGAAATAATGAAAGACTATATTGCTTCTGAAAAGCTTCTAACAATTTCTAACATTCACTATCCTAAAATAGTTAAATCGCTAACTTTACCATTTGAGAACAGGAAAGATTTATTGTTTATCGGTTCATCCCACTCACCTAATTTAGATGCCTTGTATTTTCTATATAAAGAAATTATGCCCATAGTTTGGAATACTTTACCAGAAGTTAAAGTAAATATTATAGGTAACATAAACGAAAAAATTAAAGATATTAATCATCCAAACATAATATTTGCAGGATATGTTCCCGACATTGTAGATTTTTTTGTGTCTAACAAAATAATGATTGCCCCACTTAGATTTGGAGCAGGTGTAAAAGGAAAAATTGGACAAGCTTTTGAGTTTTACTTGCCCGTAATAACAACCTCAATTGGTGCTGAAGGAATGAATTTAACAGATCATAAAAATGCAATTATTAGAGATAATCCATTGGATTTTGCAAATTCAATAATTGATTTATACCAAAATAAAGAATTATGGCTTAAGCTTCAAAATAATTCTGAAAATAGTTTATCTAGCTTTTCTCTAGAAAATTTAATGTATATAATTAAGCATAATTTTAAATAATAACTTAAGTAGACTGTATATTCTCAAATATTTCATGCACTTATGGCTACAGAACCATTAAATAAAATATTGAGATTAAAGAAAATAATAAAATAAGATTAAAAATGGGAATTAGTAGAACAATTCGATATTACAAAAGACGTATAGATAAGGTTGGCACTCTTGAAAATGTTTATAATAAACCAATTATTAAACAAATTACAACAATTGAAAAAAAGGGAATTAATTTCAATTCATCTGAAAAACCTTTTGTTACTATCCTAATTCCTTTTTATAATGAAGTAGATTATACCAGAAATTGCTTAAATTTTTTATATAATAACTTAACAGATAAATATCCTTACGAAATAATTTTAATTGATGATAATAGTTCAGAAGATGTTGATTTATCCTATATAAATGGAATAAAAATATTGAAGAATGAAGAAAATTTAGGTTTTTTAAGAAATATTAATAAAGGAATTAAAGCAGCAAAAGGTGATTATGTTTACTTATTAAATAATGATACAGAAGTTCAGAATAATTTTCTTGAAGAACTATTTTTTGTGTTTGAAAATTTTAAAAATGTTGGTGCTGTAGGTTCAATGCTAACCAATGCTGACGGAAGTTTACAAGAAGCAGGAAGCCTATTCATGAAGGATTGTGACATAAATCAAATTGTTAGAAAAAAATTACCTTTCTATCCAGAAGTTAATTATATCTATAAAGTAGATTATTGTTCAGGTTGTAGTTTATTGTTTAAAAAAATAGATGATAGTGGTAATTTAAATTTGTTAGACGAACAATTTGTCCCTGCCTATTTTGAAGAAACTGATTTTTGTTTTCAACTAAAACACATTCAGAACAAAGATGTTTACTTCACCCCTTTTTCTAAGGTTTTACATTATAATGGCGTGACTTATAACTCCAAGAAAAATACTGATGAAAATAAATTAAAAAAGAAAGAAGAACTTTTTAAATCTAATTTAATTAAATTCAAAGACAAATGGGGCATACAATTAAATAAAATTAGATCAACATCTATCCCTGATAGAATTCAAGAGATTTACAACAATAAATCTATTGTGTTTTTTGCATTAATGATTCCAGAATATGATAAAGATTCCGGTTCAAACCGATTAAAAGAAATCATTGATGCTTATGTTGAGATTGGATTTCATGTCTCACTTATTGTGAAATTCACCTATTTTGAAAATAAATATATTGAATATTTTCAAAGAAAGGGTGTGAATGTTTTTTATGAACATAAAAAATATACAAGTATTGAAAAATATTTAGAAAAACAAAAACTAAATCCTTCCATCGTATGGTTTTATAGTCCCGATGTTTTTATTAAATATTATAAAGTTGCAAAAAAATATTGTCAAAATGCAAAGTTAGTTTACGATATGGTTGACATTCATCATTTACGAATTCAGCGATCAATTGAAGTAGAATCAAAAAGAGCTTCGTTAAGAAAAAAATATTTGAAATATAAAAAAATAGAAACTCAAGCTGCTAAAATAGCTGATTATGTAATTGCCATTTCTGGTTTTGAAGAAAATTATATGAAGCAGTTTTGCGAAGAAAGTAAACTCAAAATAATTTCTAACATTCATTATCCAAAAATTGATATTAATAAAACTTTGGATTTTGAAAAAAGAAAAGATATTATTTTTATAGGTTCAACACACACACCAAATATAGATGCCGTTCGTTTTTTATATAATGAAATAATGCCTCTTGTATGGAATGAAATACCTGATTTGAATGTAAATATTATAGGTAATATAATTGACCAAGTTAGCGATATTAAAGATTCAAGATTTATTTTCAGAGGCTATGTTCCTGATATTGAAGATTACTTTATTTCCAATAAATTAATGGTAGCCCCTCTTCGTTATGGAGCTGGAATTAAAGGAAAAATTGGGCAGTCATTTGAATATTATTTACCCGTAGTAACTACTTCAATTGGTGCAGAAGGAATGAATTTGATTAATTATAAAAATGCCTTAATAGATGATAGTAGTGAAGATTTTGCAAAATCAATAATTTCTTTATATACTGACAAAGAATTATGGCTAAATTTACAAAAAAACTCGGAAGATAGCCTTAAACCATTTTCAAAAGAACATTTAAAAAAAATAATTTTACAAATAAATATTTAAAAAAAATACAATGACAAACGAACTAATACAAGAAGAGTTATTTTGCCTGAAATTTGAGAATAAAGCATTAGCAGATATCTATTTTAGAGACGAAGCAGAAAGATGGGTTTATTCCTACATGCATGATATAACAGAAAAAGAACACCTTGATAGATATAATTTTGTTAAAGAAATAGCTAAAGATAAACGAGTACTAGATATTGCTTGTGGCTGCGGCTACGGAAGTTATTTAATTGCAAAAGAAGGAAATGCCAAACATGTAGAAGGAATTGATTTAAACGAAGATTCTATTCGTTATGGAAATCATAGATTTGGAGAACCAAATATAGTGAGATCAGTTGGAGACGCTCAAGAATTTATTAAAGAAGAAGAATTTGATTTTATAGTAAGTTTTGAAACAATTGAACATTTACCAAAATATGAGCAATTTTTATTTAACATGTCCAAATCTTTAAAAGAAGACGGATCTTTCTTTGTTTCTACTCCTATTGTTAAACAAACGCATACAAACTCTAAAAATCCTTACCATGTAATTGAATGGAGTTTTGATGATTTCCATAAATTGATCGAAAAATATTTTAATATTGAAGCAATTTATTTGCAGAATATAGAATTTAAAAAGAAAAAAACTTTTTTCGGTAAATTATTTCAAAAGAAAAAAGATAAATACCACAAAATTGAATTTGAAAAATATACACAGCAATGTGATATTGACAAAATAAAAGAGGGATATCAAATGTTAGTCTGTAGCAAAAAATAATATGGATATCAATACCGAAGTTCACAACGCTTATGAAGTCATAAAAAATGGCGGAATTATTCTTTACCCTACAGATACTGTTTGGGGAATAGGTTGCGACGCTTCTAATGAAGAAGCTGTTGCAAAAATATATGCTTTAAAAAAACGTGAAGATTCTAAAAGTATGATTGTACTAATGAATGGTGACAAAATGATGTACAATGTTTTTTCGGCCATTCCTGAACTAGCCTGGGAAATATGGGAATTATCTAACCCGAGTGACACCGAATTGGAAAAACAAAAAGCAACAACTTTAATATTGGATAAACCTAGAAATGTTGCTGCCAATTTAATAGCCGAAGACAAAACCCTTGGCGTTAGAATTGTAAAAGAACCTTTTTGTTACAAATTAATGGAACGTATGAAAAGACCGTTAGTTTCTACTTCTGCAAATATTTCTGGAATGATTACTCCTAAAACTTTCAAAGAAATTAGTCCCGAAATAATTAAAGGTGTAGACTATGTTGTAAATTTGCATCACGATAAAGTTTGCAAAAATCCATCTACAATTATTAAACTTTCTCTAGATAACCAGGTTAAGATTATTAGAAAGTGATATTTACCGCAAATTCGCAAATTATTTTTTTAATATTTTATGGAAGATTATTTATTCAAAGAGGAAAGTTACACCATTGTAGGAGTGCTTTTTGAGGTTCACAAAAATCTTGGGAAGGGATTTTCTGAAATTGTATACAAAGATGCTATTGAATTTGAATTCAATGAATTAAAAATTCCATATGAAAGGGAAAAAGAATTTTCAGTAAATTATAAAAACACACTATTAAAACATAAATTTTATGCAGACTTTGTTGTTTATGAAAATATTATTCTAGAAATAAAAACCGTAGATTGCTTTAATAATAGTCATTACAACCAATGTTTAAATTATCTGAAAGTATCTGAAAAAAAATTAGCTATTCTTGCTAATTTTAATTTAATATCATTAGAATACAAACGTGTAATTGATTCAAAAAAATAATTTGCGAATTTGCGGTAATAATTATGAACTACTCCGAAGCACTAAAAAACCCAATTTTTAATACCATTGCACAAGCAAGTCAAGAACTAAACATGGATAGTTATGTTATTGGCGGTTTTGTTCGTGATTTTTTATTGCAACGTGATTTCAAAAAAGATATTGATATAGTTGTAATTGGTTCCGGAATTGATTTAGCTTTAAAGGTATCCGAATTGCTTTCAAACAAACCAAAAGTTCAGGTTTTTAAAACTTATGGAACGGCAATGTTACGTTACAAAGAAATTGATATCGAATTTGTGGGAGCACGAAAAGAAAGTTACAACCAAGATAGTCGTAATCCAATTGTAGAAAACGGAACATTAGAGGACGACCAAAACCGAAGGGATTTCACCATAAACGCATTGGCATTTTCTTTGAATTTAAACAATTACGGAGATTTAGTAGATCCTTTTAATGGTATAGAAGATTTAGAAAACAAACTTTTACGTACTCCTTTAAATCCTGATATTACCTATTCCGATGATCCTTTGCGAATGTTGAGAGGAATTAGATTTGCAACACAATTAGATTTTGATATTGAAACAGAATCTTTAATAGCTATTGAACGAAATAATGAACGTATTAATATTATTTCTGGAGAAAGAATTGTAGAAGAATTTAATAAAATTCTATCGACGGATAAACCATCAATCGGTTTTTTTCATTTGTATAAAACTGGTCTTTTAGATATTATTTTACCTGAATTAACTGCGTTAAACAATGTTGAGGAAATAGAAGGACATACCCACAAAAACAATTTTTACCACACTCTAGAAGTCGTAGATAATATATGCCCAAATACAGAAGATGTTTGGTTACGGTGGTCGGCTTTACTGCACGATATTGGAAAAGCGCCAACCAAAAAATTCTCTAAAAAACAAGGATGGACCTTTCACGGACATGAGTTTTTAGGAGGCAAAATGGTAAAGAAAATATTTGAGAGGTTGCACATGCCACTGAACAACAAATTGAAATTTGTTCAAAAAATGGTGATGATGAGTTCAAGACCTATTGT
>Ga0114971_10002110_pt1 | contig 13686 bp, 13 predicted proteins | sample M_140625_MF_Meta_FD_87320 | JGI IMG/M metagenome (GOLD analysis project Ga0114971, IMG submission 87320) | Freshwater microbial communities from Lake Montjoie, Canada to study carbon cycling - M_140625_MF_MetaG | ecosystem: Environmental > Aquatic > Freshwater > Lake | place: Lake Montjoie... | reverse complement strand
GTCACGATCTTCGACCATCCGACCAACCCGCGCCACCCGACCTGGTGGCATGTCCGCGATTACGGGTTGTTTGCGGCTAATCCCTTCGGCATCCATGATTTTGAAAAGAAGCCACCGGGAAGCGGCAACCTGACCGTCCCTCTCGGTCAAAGCCTGACGTTCCGATACCGCGTCCTCCTCCACCGTGGCGACTCCAAGTCGGTTCCGTTGGAGGCGTTGTATCGCTCGTATGCGGCCGAGAAAGACCTGAAGTAATGCGCCTTCTGTCTCCCAATCTCATCGCTGGTGGATGGGCTCTGATGAGCCTTTTATTAGCCGGCTGTAGCGCGCCGGAAATCCTTAATCTCGGCGGGCGCACGGCGTTGGCCACGGGCGCGTTGTATCGTCAGGCCGAGTCCATTGTCATGGCTCGCGATCGCGATGCGGCCCCGCAGTGCAAGACTCGGTTGGTGCGGGGCACACGCCTGCTGGAAGCGCCCGAGGCGATCGCCGATCCTCGCGGAGGAAGTGAGTCGGTATCGTTCTCAGGATCCGGAACTCCGTCTTCCTACGTCATTCCCTCGGAACGGCGTTATTCGCAATTTGTCGAGCGGTGGGTCGTCCAACGCTGCGATGCCGAAGTTGTCTATCGGGTGACCTTCACCCCCAGTGCCTCGGGCACCACTATCTCTGCCGAACTGGAAACCACACCTCCCTCACCATGAATCGTCGCCAATTCCTCGCCAGCACCTCGTTGGCCGCCGGTGCTGTTGTCACCGGTTGCTCCACCACCGCTCCTGTTGCCCGTTTCACGCCCAGGTCGCGGGTGATCGGAGCCAACGAGGACATCCGCATCGCAGTCGTGGGTTTCAACTCGCGCGGCAATGACCACATCGCCGGCTTTAAGAAAATCAAGGGGGTGCGCTTGGTGGCCCTGTGCGATGTGGACTCCAATGTGCTTGAGAAAGGCCGCGCCGATTTGGCTAAGGACGGCATCCAGGTCCAGACCTACACCGATGTCCGTAAGTTGCTCGAAAGCGGTGAGATCGACGCCATTTCCACAGCGACGCCCAACCATTGGCATGCACTCCTGGCCACCTGGGCCTGTCAGGCGGGCAAGGATGTGTATGTTGAGAAACCCGTCTCCCATAACGTGTGGGAAGGTCGGCAAATTGTCGCCGCCGCCCGCAAGTATGGTCGCATCGTGCAGACGGGCACACAGAGCCGTTCAAACCCGGGCCTTCGCGAGGCGATCGCCTGGCTCCACGCAGGTAATTTGGGGGCCATCCAGGTGGCACGAGGCTTGTGCTACAAGCCGCGCCAGAGCATCGGGAACGTGGCGGTGCCGACCCAGGTGCCCGATCACATCAACTATGATTTGTGGTGCGGTCCGTCGCCGCTGAAGCCCTTGATGCGCTCCAAGCTCCATTACGATTGGCACTGGCAGTTCATCACCGGCAACGGCGATCTGGGCAACCAGGGCATCCACCAGATGGACATCGCCCGATGGGCTCTGGGCGCCACCACCTTGAGCCCGAAGGTGTTCAGCGTGGGCGGTCGTGTCGGCTATCAGGACAATGGCGACACGCCCAATTCTCAATTCGTCTATCACCAGTATGACAAGGCGTCCTTAATCTTCGAGGTTCGGGGATTGCCCAAGGCCAAGGAGTATCAGGATGCCCGGTGGACTAAGAGCATGCCCGAGTATCGGGGTGCTCAGGTCGGGGTGATTATCCACTGTGAGAATGGCTATATGGTCATTCCGTCGTACGAAAGTGCCAAGGCCTTCGACAAGAATGGCCGCGAGATCAAATCGTGGAAGCAAGGTGCCGATCATTACGCCAACTTCGTCGCCGCGGTCCGCAGTCGACGTTCCTCGGACTTGAATGCCGAGATCCTAGAAGGTCACTTGAGCAGCGCCCTGTGTCACACGGGCAACATCAGCTACCTGCTGGGCAAGAAGCTCGCGCCGGAGGCCATTCGTGAGCGGCTTCAGGACAGCCCGGAGGCTGCCGAGACCTTCTCTCGGTTGTCCGAGCACCTCATTGCCAACGGTGTCAATTTAGAGACTCAGCCCTTGGTTCTCGGAGAGATGCTTCGCATGGATGTGAAGACCGAGCGCTTTGTCCGCAACGACCGCGCCAACCAGTTGCTCACCCGCGAATACCGCAAGGGCTTCGAGGTTCCGGCACACGTTTGACGCTTCGATTCAAGGTCATCACCCTTCAGCCAACGCCCCACTCGTGTCTGGTACTCGGGTGGGGCGTTGTTTCGTTGAGCCGTCAGGTGGCTTTAGGACTGGGTCCGTTCTTGAGGTAGAATCGGGCGCAGTTGTTTCCCCAGAAGTCGGCGGCGTGCTGGGGTCCGAGGTGGCGCACATAATCCCGAGCGAGCCCTTCAATTTGTTCGTAGCTGCCGCCCAGTAAGCACACGGGCCAATCGCTTCCGAACATCAGCTGCTCGGGTCCAAATGCTTCGAACACCACGTCGAGGTAGGGGCGGAAATCTCCGAACTGCCACTTCTGGTGATCGGCTTCAGTCACCATCCCAGACACCTTGCAGCACACGTTCGGGTGTTGGGCCAATTCGCGGATTTGTTGGGCCCAAGGCTCGATGAGCCCCTGCCGGATGAGTGGTTTGGCGATGTGGTCGAGCACAAAGGGCTGCTCCGGGAATCGTGTCACCAGTTCCAGGGCGGCCGGGAGTTGCTTCGGATAAATGAGAATGTCGTAGGTGAGTCCAAATTGGCGGAGGGCTCCAATACCCTGGAGTACCGAAGGGCGGACCAGGAACCGCTCGTCGGGCTCGTCTTGTGCGACATGGCGGACTCCGACAAACCGAGGATGCGCCGCGAGCGGAGCGAGGCTCTCTTCCAGCCGGTCTGACTGAAGGTCTACCCAGCCGACGACCCCTTTCACTCGAGGGTCAGCATCCGCCAATCCGAGCAACCACCACGATTCGGCCAGCGACTGGCGGGCTTGGACGGCGATGGATCCGTCGAAGCCGAGGGAGCGGTGCAGTCGTTCGAGGTCGGCGGGCAGCCAGTCGCGCTGAAGGGCTGATCCAGAGGGGATCCACGGATATTCGGAGGCGCTGTACCTCCAAAAATGTTGGTGGGAGTCGAGCTTCATGCCGGCAACCTGACAGGGCGGGGCTTTCCTGAAAACCGCTGAAAATTGGAACACAGATGTGATTGGCTTGTTTCGAGGGTTGCGGAGGGTCTGGGCCGACAGGTATCAACTCTGCGTGCCCAGTGTTGCTGACCAGTTGAAGGCCGAGCGTGAGCGTCAAGGACGCACCGTCCACGATGTGGCCAATGTGACCAACATCAAGACCGACCATATCCGCGCCCTCGAGTCGGGCGACTGGGATGCCTTCGGAGCGCAGGTCTATATTCGTGGTTTCACGCGGACTTACTCCAAAGAATTGCGGCTCAACGTTCCCCAGATTATGTCCGAATTGGAGACGGAACTGGGAGAGTCGAAGGAGTACTCGGCGCCCCCACCGCTCACCGGTCGTCGAAAAGGCCCTCTCGATTTTATTACCCTCTGGCTCTCGCGAGTCCGCTGGCAGTGGCTGTTTCCCATTTTGATTGGTGGCGCCGTGCTGACAGCCGGATGGATGGGTTACCGCTCGTGGCTGTCCTCACGGGTGGTCGGAACGAGCAGTGGGGCCCCGGCCCGGAGCTCGGTGGTTCCGGCGCCCGTGCCCGCCACGGTTCCCTTGGGCAATACCCTCCGCCCATTGCCGCGAAAGGCTCTCAACGCCCAGGCAGCGTTGCCCACCAACGCGACAACGCCACCGGCGCGGACGCGCTGAGAGCCTGTCTGAAAATGGGAAGGGCCCGCTGGCGGCGTTGCTTGTCGGTCACAGACCGCTGCGGGTCTGCTCCCTCCTCGCGCCTTGCCAATCGAACCCTTCCCTCCCAAACAGAACCCCTCCCCATTTTCAGACAGGCTCTGAGCGCGGCACCGGTGGCGTCGGAAAGAGCACCCGCGGGAGGGTGCCCGCTTCAGATCAACCGCCGATCTTCGTCCAAGCGGCGTTGGCCTTGGAGGAGGCGACCACGGCTTCGATGAAGGCCATTCCGCGTACGCCGTCTTCGATCTTCGGGTAGTCGTTGGCCACGTCATCCTTGGCGAGTTTCTTGCCGGCCTGACGGGCGCGGATCGCGGTGGCGAAGTTTTTGTAAATGTTGGCGAAGGCCTCGAGGTAGCCCTCGGGGTGGGACGGGGGCGTGCGGCCCGCGGCCTTGGCGGCGTCGCTGAGGTAGCCGTTAGCCGTACGATAAACCTGCATGGGCTGATCCATCCACTTCACCAGCAGCGTGTTCGGTTCATTCTGGTGCCATTCCAGGCCACCGAGTTCTCCGTACACGCGGATGTTCAAATTGTTCTCTTCACCGACCGAAATTTGCGAGCTGTGGAGCACGCCCTTGGCTCCACCTTTGAAGCGGAGCAGCACATTGCCGTCGTCATCGAGCTTGCGGCCTTTGACAAAGGCGGTCAGGTCGGCGGCCAGTTCGCTGATTTGAAGGCCGGTGATGTACTCGGCGAGGTTCTCGGCGTGGGTGCCGATGTCGCCAATACAGCCGGCGGCGCCGCTGCGCTTGGGGTCGGTACGCCAGGCGGCCTGTTTCTGACCGGAGGCTTCGAGCCGGGTCGCCAGCCACCCTTGAGGGTACTCAACCACGACCTTGCGGATTTTGCCCAATTTACCGGAGTGGACGAGGTGACGGGCCTCTTTCACCAGCGGGTAGCCGGTGTAATTGTGAGTCAGCCCGTAGAGTCGGCTGGTCTTTTTGACGATGGCCGCGAGTTCTTTGGCTTCAGCCAGGTCGAAGGTGGCCGGCTTGTCGCTCAGCACGTGGAATCCGGCCTCCAGCGCGGCCTTGGCTGCGGGAAAATGAACGTGGTTGGGTGTGACAATCGACACGAAGTCGATCCGCTGGTCGGCCGGCAGCGCGGCCTCCTTAGTCACCAATTCTTGGTAGCTGCCGTACACCCGATCCGGGGAGAGGAAGAAGTCTGCACCGGAGGCCTTGGATTTTTCCGGATCCGATGAAAACGCGCCAGCAACCAGTTCGATTTGGCCGTCGATGTTCGCGGCGATGCGGTGCACGGCGCCAATGAATGCGCCCCGTCCGCCGCCGACCATTCCGTAACGAATCTTTCTGCTCATGATGGATGTGTGTTGAACGCCAGTAATTGCCGTGAGGAAACGTTGGCAAACATCACCGCCCGTCGCCAGTCGAGTCAACGGCCGAGGCAGGGCTTTGGCGAGTCGGGGCAGCGAATCGGGAGGGGTGAGGCGGGCGCCCCGTGGGAACTCTTTCCCTGTTGTCCTGGTGGCGGACTGCCTTAGTTTCCGGCCCGCCTAGGGCGCGGTTCTGACGCCCTGGCTCATTGCCCATGCTTGTCCATCTGCTCAAATCCAAACTGCACCGAGCTACCGTCACCGCAGCCAGCCTCGACTATGAGGGAAGTCTCACCATCGCCGAAGACCTGATGGAGCGGGCGGGCCTGCATCCTTACGAGCGCATCCTCTGCGGCAACATGGCTAACGGAGCCCGTTGGGAGACCTACGCTATCCGCGGTCCTCGGGGCTCTGGGGTCATCGAGATGAACGGTGCGGTGGCCCATTTGGGAAAGATCGGTGATCGACTGACTATCATGTCGTTCGCCGAGGTGGAGGAGGTTCAGGCGTCGGCCTGGATTCCTAAGGTCCTCGTGCTCGATACCGCCAATCGAATCATCAACGAGCGCGGAATTTAAGCCGGAGCAAGGCCGTTGGGAGGCGAGTGATCTTCGGAAAGATTATCCTCTGGGTTGCAGTTGAAGAGCCCCAACGGGGCGCGGCATACCCGCCCAGGGTGCAACCCTGGGGAAAGAGGTTCCCAGAGTTTGGCGTTCTGTAGGAACGCCGCATATTCCGGAACGCCTAGACCGTGCGGGCCTGATGCGGCTCCTTCAGAGCGCACGGATTCGTTGCGGTTTAGAGGCAGTCTATGAGGTCTGGATTGCCGATGCGGGAAGCCTCTAATAGGAGGCTATAACCGTAACGGATGAATTTCATGTTGGTCTGAAGGACATCTGCGGCGCATAGTTCCCGACCGCCCACACTGGGCTGCCTACTTTGAGCCGATCATGAGAGACGAACTTGAGAAACTGGTTGCCGCCGGAAAGATTCAGAAATCCCACATCGCCCCCCTGCTGTCGCTGAAGGAAGCGGGATTCTGCCATCACAAGAGCTGGGGTTTTGGCCGCATCGTTTCTGTGGATCTGGCCCTAGGGCGGATGAACATCGACTTCACCAATAAGGCAGGTCACTCGATGGACCTCGCCTTTTCGGCGGAGTCGCTCAAGCCCATCGCTAAGGACCACATCCTCGCTCGCAAGGCTCTCGACCTTGACGGGTTGAAGCGCGAGGCGGCGCTTCATCATCTTTCGGTGGTCAAGCTGGCGTTGAGCAACTTCGGTGGCTCGGCCACCGCCGATCAGATCCAGGCTGTACTGAAGGATATCATCAGCAGCGATTGGAAAAAGTGGTGGGAAGTTGCCCGGTCCGAGATGAAGAAGGACGGCCACTTCACCGTGCCGCTTAAGAAAACCGAGCCCATCCTCTATCAGGATTCCGAGGTCAATATCGGTGTGCGCTTGGCCACAGACTTCAAGTCCGCCAAGGGCCTGAAGGCCCGCGTTGCGGTGGCTTCAGAGATTCTCAAGAGCGTTGCTGACATCAACGACAAGGCTGTGATCACCGAGATCGTCGCCATGCTCAATGCCGACATCACCAATCACGCGGTGACCATGCCGGCCTTGGCGTTGGAAGGTGTTTTCGTTCGCGACGACCTCAAGAAATTGGCGGCCCTCGACATCCCCGAAGGACCAATCACGGCGCGCGAAATCCTCAACGGCCAGAGCAAGCTGGTCGAGTTCTTCGCCGAACTCCCCGCGGCCAAGCACCGTCGCACCTTAGAGGCTCTGCGGGATTCGGTGCCTGATTGGGGTTCCAAGCTCATTTTCATCATCAACAACGTCAGCGCGAAGCTGGCCGGTGAATGTGCTCGGATCCTGCTGATCGAGAACCGGGGTCAGTTGCTCAAGCAGGAGTTGATCCGGCTCGTCAGCCAGCACGGTGCCAGCAGCGAACTGCTGCTCTGGCTGGGCAAGGAGCGCGATGATCACTTCGCCGACATCCTCGGGCCTGAGGTCTTCCGTGCGATGCTCACCGCCATGGAGCGGGACGCCTTCAACGAGAAGCGATCCAATCGTCTCCGCGACTTCATTCTCGACGATATCAAGCTCCTGCCGGAGTTGATCGAGTCGGCAGACGTCGATGTCATCCGCGATCTTACTCGCAGTTTGCAGCTCTCACCCAGCTTCGACGACATGGACAAGCGGTCGCTCTTCGCTCGCATCGTCAAGGCCTACCCGGCGATCCAAGAGATGATCACCGGCGACAACAAGAAGGAGGACCATATCTTCCTAGTCAGTTGGCCCAGCCTTCAGCGCCGTCAGGAGGAATACCAGGATCTGGTCACCAAGCGCGTCCCGGCCAACGTCAAGGACATCGCGCTGGCCCGCAGCTACGGAGATCTCCGCGAGAATCACGAGTACAAGTCTGCCAAGGAAATGCAGCGGGTGCTCCAACGCCGCAAGGCTGAGTTGGAGCGCGATCTGGGTCGCGCCCGCGGAACTGACTGGGCCAATGTCCGTACCGATGTGGTCGGCCCGGGGACGGTGATTCACGTCACAGAGGTCCAAAGCGGCGTCCAAGAGCGTTTGGAAATTCTGGGAGCCTGGGATGGGGATCCGGACAAGAACATCCTCAGCTATCTGACTCCCTTCGCTAAGGTTTTCGTGGGACAACCTGTTGGGGCCGAGGTTGCCTTCAGGTCGGAGGGGCAGTCCAAGAAATACCACATCGACGGTATTGCTGCCTACGTGCCGGCCGCCTAATTGGCCCGCAGTTCAGTTTCGTAGTTCATCGGGGTGCCGGGTTTTGACCTAGGCATCCCCGGAATCATCATGGCCTCTCATCCTTCCGAATCCTTTGAACAGGACGATCCACTGTCGATGGAACCCGAGTGGACGGAGTTGCTATGGTTTGTTGCTCATTGTCGGCCGCGGACGGAGAAGAAGCTGTCAGAATTTTGCCTAGAGCAGGGTTACGAACACCGTTTGCCCGTCTACCGCAGTGTGAAGACTTACGCGCGCAAGCGCGTGGTCTTCGAGAAGCCGTTGTTTCCGGGCTACCTCTTCGCGCGGGTGGAGAAGCGCCATCGCCAGATGCTGGTGCAAAATCGGTATGTGGCTAATGTGTTAAACATCCACGACCAAGCGGAGTTTATGGGGCAACTCGACGATATTTACCGCGCACTCGATGCGCAGGTAGAAATTCGGGTTTGCCCCGAAATTAAAGCGGGCCTGCAGGTACGTATCAAATCGGGGCCGCTGCGGGGTATAGAGGCTTGGGTGGAAAGCCGCGCCAAGATGTCAGATGTTCACTTGCGGCTCGATTTTATCGGGCAGGCCGTTGTTGCAAAAATTCAGGCCGATGATCTCGAACTCATCTGAACGCCCTCCAAGGGCTCGTCCGCTGCCACCCCCCACGGCCCGTTCATCGGTGTTGGAGATTCTTCTTCAATGCAGTGAGCCGGGGGATTTTCTTGAGCACCGACTGGAGCGGATCCCGGGCTTGCAGACCCTTTCCGATGGAGACCGGCGGCTCGCACAAGAAATCGCTTTCGGTGTCCTGCGCAATCGCTCGGCCTTGGACCATATCGTTGCCTCTCGCACCGATGGTCGGCCGCAGCGCCCGGTCCTTCGGGGCATCTTGCAGATGGGATTGTACCAACTGCTGTTCCTTGACCGGGTCCCCGATCATGCGGTGGTCAACGAGGCGGTCTTGTTGGCCCGTCAGCGCGGGTTTTCTGCGCAGAGTGGCTTTGTCAACGCGGTGCTGCGCGGCGTGGCCCGTGAAAAAGACGCCTGTCGAAAGGCCCTCTATGAGCTGCAGTTGAAGGATCCCGCCGTGGGCTGGTCTCATCCGGAGTGGTTGGTCCAGCGGTGGGCTGGTGTCCTGAATAAGGCAGATCTTCAACGGTTGCTGGAGTGGAACAACTCCGCGCCGTCCACCTGTGCTCGGGTCAACCGACTCCGGACGACCTCGCACGATTTACTGGCTCGGTGGAAGTCAGAAGGGGTGGATGCGATTCCAGTTCAGGTGGATTGGGCCGATCCCGACACCGTCTTTGCCCTCAGTCGGCATCCTTCTCTGGAAACCCTGGGTTCGTTCCGGGAGGGCGGCTTCTATGTGCAAGATCCGAGTACCCTGATGGCTGTGCAGTTGCTCGATCCCCAGCCTGGTGAGCGTATTCTAGATCTTTGCTCGGCTCCGGGCGGCAAAACTATGGCCATCGCTGAGCGTCTGAAGAACACCGGATGCGTTGTGGCTCATGATGACCATGCCGGTCGGCTGGAGTTGGTCCGTGAGAACGCCCTCCGCCTGGGAGTCACCGGAATCGAGTTGCAGCCCAACCCGGAACTCGGCGGACCCGAGGAGCGTTTCGATCGGGTGTTGGTGGATGCTCCCTGTTCGAACACGGGAGTTCTTCGTCGTCGCCTGGAACTACGCTGGCGCATTCAGCCTCAGGAAATTATTCGGTTGGCCGCTGAACAGCTTCAGTTGCTCCACCAGGGGTCCCTGCGCGTCCGCCCGGGTGGCATTTTAGTGTACAGCACCTGCAGCTTAGAACCGGAGGAGAACGAGCAAGTGGTCGACGCATTCCTTCGGGATCACCCCGGATGGACCGAGACGGCTCGGCGCAGCCTTCATCCGGTGCGGACACCCGTCGACGGAGCCTTTGCTGCGAAGTTCCTCAGGCCCCGTTGACCCATCGATAAGATCTCCACCCTTTGCCCTCCGCCATTATGCTCCACGCCACCTTGAATTGTCCCGAGACCTGGTCTCCGTTCCTTCGATCCAGCCCGGTCTGGGGTGTGTGTCTCGATTGGTTGCGGACCCTGACTCCAGAGACCCCGTTGGGAACCTACGAGTTGGAGGGGCCTACGCTGCATGCGTCAGTTCAGGAGTACACCACTCAAGAGCGCCAGAGCTGTCGTTTTGAAAGCCACCGGGAGCACATCGACATCCAGTATAGCATCGCTGGCTTCGAGACGATTGATTGGATCCCGCGTGAGGCTCTGAGCCCGGATGGCCCCTTCGGCAACGACGTGCAATTTTGGTTCCCTGCCACTGATTACACGCCCATCACTCAGTCAGTGGGTCGGTTTTCGATCTTTTTTCCCAGTGACGCCCATCGTCCCAAAGTAATCCATGGGCAACCAACCCTGATTCGCAAGGTGGTCATCAAGATCCCTGTGCACCGGGTGGGCTGACGTTGAGGGGGCTCTATCCTCACCGACCTCGGTACACGCAGCGCGAGGTGCAGGTTTCGGCGATGACCAGTTCGCTCAAGAGTGGCAGGCGTGGCTTCAGTTCGTTCCAGAGCCACACGGCCAGCCGCTCACTCGTGGGGTTTTCCAAGCCTGGGATTTCATTGAGGTAGTTGTGGTCGATCTGGTCATGGATCGGCTGGAAGGCTGCCTTGAGGTCGGCATAGTCCATGACCCATCCCGTCTCGTTTCCGACAGGACCCTCGATGGCGACCTCGATGCGCCAGCTGTGGCCGTGGAGGCGGGCGCATTTGTGGCCCGTGGGCACGTTGGGCAGGCGGTGTGCTGCTTCGATCTGAAAGGTTTTGCGGAGTTCCATGAAGAGGGGGCTAAAAAGTGAGGGTCAGGTTTCGAGGTCGGTCCAAGTCACCAGGTCGCCCAAGGCGGGCCGGCCATCGTGACGCCAGGCCGCCGGGGGTTCCTGCATTCGGCCAATGGGACAGATACGGCTCACGCCCCAATGGGCGAGTTGACGAGCTATCTCGGGCAAACGGTCATCGGGCGCTGCCACTGCGACGGTAGACACTTGATGGCGGAAGGGTTCGGCGAACCGGAGCACTTCGCTCCACTGTCGGACGGGTTTCAGTTCGATGAACCGGTGGAGGCAGGAGGGTTGAAAGCGGGCGTCGTGGTTGAGAACCACGGTCCAGGCCGTGGATTCGGTGCTGGCCCAAAGCCGTACCGTGGCAGGCGGCTCGAAGAACAGCGATCGGTTCAAATTTCGCTCGGTGAGTGAGGCCATGGCCACGGCCCTCAATTCAAAGATGCTCCGTCGGGTCTGAATGAGCGCCGATTCGGCGACACCGATGGGTCCGCGCGGTTCGGTCGCTTCACGTCGCTCCAGTTCGTCAGCCAATTCGGCAGCCAGTGTCTCCGCACTGCCGGAGGTCTCTTCCTCGACATAGTAGGCGTGGGGAGAAAGGCATCCCAATTGGTTCCAGGCGGTGATGTCGTCGGCCATGGCGCGCACCAGTCGCTTGCGGGAATACGGGCTCAACGATTCCTTGGTAATAAGGCCGAAACTGATGCGGTGCCCGTAGCCGATGAAGCGGGTGCGCGACGGTATGCGGGGGCGAACTTCCGCCAGCATGGTGTCGCTGCCGGTGGCCGTCACGCAGGCCGCTTCGGAAAACAGCGTGTCTTCGAGCTCGCGGGCATTCCACTCGTCATGGCTCCAGGAAACGAGCTCGAGGCAGGCTCCGATCTTCGATTCGGTGGCGGCGAGCGAGTGAGCGAAGAGGCGGGGCAACAGCGAGGCGTCGCGGGGGCATTTTACGATCTGAGCCGACCGTGTGATCAAACCCATGATGATGGAGAACAGGGCCGGATTGGGCAGGTTTCCCGCCGTCAAGTGCACCAACAGCTCGGGTCCCACGGCCAGCGAGGTGCGCCCGGTGCGGTGTTCGGCCGATCCCGCCCCGAAGTCGTCGAGGCGGCGGGCGTCACCGAGATCCTGGGCAACAAGGCCTTCGAGCGACTCGACCGTGATGGAGCGGAAGAAGGTATCGAGTCCGCGCGCTAGGGTGGCCGGGCTCCAGCCGGTTTCCTGGGGGCCATCGCGCAGGGCCAAGATGCGAAATTGGTTTTCCGGCTCCAGCCATTGATCGGCCGTATGAGCGATCATCTCGATGACCGCACGTGTGCGCTGGCGCAGCAGCCATTCGTTGCGGTTTCGGCGCACGGCGAAGCTGGCCTGACGCAGTGTCTCCGCGGTGAGTTGGAGTTCTGGACCGAGGTCGGCGAGGAACAGTTGGTGGAGGTTCATGGCCGCATTAAAGGGTCATCCGCGAGCAACCGCGGGGCTCTGCTTCGGCGGCGCGCCCCAGCAGTTCAAAGGACTGACCGTGGCGACGACCGAGGTCACTGGTTTCCAGAGCGGCGACCGACCAGACATTGGCCAAATCATGGATCCGCAGGATTCCGGGTTCTCCCTCGGCCGTATCAAGGCCGGTTTCGGGATGGATGGTGCGGATGCGGACCCAGGGCGGAAATTGGAAACGGCCGCCCGACTCGTAGGCCTGTGAGGAGAGTTCGCTCATGCCATATTCGGGGATGATTTGAGGATCACCCAGCTGCTGGGCAATGGCCGCGTGCAGTTCAGCGCGGGGCAGGGAACGGGATCGGCCCTTGTAGCCTCCGGTCTCCATCACTCGCGAACCTGCGGGCAATCGGAAGGATCGACCTTGGGCCGAGAGCGCGTCGAGCAGGTGGACAAACAGGAAGGCTGTGCCGAGGACAAGGGTCGGGATGCCATCGGCGCAGGCCGACTCGAGTGCGTCGAGGGTGGCCTCAAGGCCCAATTCCCAGGCGCCGTCACCGCCTATGTGTCCCGTGAAGATAGAGCCCGTGCCGCCGAAGTCTTGAATCACCACCTCCAGCATGTGGACGAGCGACGAATGGGGTGCGTTCGTAGGCTGCGGTGTCAGGGCCAGGCAGCGGGGTCGTAAGCCTTGTGGGAAGGCGGTGTTCGAGGCCAGCAAGTGCGCCGCAAACCAAGGACGCAGGGATTCCTCATACAGGGCTAGGGATTCGGCATGGTGAAAGTGCCGGCTCGGACGCTGGGCAGTGGTGCCCGAGGAGTGGAAGACTCTGGCTCGAGCCTCGGGTGCGATGGCGGTCAATTCCAGTTCCTGAAAGGCCTGAGTGGGCACCGCGGGGATTTCCAGCCAAGAGCGTACCCCTCCCGGTCGGCGCCCCCGAGCATCGCAGAGGAGTCGGTAGGCCGGGACGGTCTCGTATTGGAGAGCGAACAAGCTCAGTGCCACCGCTTCCCAATCGGCAGGTAGGGGTTCGGCCGCGTCGAGCAGGTCTTCCGGCTTCGAGGTGCGGCGAATGAGGCTGCGGACTTGGTCCGCCAGTATGGAATGGCTTTGGGTCATGCGGTTTTGCAGGACTTCGTTCCGGCGGCCCTTGGGCCTGGGTCAGGAATCCATCTGGCTGGTTTTCCGCGACAGCCATTCCAAGGGTTTAGGCGACCCATGCAGGGTCTGTCCAGACTTACCGGGGTTCGGAGGGCCAGCCCTGCCTTATTTTTGATTCGATTCGGAGACTCCAAGTGCGAGGAGGGGACGCATCGAGTTGATCCACGCGTGCAGGATTGGGGGGCACCCGGCCCCTGCTGGTGAAGTTTCTGGGGTTGGCCCCGGGCTCAGTCTTCAGAACGTTGCCTCTGGGAGGCTCCTTCTTGGTTGGAGGCCGATTGAAATCTCGGATAACCTCCACCCATCCATGAAGGTGCTCATCCTTG
>Ga0114971_10002109_pt1 | contig 13689 bp, 10 predicted proteins | sample M_140625_MF_Meta_FD_87320 | JGI IMG/M metagenome (GOLD analysis project Ga0114971, IMG submission 87320) | Freshwater microbial communities from Lake Montjoie, Canada to study carbon cycling - M_140625_MF_MetaG | ecosystem: Environmental > Aquatic > Freshwater > Lake | place: Lake Montjoie... | reverse complement strand
TTGATAAATAATACCGTTTCCCACTTCTAATTACCCATTTAAGCGAAGTATTTTTGAGGAAAAATTGCGACAGAAAATGTAAGCTGTACCAAGTGGTACAGCTTACATTTTCCGAGCAAATTTTTACCAAAAAGACGAAGCTGAGATGAGTAATTAGAAGTGGGAAACGGTATAATACCATTTAAAGCAAGAAAAATGAAAGCTGCGCCAAGAAGCGGCGCAGCGTCATTTTTTGAAAAAATTTTTACTAAAATTTAAGTTCAGCGCAAAATAATACAGAAATTTTTACTTCTCATAACCATCTTTCACCAACTGGTTTAACAAGCGCAAACCATAGCCAGTCGCACCTTTAACCGCCAAAGGATCGCCCTTACCTTTCCATGCAACGCCAGCAATATCAAGATGCGCCCATTTAGTTTCGCCAACGAATCTTTTTAGAAACTGTGCGGCGGTTATGCTTCCGGCACCACGACCAGCGCCAGTGTTGCGCATGTCGGCAATATCAGAATTGATCATTTCATCATATTCTTCACCAAGAGGAAGTCTCCAAACCCTTTCACCAGAAGCTTTTCCAGCTTCATCAAGTTGATTTGCTAATGAATCATCGTTAGAAAATAATCCTGCATGAACATCAGCCAATGCCACTACAATAGCGCCAGTAAGGGTCGCAAGGTCAATAATAAATTTTGGCTTAAATTTTGTATTAGTGTAATGAAGCGCGTCAGCCAGCACCAATCGGCCTTCGGCGTCAGTATTAATAATTTCAATCGTTTGACCAGACATTGACCTAACCACGTCACCTGGGCGTTGCGCGCTTCCTGATGGCATGTTTTCTACTAGGCCAATCACGCCAATTGCATTAACCTTAGCCTTTCTTTGCGCTAGAGTACGAAGCAATCCAACCACCACAGCAGAGCCTGCCATGTCGGTTTTCATGTCTTCCATGTTATTTGCGGGCTTAATTGAAATGCCTCCGGTGTCAAATGTGACGCCCTTTCCAACGAATGCGATTGGTTGCTCTTTAGAGTTTTTTAAACCATTCCATTTTAAAATAACCAATTGCGATTCTTTTTCACTTCCCTGCCCCACACCTAGAAGCGAGCCCATTTTCAACTTTTTCATTTCGGCCTCACCAAGAACTTCAACTTCTAATCCGTCTTTTTTCAAAGTTTTGCAAATTTCTGCATAACTTTCTGGATTCAATATATTAGATGGCTCAGAGACCAAATCGCGCACGAAAAAAATATTTTGTGCTAAAATTTCAAACTCGACAAATTCTTTTTTAACTGCCGCCAAATCAGCGCAGGCAATGTCTATTGATTTAATTTTTAACTCTTTGTCGCTTTTTCTTTTTTCAAAATATTTATTGAAACGATAACTTTGTAAAAGAGCCCCGAAGGCAATGTTACAATGGCTTTCGACGTTTTTTCCTTTTGCTTTTACTTTACCATTTTCGTCAATTTCGAAGCCAAAAAATAAAGTTGCATCTTTAATTTTCGAAGCATTTAAAAAAGAAATAATTTTTGCACCAATTTTTTGCAACGAAACCGCATTTAATTTTTTTTCTTCGCCAATTCCTGCAAGAACAACCATTTCGCCGTTAAACGAAACCAGATGAGCACCGCTTTTTCCGGTAAAATCGAATTGCTCTTTTGCAAATTTTACAACTTTTAAAGCAGATTTTTTTACCTCTTCTTCGGTCAACATCAAAACCGCAACCGAATTTTTAACAGCAAAAACAGAATTAGAATTAGAAAAATTAATTTTCATAGATATATTTAATGAATTATTACGTCACGCTTAGACGCAGTCGTTTTGTAATTCTAATTTTTTACTTAAAAAAATGCAATTCTATAATACGACAATAATATTATCGTTGATTAATTTAGGATTTTTTGGCGGCTTCACCCATTGCAGCGGCATGTGCGGACCATTTGTATTAACGCAAGTTTCAAACCGCTTGCAAAACACGCCTCTTGAAAAATTTTCTACTTTTTCAAAAATGCGCAATCTTGCTTTAATCCCCTACCATCTAGGGCGCATCACCACTTATTCTTTCATCGGATTTTTCTGCTCTGCCATCACAAAAAATCTTCAAAATTTTAAACATGTTTCTGGCGCATTATTAATAATTGCCGCTTTTATTTTTTTAAAAAATATACTGAACTTTAAATTGCCATTTAAGCCTAGAAAATCAAGCTTTCTAAAAATAAAAACTCCCGAAATTTTAAAAAAATTATTTGCAAACCCTCAAGGTTTTAATGGATATTTACTGGGAATAATTTTAGGATTCATTCCATGTGGCTTGCTTTATGCGGCATTTGTCTTGTCAGCATCTCTTGCAAACCCTATTTTAGCCTCTTTTGCGATGTTTTTATTTGGAATAATGACTTTTCCATCTTTATTTTTAATTGCATCAAGCAGCTATTTATTTTTAAAAATTACTAATCTAAAATTAGTTTCTAAAATAGTCATTTTAATTAACGCCGCATCACTAATGTTTATGGGCATTAATTTAATATTATCATAATTTTTACCAAAATGGGATTACACAATCATTCAAGTGGCGCAGTTGATTACAATTATAATATTGTAAAATTATTCACCATCGCTGCAACCTTCTGGGGCATAGTCGGATTTGCCGTCGGAGTTCTAATCGCATCACAATTAGCTTTCCCATTTTTAAATTTTGACATTGAATGGCTTAGCTTCGGACGCCTACGCCCGCTTCATACTTCGGCAGTTATTTTTGCTTTTGGCGGCAACGTATTATTTGCCACAAGTTTTTTCGTTGTTCAGCGCACTTGTCAGGCAAGGCTTTGGGGCTCTGACCGAATATTGAACTTTATTTTTTGGGGATATCAAGCCTTCATCGTAATTGCCGCAATCGGCTATGTGACTGGTGTTACGCAAGCACAAGAATATGCCGAACCAGAATGGTACGCCGATTTATTACTTACAGTCATCTGGGTTTGCTATTTTTTAGTTTTTATTTTGACGTTAAAAAATCGTCGCGAACCGCATATTTACGTTGCAAATTGGTTTTTCTTGGCATTTATAGTTACCATTGCGGTGCTGCATATTGTCAATAATTTAGCAATTCCATTAAGATTAGATTCTGCGCACAGCTATTCAATTTTTAGCGGCGTACAAAGCGCGATGATTCAATGGTGGTATGGTCATAACGCGGTTGGGTTTTTTCTTACTGCTGGCTTTATTGGCATACTTTATTACTACATTCCAAAGCGTGCAGAGCGCCCGGTTTATTCATATCGCTTGTCAATTTTGCACTTTTGGTCACTAATTTTTATTTACATTTGGGCAGGCCCGCACCATCTGCATTACACGTCGCTGCCTGATTGGGTGCAAACTTTGGGCATGACTTTTTCAATTATGTTATGGATGCCGTCTTGGGGCGGAATGATTAACGGCATCATGACTTTATCAGGCGCGTGGCACAAATTGCGCGACGATCCCGTCCTACGCTTTCTAATTACCGCCGTTGCATTTTATGGCATGAGCACCTTCGAAGGCCCGCTAATGGCGATCAAATCGGTCAACGCACTTTCACATTATACCGACTGGACAATTGGCCACGTTCACTCTGGCGCCCTTGGCTGGGTTGCTTTAATCAGCTTTGGCGCGCTTTATCACATGGTGCCAATTTTGTGGAACAAAAAAGATCTTTACTCGATCAAATGGGTGTCAATTCACTTCTGGCTTGCCTCAATTGGCATCGTGCTTTACATTACAGCCATGTGGATTTCGGGCATTATGCAAGGCTTAATGTGGCGCGCCTATGACAGCATGGGCTTTCTACAATATTCTTTCATTGAAACCGTTGTTGCCACGCATCCTCTTTACGTTACGCGCGCACTTGGCGGAGCATTTTTCTTAGCGGGCGCAATTTTAATGGCCGTCAATTTTTACAAAACAATCAACAGCAAAAAGCTTCAAAATAAATAATTAGCCATGTTTAAACACGATAAAATCGAGAAAAATTCAATTCTTCTTTTAATATTAATCGTCATCGTTATTTCAATTGGCGGACTTATCGAAATTGCGCCATTATTTCGCATTGAAACCACAATCGAAAAAGTTGAAGGCATGCGACCATATACGCCGCTTGAACTTGCAGGTGCAAAAATTTACAAACGCGAAGGATGTTACGGCTGCCACTCGCAACAAGTTCGCGTTTTGCGCGACGAAGTTGAGCGTTACGGACACTACTCTTTAGCGGCCGAAAGCATGTATGACCATCCTTTTCAATGGGGGTCAAAACGCACCGGACCAGATTTGGCACGCGTTGGCGGCAAATATTCTGACCAATGGCACACAATGCACTTAATCAATCCACGCAGCGTAGTGCCTCAATCAATCATGCCTGGATACAAATTCTTGGTTGAACGCGACGCCGATATTTCAGGCATTTCTAACGACATGGAAGTTCTTAAAAAACTTGGCACGCCATATAGCGACGAGATGATTCAAAACGGCTTTAGCGACGCGATAATTCAAGCCTCATCTGATCGCGACAGCACAAATTTTGAAAAAAGATACGGAAAAAAACTTAACATTCGTGATTTTGACGGTAACCCAAATCGCGTTTCTGAAATGGATGCGCTAGTTTCTTATTTGCAAGTTTTGGGAACAATGGTTGATTTTTCAAAATATGAACCAATTGCGCCAACAAAAAAATAATTTATGATAAATTTCATCATAACAAACGCCGCAACGATTGCGACAATATTTTTCTTTTCGGTTTTTTGCTACGTAATTTATTTTGTTTTTAAAAAAGATTCGAAGAAAAAATTCGACGAACTTTCACAAATTCCGTTTCACGATAAAGAAAAATAATCTCTTGCATCTTTCTTTCTATTTTTTAAAATTGTCGCGCTCTTAAAAAGCCAGTAAACCGCTATCATCACTAGAATCAAGGTTTAGAAGGCAAAATTATCAATGCTTGTTAGCGTTGAATCTTTTTTCCACATCCCCATTTTTGTGATGATAAAAATTCTTTTGTTTTTTAAAAAGAATGCTGTGCGCTGCTTTGCTATATTTCATTTTTACCACAAATTGAAAAAGTTTAAACCACTTCTCACTTGTTAAGAAAATGATTAATTACCACTTTAATTAAAAATTCTTATGAAAAAAAATTTAAAAACTGCTTTAATAATGGCGACAATTTTGTCTGCATTTTCAACATCTTCACAAGCTTTAGCAAAAACAGAAGGAAGTTATCTTGGGCTTGATATTCTAAGAGCTTCAGCAAAAACCAAAACAACTAAAGAAAATTCCAATAATACCGATACTTATTTTAACAGCTCAAGCAAGTCTTCTGCGACAGGCTTTGGAATACATTACAAATATGCAATCAATATGAATAATTTCTTCATTGCACCAGGTTTATTTTATGAAAAAATAGGCTCTGAAGCAAAGGTAAATAATGCCAATGCAGGTTGGGAACAAAACTTAACAGTTAAAGATCGTTATGGGGTTCAGCTTGACTTAGGATACGACCTAACAAAAAACTTTGCAGCCTATATTCCAATTGGTTACGCAACTTCAAGCTATGAATTAAAAACCAAAGATTATGACAACTCTTATATTTTAAAAACCACCACTACTGGCTCAAAATCTGGCCTTCTTTATGGGGTTGGTTTTGTTTTTTATCCGACTGACAAAATATCAGTTAATTTTGAATATAGCAGAACAAAACTTGACTTAAAATCTGGCGGAGACGTTGCCATTTACGGTGTAGCAAACTTAAAAGCAAAAACCACTTTAGACGTTTTAAAAGTTGGCGCTTCTTATCACTTCTAGTTATTTTGTACTGGCGCTTAGCTGTAAGCGTCAGTGCATATCTACAGCATCAATTACGCAGCATTTTCTTGCGGTACTTCAATTTAATGCACGAAAGGCGATTCATTTATTTGTAGAAATAGTATTATACCATTTCCCACTAATAATTATAAATTTATGCTTCATAATTTAGGTCTAAAATTTCAAATAAAAATCATCCGTATCGCCTGATAAGACTGATTTTTCTTTAAAATTTCATCCTCAAAATTATTTTGCCTAAATGTATAATTATTAGTGGGAAATGGTATTAGTTGCGATTAAAGTTATGGCATATCTCGTAACATTTTCCATTTTTAAATATAAAATAACAAAATATTTTCAATTCTAAATTTACCTCAAAACCTTGATTTATCTATATAAATAGCTGCTTTTAAACTAAATCTAAAATTGAAAATATTTTGTTATTTTATATTTAAAAATGGAAAATGTTATAATAGCATTTCCAATCTTAAATGAGGGATGTGAATTTTAGAACAAGCCTGTGTTAAGCCTATTAAATATAGGTGCGCAAAGGCAAGACCCGCGAAATTCGCATTCATCATTTAAGGGCGGAAATGGTATAATACCATTTCCCACTAATAATTATAAATTTATGCTTCATAATTTAGGTCTAAAATTTCAAATAAAAATCATCCACATCGCCTGATACGACTGATTTTTCTTTAAAATTTCATCCTCTAAATTATTTTTCCTAAATGTATAATTATTAGTGGGAATTGGTATAATATAAAATTCGCTAACATATTTTATACACATAGAAATGCCTTTAAATACTCTTGAAATTGAAAATTCTTTAAATCGCATCAAAAATTTTATCGTTAATACGCCAACAATTAGCAACGAAATTTTAAATAAAAAAATTGGCGCGTCGGTATTTTTTAAATGCGATAATTTGCAGAAAACCTTGTCTTTTAAGGCTCGCGGGGCTTTTAATTCTATTTTATCTTACCAAGAAAAACATGATGGAAAATTTCCTGAAAAAATTGTTGCCGTAAGTTCAGGAAATCATGCACAGGCAATTTCTTATGTCTGTAAATTATTCAAAATTCCAGCATTAATCTATATGGCAAAAAATACGCCATCCGTTAAGGTTATTGCAACCAAAGCCAATGGAGCAGAAGTTATTTTGTGCGAAAAACGAGCTGATGCAAATCAATGGGCGCAAGAAAAAACTGCGGAAGGATATTTTTTTATCCATCCTTCAGCAAATGATGATGTGATTGCCGGACAAGGAACGTCATGCCTCGAAGCACTTTTAGAAATTGGCGAAATCGATGCAATTTTTGCACCTTGCGGCGGAGGTGGATTGGTTTCTGGATGTTATTTTGCCGCAGAAAAATTATCAGAAAAGGCAAAAATATTTGGCTGCGAGCCTTTAAATGCCAATGATGCAGCTAAGTCTTTGCGCAATGGAAAAATTTTTTCTTTCACCGAAAGCCCCAACACTATAGCTGATGGAGCCAGAACCCTAGCTCTTCTCGAGCCCTGCTTTAGTTATTTAAAAAAGATTTCTGGTATTCTAGAAATTTCTGAAGAAGAAATAATTTTTTGGCAAAAAGAATTTCTTGCCGCAACTTCGATGTTAATAGAGCCAACCTCTGCCCTTGCTATTGCTGGCGCTGCTCAATATGCAAAAAATAATTCACATGCGTTTAATCAAAAACTTTTAGTGATTATTTCTGGTGGAAATGTCTAATTATTGATAGATTTTTGTACTCTAAAAGAGAAATAAACTTGAGAATTTGGAGCGGGAGAAGGGGATCGAACCCTCGACATCAACCTTGGCAAGGTTGCACTCTACCGCTGAGCTACTCCCGCGCTAACGGTTTTTTTAAGAACGCCCATTTTAATGAATAAGAAATAATTTGCAAGTAATCTAATTGATGTTACCATTAAGAATGTTTTCTTTCTTTTAAAAACTGCTCTTAAGGCGCGACTTTACTTAAGTAATAGCGGTTTATAAACGGCATTTTTCTTATCAAAATTAGTAAATTAAATAGTGATTTCATGAAAAATATTCTTGTTGCTCTAATTTTATTCTGTACTGCTTCTTGCGTTGAAACCGTTGTGGTTGGGTCTGTTGCAACAGCTGTGGTTATGACCCGCGAGAAGACTTTGCTTGAGACAAAAAACGACATCATAATTAGCTCAAAAATTGATGCCGAATTTATAAAACAAGGCTTGAAAACGCCAAAAGATTCGGTTGGAATTATGGTTAACGAAGGCCGCGTATTATTAATTGGCGTGGTTCGAGAGCCATCAAAAGGTAAATTAGCAAATGATATTTCTTGGAAAATTTCTGGCGTAAAAGAAGTTATAGATGAAATTCAAATCTCGCAAAATGGCCTAGGAGTAAGTGATTTCACTGACATAGCAAAAGATTCTTACATAACTTCTTTCATTAAAACACGTTTATTTTTTAAGCCAAGCCTTAGACCATCAAATTATAAAATTAGCACCACATCAGGAATTGTCTACGTTCTTGGTACTGCGCAAGATTCTGATAACATGAAAAATGTCCTATCATTAATTGCGAAAACTAGTGGTGTTAAAAAAGTGGTGAATCATATTATTTTAGAAAATGACAGTCGCCGACAATAATCAAATCATCACTTTTGGTTGTCGTTTAAATGCTTACGAAAGTGAAGCGATAAAAAAAGCTGTTGGTGATTCTGGGCAAAATAATCTTATTGTTTTCAATAGTTGCGCCGTAACTTCTGAAGCGGAAAGGCAGTTAAGACAAGCTGTGCGTAAGGCAAGAAAAGAAAATCCTTTGGCAAAAATTGTGGTGACAGGATGCGCTGCACAAATTAATCCGCAGAAATATGCTAAGATGAATGAGATAGATTTGGTTTTAGGTAATCAGGAAAAATCTAGCGCGAGAAGCTATGCGGATATTGATCAGAAGGATGATGCAAAATTTGACAATGCTAAAGAAGAAAAGATTCATAAAGCGCCTTTGCAGCATCAAGATAAGCTTTTTTTAGACGCAAAAAACTCTGCTCAAATTTTTTTAACACCCGATGAAACAGCTAAAATAAAGGTTGACGACATTATGTCTGTGCGCGATGCGGCGCCGCAGCTTGTATCATATTTTGAAAATAAAACTCGTGCGTTTCTTGAAATTCAAAATGGTTGCAATCATCGTTGTACTTTTTGCATAATTCCGTTTGGCCGCGGAAATAGCCGCTCGGTGGCTTTTGGCGAAATAGTTGCGCAAGTAAAAAAAATGGTTGAACTTGGTCATAAAGAAATAGTTTTGACAGGCGTTGATATTTCTGATTATGGCAAAGATTTAATTGTGCCAATTACTTTGTCGCAAATGATTAAGCGCTTGCTAGCCTTGGTTCCAGAGCTTCCGCGTTTGCGCCTTTCTTCAATTGATGTTGCAGAAATTGATGACGGAATTATCGATTTAATCGCCAATGAGAAACGCTTCATGCCTTATTTGCACTTAAGCGTACAATCTGGGGACGATATGATTTTAAAGCGAATGAAGCGTCGTCACCTTCGTGTGCAAATTTTAGAATTTTGCGCCAAGGTGCGTAAATTAAGGCCAGAAATAACTTTTGGCGCTGACATTATTGCGGGTTTTCCAACTGAAACCGATGAAATGTTTGAAAATAGCGTCAAATTAATTTCAGAAGCTGGCATTATTTTTACTCATATTTTTCCATATTCAAAACGCGATGGAACGCCAGCAGCAAAGATGCCGCAGCTTAATGGTGAAATAATAAAAAAACGTGCAAAAATTTTGCGCGAAGCAGGAAAAGCTGAATTGCAAAAATATTTGCAAACACAAATTGGCAAAACTCTAAAAGTTATTGTTGAAAAAAATAACATCGCAAAATCGGAAAATTTTTTGGATGTGAAAATTCCTGCGACAATAAAAACAAAAACTGGTCAAATCATGGAAATAAAGGTTTCTGGGCTTGAAGATAATTATTTAATTTATTAAAAAAACATGAAAAAAAACAATATTTATTTTGAATCGAAATCTTGGCCATTTGAAGAAGCTAGGCGCATTTACGAAAAAATTGGTGGAAATGTGCCAAAAAAAGGATATGTATTATTCGAAACGGGCTATGGCCCATCTGGTTTGCCGCATATTGGAACATTTGGTGAAGTTGTCAGAACTTCTTTTGTAAGGCACGCTTTTCAATGCTTGGCTCCGGAAATTCCAACAAAAATGTTTTGCGTTTCTGACGATATTGACGGTCTAAGAAAGGTTCCGGACAATATTCCAAATCAAGAATTAGTGCGCGCAAATTTAGGCAAGCCGCTTACTTCGGTGCCAGATCCTTTTGGTACACATGAATCTTACGGACATCACATGAACGCGCGCCTGCGAAGCTTTCTTGACGGCTTTGGTTTTGAATATGAATTTATTTCAGCGACAAAAAAATATCAATCTGGCGCGTTTGATCAAACAATGCTGCGCGTTTTAGAAAAATATGACGAAATTATGAATTTAATGTTGCCAACTTTAGGTGGTGAACGTCAAGAAACTTATAGTCCTTTCATGCCAATAGATAAGCAGTCTGGCAAGGTTATTGATAAAGGCGTAAAAAGCGTAAATAAAGAAAAAGGAACCGTAATTTATATTGATGAAAATGGCGAAGAAAAAGAAATTTCTGTTACGGGCGGAAATTGCAAATTGCAATGGAAAGTTGACTTTGGAGCGCGCTGGTACACGCTGGATGTTGATTACGAAATTTATGGAAAAGACCATGGACCGAACGAAAAAATATATCGCAGCATCTGCGAGATCTTAGGTGGTAAGCCTCCTGTAAATTTTACTTACGAAATGTTTTTGTCTGACACTGGTGAGAAAATTTCTAAATCAAAAGGAAACGGCATTTCGGTTGAAGATTGGCTAAAGTACGCCCCGTCTGAATCTATGGCACTTTATATGCACCAAAAACCAAAGACCGCAAAGCGATTATATTTTGACGTAATTCCAAAAGCGATGGATGAATATCTGACTTTTGTTGCTGCTTATAAAAATGAAGATGAGGCGAAGCGCCTAGAGAATCCTGCTTTTCATGTGCATGAAGGAAAAGTTTCTGATATAAATTTTAATTTAACTTATTCGCTTTTGTTAAATTTAGCAAGTGCCTGCAACCCTGATACCGACTTGGTTCTTTGGGGATTTATTGCAAAATATCAACAAGGATTAACGCCAGAAAATTCACCGTTACTTGCAAAAATGGTGCATAGTGCAATTAATTATTATAATGATTTTATCAAGCAGCATAAAAACTATCGTAAGGCGCTAGAGCCAGAAAAATCAGCACTTCGTGAACTTGTCGACGAGTTAAAAAAAGTTCCGCAAGCGCAAATTAATGATGCGACAATATTGCAAAATTTAGTTTTTACAATTGGTAAAAATCATGGTTATGAAAAAAATATGCGCGATTGGTTTTTAGCGCTTTATCAAATTTTATTAGGGCAAGATCAAGGCCCAAGAATGGGCTCTTTCATTGCTTTATTTGGCATTGATAATTTTATAAAAATGGTAGAAGAAAAAATTAATTTATAAGAAAATGAATTTTATAAAAAATATTACAGCTTTTAATAATTTAAAAAAACCTGCCGCCGTCGTTTTTGATTGGGACAATACGCTTGTTGACACTTGGCCACTTATTGAAACCGCAATAAATAAAACAATGATTGCGATGAATAAACCAATTTGGAGCGCAAAAAAAGTCAAAGACACCGTGCACAAATCGATGCGAGAATCGTTTCCAGAAATATTTGGCGATGATTGGCAAAAGGCTGGCGAGATTTACAAAGAATCTTATCGAGAAATGCATCTTCAAAAATTAAATTTGCTGCCGAATGCTTTAAAATTAATAAATTTTTTGCAAGAAAAAAATATTTTGCAAATAATTGTTAGCAATAAAATTGGCGCAACTTTACGCAAAGAGATAAAAAATCTAAATATTGAAGATAGATTTTTTTCGATAATCGGCTCGCAAGATGCGTCTTTTGATAAGCCACATCGAGCACCGCTTGACCTAGCCTTGAGTGGCTCTGGCATTGATTTAAACAAAGATTGCGTTTGGTTTGTTGGCGACACCGTTGCTGACGTTGATTGCGCTTATAACACCAATTGCCAACCAATTATTTATGGCCATGAAAATGGCGTTTCAAAAACAATTTCTGCTGAAATTTTAAATAATGGCAAAAATGATGAAGGCGCGATTCCTCTTTATTTTGATCATCAAGAGATGATTGATGTTTTGAGTGCTCGCCTATAGTGCAAAGCTTCGCGCATTGAATAAAAATATCTTCATCTTTGAAATTAACTTATTTGGCTCGACACTTCAAATTGACCAAGCCTTGCCACTCTTGACCCGCCTTTCACCGATGAACTTGGAAAAATATCTTTACTATTACAGGTGGAATCGGCGAATATTTGCTTAAATAAATTAATATGAAATTCATTTTCTGGAATTTTATTTGGATCAAGGCCTAAAGGAAATTTACAATTTTCGAATCGACATTTCTTGAAAGATAGCGTACTGAAATCTTTAATTCCTGAAAAATCGACGCCGTTAAATTTACAATCATGAAATGATGATTGTTGCAACCTTACGTCTTTAGCAAAAATTGGCGGCAGGCCCTCTTTATCTGCGAAGGAAAGCTTATAAAAACTTGAAAATTTTAAGCTTTTTGGCGGCGTTTCAAAAGCAATTTTATCGCCTACAGCGCTAGAGCCAATTAGCAACACCGAACCAAGTGCAGGATCTTGCGAATATTCGCTTAATGATGTCTTATTTATCGCTTCATTAACATTTGTAAAATGCATTATGCCGCCATTAATCTCAGGCATTTGATCGGTTGATGAATTTTGTTTGAATCTTTTGCAGTTAATTTCTAAAGGCCTAGTTGAATATGGCGATTTATAAAAATCATCATGCGTTTCAGCTGTTAAAAATCCGAGAAGCTTTGGATCGGCATTGCAAAAAGGTTTTTCAAAAATCATTCTTTCTTTCTTCGAGCTATGTCTTGGCCTCGCCTCGCCTTCTTTAGATTCTGCTCTAGAAATTCTGCGCAATGAAGATGGGGCGTCAGAAATAGCGGCCCCCGCCAAACTCTCTTGCGAAACAGTTATTGCGGGCAATGAAATCTTTGGAACATCAACGACTATCTCTATTGTTTCTAGCGACAACTCTTCTTCTGCGGCGCGCAGTCGCTGCTCCTCCGCCAGCGCTGCGGCGGCTGCTTCAGCAATTACCGCCAATCGCTTCTTCTCTTCTTCATCGTGCTGCCGCCGTAGACCTTGCAATTCTTCAACTAATTTAGAAAATTCTTGATCTATGCTGCTTTTATAATTCGTAATTTTTTCTGAAACACTAGATAAATCTGACTCATCAGAAAAAAGATAGTCACGTCCTTCGTTGATTTCGATAAATTTTTTATAGAATTTTTCATATTCCTTAAAAAATTCTTCAGAACTTGCGCGCAATAAGCTTAACTCATGCTTATTGGGAGTGCCTTTTTTTTGCAGGGCTTGTTTCAATATAGATCCATCTTTTTCCTGCAACCTTTTCTCATTACCAATTAAATCTACAAATTCATTTTGCGCATGCGTTAATTTTTCACTAGATTCTTCAATTGCATCCAAATATTCGGTCGCCTCTTCAATTTTTAATTTTAAAGCAGTGGCAGAATCTTGTTCTTGCGCCAATGCCTTTTCTGCCTTTGCTTCAAGCAACGCAATGTCTAAAGCGCTTTTTGTACCTTCGATAAATGTCTTAAGTTCCGATAACCTTTGTTGATTTTGCTCTCTTGCCTTAGCAATTAAATCTAACTTAGACT
>Ga0114971_10002107_pt1 | contig 13690 bp, 15 predicted proteins | sample M_140625_MF_Meta_FD_87320 | JGI IMG/M metagenome (GOLD analysis project Ga0114971, IMG submission 87320) | Freshwater microbial communities from Lake Montjoie, Canada to study carbon cycling - M_140625_MF_MetaG | ecosystem: Environmental > Aquatic > Freshwater > Lake | place: Lake Montjoie... | reverse complement strand
CGAGGAAGCGTGCGGCCCGGGCCGGCATCCCCCAGGGCCAAACGGCGAGGCTCGTGGCGTCAAAGCCGCTCGGTTCCCCGAGTCCGTGCTCTTGCGGCACAGGTTGACAACCTGTGCTACGGAGGGGCAGCGAGTCAGGCGGGCTTCGGTGGCGGCACGATCACGCGGACGCCGAGTTCGACGAGCTGCTTCGTCTCGACCGACGACGGGGCGCCCGTCATCAGGTCGCTCGCCTTCTGCGTCTTCGGAAACGCGATCACGTCGCGGATGCTGTCGAGCTTGCCGAACAGCATCACCCAGCGGTCGATGCCCAAAGCGATGCCACCGTGCGGCGGGGCCCCGCTCCGCAGGGCGTCGAGCAGGAAGCCAAATCGTTCACGGGCCACCTCCGGCGTGATGCCGAGCAGGTTGAAGACCTTTTCCTGCGTCGCCCCGTCGTGAATTCGGATGGTACCGCCGCCGGCCTCGGAGCCGTTGATCACGAGGTCGTAGGCGACGGCGCGGCAGGCGGCCGGGTCGCTCTCCAGGAGATCGATGTCGGACGGCCGCGGAGCCGTGAACGGATGGTGCATCGAGGCCCAGCCGCCGCTCTCGGTGTCTTTCGCGAACATCGGGAAGTCGACCACCCACGAAAAGTGCATCGCGTTCTGGTCGTAGAGGCCGAGCGAGGCGCCGAGCCTCTTGCGGAGCATGTGCAGCGCCTTGCAGGTGACGTCAAACGAGTCGGCCACGATGAGGGCCAGGTCGCCGGGCTCGCAGCCGAGCGTCGCCTTCAGTGAGTCAGCCACGTTCACGAGGTTCTTGGCGACGGGCCCCGAGAACGAGCCGTCGGCCTCCACCTTCAGCCAGACGAGGCCCTTGGCGCCCCCCTCGACGGCCACGGCCGTGAGATCGTCGAGGTCCTTGCGGGAAAACTTTGCCGCCGCCCCGGGCACGCGGAGCCCGCGAACCCGGCCGGCGCTCTCGACCGCCCCGCGGAACACGCGGAATTCGCTCTCGCCGGCGATCGCGGTGAGATCGACGATCTCCAGGCCGTAGCGGAGGTCGGGAGCGTCGTGACCGAATCGCTCCATCGCCTCGTCCCACGAGAGCCGCGGCAGCGGCAGCGGCACGTCGATCCCGAGAATCTCCCGGGCGGTTCGCTGCACGAGCCCCTCGATCACACCCATCACGTCATCTGCCTCGACGAACGACATCTCGACGTCGAGCTGCGTGAACTCGGGCTGCCGGTCGGCGCGGAGATCCTCGTCGCGGAAGCACTTCGCGACCTGCACGTAGCGGTCGAAGCCGGCCATCATCAGGAGTTGCTTGTAGAGCTGCGGCGACTGCGGCAGGGCGAAGAACGCACCGTGGTCGAGCCGGCTCGGCACGAGGTAGTCGCGGGCCCCCTCCGGCGTGCTGCGGCCGAGCATCGGCGTCTCGACGTCGATGAAGCCGAGCGTGTCGAAGTGGTCCCGCATGATCTTCACCATCCGGCTCCGCAGGAACATGTTCTCCTGCATGGCGGGACGCCGGAGGTCGAGCCAGCGGTGCTGAAGGCGAACCTCCTCGCCGGGAAGCTCCGTGGCCCCCGGCTGAAAGACTGGCGTCTCGGCCTCGTTGAGCACGTCGAGTTCGCGACACACCACCTCGACATCGCCGGTGATGAGCTTTGGATTGGTCGTGCCCGCGGGCCGGGCACCGACGGCCCCGCGGACGCGGATCACCCACTCCGGCCGCACCACCTTGGCCGCCTCGAGGGTGCCGGCGGGGCTCTCCGGACCGATCACCACCTGCGTTCGGCCCCAGCGATCACGAAGATCGATGAAGATCACGCCCTTGTGGTCGCGGACGCGGTCGACCCAGCCGCAGAGCACGACCTCCGTGCCGAGGTGGCTCGAGCGAAGTTCACCGCAGGTGTGGGTTCGAAGCACGGATGCACCTTTCTACGATCCCCGGCCCCGCCGACACTCGCGGGCGGCGCTGGGCGGTCGCGACTTACGTGTTAGAGGAGAATGCGGACGTGATCAGGAGCACGACCGCCAGGAGGATGCCCAGCCCCAGCAGCGGAACAGCGCCCCAGTAGACGATCAGGGGGGCCGCGTCGCCGAGCGACGAGCGGGCGAAGATCGCTGTCAGCATCAGCACGACGAACAGCAGGGCCGAGGCGAGGGCCGACCAGGCGAGCACTTTGGGAAGCATGGCCGGAATCTACCTTGCGACCCGCGGAGCCGCCAGCGCGGCAGCACGGCCCGCGGCATCCCGCTCGAACTCGAGTTGCAGCTGCTGTGAGGCCTCGCCGTCACTCGCAAACTCACGGTAGAGGAGGCTCGGCTGGATGTCGCGGTTGTGCTGGTATTTCTCGCTGGAGTATTCGGTGATGGCACCGTGGATCTGGTGGAAGAAGATCTGGCAGATCGGCACACCCGGATAGATCTTCACGGGCTGCACGGCAAACATCTCCAGCGTCCAGTAGCCGCAGAAGCCGACGTCGCCGAATCCGGCGGTCACGTGAACGAAGAGCCCGAGCCGGCCGATCGAACTTCGGCCCTCGATCATCGGCACCAGGTTGTGTGTCTCCGTCCGCTCGACGGTGCGGCCGAGATAGAGCTGGTTGGGCGTGAGCACGAGCCCATCTTCGGGAATCGTGATCCGCTCGACGCGGTTGCTCTTCCGCATGTCGAGCACGACTTCCTCATAGACGAGCAATTCGTCGTGCAACGAAAGGTTGTAGCTGTTGGGATTCAGCCGGCTGTCATCAAACGGCTCGATGACGACATTGCGGCCGAGCTGCTGCCGGATCTCGTTGCCGGAGAGAATCATGATGGGCTCCCGTACGCGGGCGGAGGTGGAACGCACGAACGGGTGAAAGACGCCGATCGCAAGTCTACGCGGCCGACCACAGTCCTGCCCATGGGGTGCGTGGCCGCGGCCTGCAAACGCTTCCGACAGCTCAGCGGGAGCCCGGCAACTTCACGCTGATACGCGGACAGAGGTCGAGGAGTGAGCAGTCATCGCAGACCGGACGGCGGGCCGAACAAACGCCTCGGCCGTGTTCGATGAGCCAGTGACTGAACTGGATCCAGTTTTCACGGGGCACTACCCGCACGAGATCGCGTTCGGCCCGGACGGCGTCGGCGGCCCGCGTCAGGCCGAGCCGCCGCGAAATCCGGCCCACATGGGTGTCCACAACCACCCCCGACGCGATCCCGAAGGCCGTCCCCAGCACGACGTTGGCGGTTTTTCGCCCCACGCCGGGGAGGCGGACGAGGTCTTCGATCGTGCGGGGAACCTCGCCACCGTGTCGGTCCACGAGCGCCCGGGCGCAGCCGAGCAGGCTCTTCGCCTTGGCGCGAAAGAAGCCCGTGCTGCGGATCACGGCCTCCAGATCACGCTGCTTCGCCCCGGCGAGAGTCGCCGCGTCGGGCCAGCGACGAAACAGCTCCGGAGTCACCATGTTGACCCGCTTATCGGTGCACTGAGCCGAGAGAATCGTGGCGATCACGAGCTGAAAAGGCGAGGCGAAATCGAGCGAGCAGTGGGCGTCGGGGTAGGCCTCGCGAAGCCGCTGGACGAGCGTCTTCGCTCGGGATGAGCGGGCCGAGGCCGACTCCCGCCGGGCGGCCGCCGTCGGGCGGGCCAAACCAGATGTCTGCCCCTTCTGGGGGCGGGTGTTACGATTCATGGGGTGCCTCCGGCCAGAACGTGGGGCGACACGGCGAGAGACTTCGGATTTGGATCGGGATGCACATGGCCTTGGAAACGAACGACTACGAGCCGCTCTATCTTGCGGGCATCGAGAAGTTCAACGAATGTGATTACTACGAGAGCCACGAGGTCTGGGAGGAGCTCTGGACCGAATACCGCGGCCCCTCCCGCAAGTTCTACCAAGGACTGATCCAGGCGGCCGTCGCTCTTTACCATTTCGGGAATGGCAACATCCGTGGGGCGAGAAAGCTCCACGGCAGCGTCCACGGCTACCTTGAGCCCTACGCTCCGAAGCACCTCGGGCTCGACCTTGTCGCGTTCCTGGCCGACTTCGACCGCTGCCTTGCCGACGTCGCGAAGAGCACCGAGGATTTCCCCGACATCACGCTCGACCCCGAGTTGCTTCCCGAGATCCATCTCGACCCTCCCCCCGCGGCCCCCGCCGCCTGACCTCAACGCTGCACCGCCCATGTCCGACGAGCCGCTCGCCTTCTCGCCAGACCAGTTCTCCGGGTTTGCCCGGATGTTTCCGCTGCCGAACCTGGTGATGTTTCCACACGTCATGCAGGCCCTTCACATCTTCGAGCCACGATACAAGGCGATGTTCGAGGAGGCGATCGAGGATGACCGGCTGATCGCGCTCGGGTCGCTCGCCCCGGGATGGGAGGACAACTACGACGGCCGCCCGCCCCTCCGGCCCCACGCCTGCCTCTGCCGGATCGCCACCCACCAGAAAACCGCCGAGGGCACCTACAACGTGCTCGTGCTCGGAGTCCGACGCCTCCACCTCGTGCGCGAACTACCGCCCAAGAAAGTCTTTCGCCTCGTGGAGGCGGAGCTCCTCGACGACGTCGAGCCAAACGAGGCGTCTCCCGACGCCGCCGCCGGACTGCAGCGGCAGCTGCTTGAGGCCTTCAAGCAGTCGATGCCCCAGGCGCCCAACGCGTACGAGCAACTCGATCAGTTGCTCGGCAACCAGATCACGCTCGGCATGCTCACCGACATCGTGTCTTACACGATCGACCTCGACTTCGACACGAAGATTCGGCTCCTCGCGGAGTGCGATGTCTCTGAGCGGGTCCGGCTGCTCCTCGCCGCCATCACCGCTCGGGCCGCCGCCGGCCAGCGGCGAATCTTCCCGCCAGACTTCAGCCCGAACTGACTACACGGCTGCACGGCCCTCCGTATACACGGCTGCACGGCCCTCGTGGCCCGTGCAGCCTGACACGAGCATGCGGCCCTCCGGGCCTTCCCCTCGCGTGGCACGGCCCTCCATGGCCCGTGCAGCCTGGAACCGAAACGCGGCCCTCCGGGCCTGGCCAGATCGATGGGCGCACAGGTTGAAAACCTGTGCGCCTGGGGACCAACAGACGAGCGAGGGGCTGCCCATGCCCCGTGAGCCGGGCTATGGGAGCAAGCGGAGCCAGGATGGCGAAGCGCAGCGGACATGCAGAGAGCGTCGGGCAGGATGCCCGACGCGAACGTCCGGCGACGAGGCATGGGCAGCCCCGAGCGGCCGCGATGGACAGACACAGGTTGACAACCTGTGCTACGGAGGGGGCACCGAGGCAGGCCAGATGCGGGTCGACCGGTCCTGCATCTGCCGTGCCAAAAAGGATTGGCAGGATGCCCGACGCGAATGTCCGGCGACGGGGCATGGGCAGTCCCGAGCGGCCGCGCCGCGCGAAGAGATCCCCACGGCTTACGCCGTTGGGCTTCCTGACTTTGCGGCGATCGGCTGGTAAAGTGGTTTCGTCATGACCCAACCCCATTCCGTCGATCACGCCCGCATCGAACGGGCCGTCCGTGAAATCCTCGCCGCCGTCGGCGAGGACCCTGACCGCGAGGGCCTCCTCGAGACACCCGCCCGCGTTGCCCGGATGTATGCCGAGATGTTCAGCGGGCTCCACCAGGACCCGCGGATCCACCTGCAGAAGGCCTTCCAGGAGAAGTACGACGAGATTGTGCTCGTCCGCGACATCGCCTTCAACAGCGTCTGCGAGCATCACCTGCTGCCGTTCATGGGCCATGCCCACATCGGCTACATGCCAGATGGCCGCGTGCTTGGACTCTCCAAACTCGCCCGCGTGGTCGAGGCAGTGTCGCACCGGCCGCAGGTGCAGGAGCGGATGACCGAGCAGATCGCCGACCTGCTCGAGCACGACCTGGGGGCCAAGGGCGTGGCGGTCGTCGTCGAAGCCACCCACACCTGCATGACCATCCGCGGCGTGCGGAAGCCCGGCAGCCTCTGCGTCACCTCGGCGATGAAGGGCGTGTTTCGCTCGAATATCTCGAGCCGGGCGGAGGTCATGTCGCTCATCTACGGCAGCCGCCGGCAGTGAACGGGCCCACGAGGCCGCGGCGGGACTCGCCCGCGCGGAAACAGGCATGAGGCTGCTCGTCGATTTTCTCTGCCGCTTCGGCTGGGGCATGGCGGCGGCGCTCGCCGTGACGCCCGCCGTGCTGGTGCCCGCCGGGTTCTTTCGCGTGAACCTTCTCGTCGTGCTCGGCCTGGCGAGCGTGGCCGCGTTCCTGGCCCGTGCCGAGGCGCCTGGGCCGGTGTGGATCCTCGCGGCCGGGGCCAGCGTCGTGGCATGGCTCGGCAGCATCGCCTGGTTTGGCGAGCGGACGCGGGCCGGGATGACGCTGTGCCGCGTCGCCGCCGTGCTCCTCGCAGCGGCAACGGTGCTGGTCCAGCCTCGCACCGGAGCGGTAGCCGCCGGCGAAGCCCTCGTCTCCGGACTCGTGGTCGGACTCACCGTGCACGCCATGCTCCTCGGCCACTGGTATCTCAACGCGCCCGGGATGAGCGTCGACGCGCTGCGAAAGATGATCGACTGGGCACTGGCGGCCTGGGGGGTGCAACTCGTGCTCTGCCTGGCGGCCGCTGCGATCGATCCCTCCGGTGTGCAGTTCACCGGTGGCACGGCCTCTGCCCTGCTGTCGCTCCGCTGGCTCGCCGGGCTCCTCGGGCTGCCAGTGCTCCTCGTCATGAGCCGGAAAACCCTCGACATCCCCAACACGCAGAGCGCCACGGGTATTCTGTACGTCGCCTGCCTCGCCGCCATCCTCGGCGAACTCACCGCCCAGCTGCTCCACGCCTCCTGACGACCATGCTGATCACCTACGCCTGCCCGTCGTGCGGTTCGACTGTCGCCGTCGACGGCATAGAGTCGGCCGCGGCGATCACCTGCCCGCGGTGCGCCGCCGCCGTGGAGGTTCCGGCCGGCGCGATCATCTGGGCCGGGCCTGGTGGCGAGCAGGTCGCCAGCGGGGAGGGCGAGCCGCGGCTCCGCCGCTGCCTGGTCTGCCCCTGCACCGAACTCTTCATCCGGAAAGACTTCCCGCAGCGGCTTGGCGTGGGAATCGTGGTCGCGGGCTTCGCTGCGAGCTGCGTCACCTGGGCCTGGCAGCTGCTCGTACCGACGTTCGCGATCCTGTTCGGCACGGCGCTCGTCGACGTTGTTCTCTACCTGCTGATGCCGGAGTGCCACACCTGCTACCGCTGCGGCGCCCGCTACCGTGGCGTCGGTGGCCACACGGAAGGCTTCGATCTGGAGACGCACGAGAAGCACCGTCAGCAGCGACTGCGGCTCTCCGAACGCGCGGCGGCCAGCCGGCCCCCGTCCCCGACCTGACGCACGCCGACCGAGGACCGCATGGACCAGGAACGGCAGCGGATCGAGGAAGACCTCCGCGGCGTCGTCTCGGGCGACGTGATCTGCGACGACGTGGGCCGATCGCTCTACGCCACCGACGGCAGTCTCTTCGAGGTGCAGCCGCTCGTCGTCGTGCGGCCGAGGACCGCCGAGGACGTGGCGGCGACGGTCCGCTGGGCCGCGGAGCGGGGCGTGCCGGTGCACGCCCGCGGCGCCGGCTCGAGCGTCGCTGGCGGGCCGCTCGGGCCTGGTGTTGTGATCGACTGCTCGCGGCACATGCGTCGCGTGATCGAAACCGGCCCCGACACGGTGCGGGTGATGCCCGGGGTCGTCGACGCGCAGCTGGAGCAGCACCTTGCCCGTCGCCGCCGGACCTTCGGCCCCGATCCTGCCAACGCGGTGACGACTACCGTGGGAGGCATGATCGGCCGCGACTCGTCGGGCAGCCGGTTTCTGCGTCATGGCGCGGTCCGCGGCCGCCTCGTCTCCGCGGAGGTGGTGCTCGCCGACGGGTCGATCATCGAACTCGTGCCCGCGGCGGCGGACGCGGGGGCGGACGCGACCTGCGGTCGGCTGGCAGCCGGTGTGGCGAAGATTGTGGAGGACGCGCGTGAGATCATCGCGAAGAGCCAGCCGGCGACTCGCGCCACGCACGGCGGCTACCGGCTCAACGACCTGCTCCACGACGGTCTGGTGGACCTGCCGCGGCTCCTCTGCGGCTCCGAAGGGACACTGGGCATCGTGACCGCGGCGACCCTGCGGACCGTGCCGGCCGATATCGCCACGGCGGTAGGGCTACTCCTCTTCGACTCACTCGAGGGGGCGGCGGAGGCAGCATTGAAGATCCTGCCGCTCGGACCGAGCGCCTGCGATCTCTTCGATCGGCGACACCTCGCCCTGGCCCGGGGCACCAAGCCGTCGTTCGACCTGCTCATTCCGCCGGTGGCAGAGGCCGGCCTGCTCGTGGAGTTCACCGGCGACGAGCCGGCGGACACCAGCGCCCGCCTCGATCAGGCGATGGGGCTCGCCCAGCGGGGCCGCATGGGCTGCATCGACATGCGCCGCGCCGAGGATGCCTTCGATGCTGCCTTTTTCTGGGAACTATCGCGAAACAACGTCTCGACGCTTCAAGGGGTGCGAGCCGAGATGCGGCCGGTGCCGTTCATGGAAGACGTGGTGGTACCGCCATCGGCCCTGCCTGAGTTTCTCCGGCGACTGCAGGAGGTGCTCAAGCAGCAGCAGGCGACGGCGATGCTCTTCGGCCACGCTGGCCAGGGCCAGCTCCACCTCCGACCGCACGCCGACCCGCGGCAGTCGGGTGAACGGGAGCGGCTCGAGGCGCTGGCCGAAGCGGTGTATGCCGAGGCCGCGGCGGTCGGTGGCACCATCGGTGGTGAGCAGGGGCTCGGACTCTCAAGGACGCCATCCTTCCGGCGTCTATTTCCAGAACTCGCCGGAGTCTGCGACCAGCTCAAGCGGCTCTTCGATCCGCGCGGCGTGCTGAATCCGGGGAAGCTCGCGACTGCGGAGGAACACTCGGCGGCGCCGTCGTGGGCCTCGTTTCGGCCGCCGCTCGCGGTAGCTCCAGCGGCGACGTCCGAGACGGATTCAGCAACGCCGCCAATCGCGCCGCTGCCGGTCCTGACCTGGGACCGGTCTCGGCTGGCCATCGAGGCGGATGCCTGCAACGGCTGCGGCAGCTGCCGCAGCCTCTCCGCGGCCACGCGAACCTGCCCGCGATACCGCGAGGACCCGTGCGAAGAGGCCTCTCCCCGCGCGAAGGCCGACGCGGTGGCGGCCGTGCTCGCCGGCACGGTCGATCCCAAGTCGCTGTCGAGTGAGGCGATGAGGGCCCTCGCCGACACCTGCTTCAACTGCCATCAGTGCCGCACGGACTGCGCCGCGGGCGTCGACATCCCGGCGCTGGTGATGGAACTCAAGGCGGCCCACCACGCGGCCAACAGCATCGACGTGGGGCGTTGGCTGCTCTCGCGGGTCGACGCGATCTCGGCCGCCGCCGGCCGGACGCGAACGCTGGCCAACTGGGCGATCGCCAACCCGCAGGCCCGTTGGCTCCTGGAGAAGACGCTGGGGATCGCTGCCGGCCGCAAACTCCCGCCGTTCACCGGCCGCCAGTTCATGAAGTGGGCGGCCCGCCGGGGCATCACACGGCCGAGCCGTCGCAGCGGCCCCCGCGTGCTCTACTTCCTCGACACCTACGCCCGCTGGCACGACCCGCTCCTGGCGCAGGCCTTCGTCGCCGTGCTTGAGCGGAACGGCATCGGCGTGTTTATCGATCCGCGGCAAGTGTCATCGGGCATGCCGCTCGTGTCGGAGGGCGATCTCGACGGAGCCCGAAAACTCGCGCGTCGCAACGTGCGAGTGCTCGCCGAGGCTGTGCGGCTTGGCTACCGGATTGTCTGCACCGAGCCCTCGGCAGTGACCTGCATCACGCACGACTACCCGCTCTTGCTCGACGACGAAGAACTGCCGCGGATCACCGCCGCCACGTGCGACGCGATGACATTTCTGTGGGAACTCCATCGCGAGGGGCAGTTGCGGCTCGACTTCCAGCCACTCCCAGCAGAACTCCTCTATCACGCCCCCTGCCACTCACGGATCGGCGGCGCAGCGGCCACGCCGGCCGAACATGTGTTGCGGCTGATTCCAGGGCTGTCGCTGCGCGTGGCCGACCACGGCTGTTCGGGCATGGCCGGCACCTTCGGCCTGGCCAGGGAGAACTATCGCACGAGTCTCCGCGTGGGCCTCGGCCTGATCTCGGAGATGCGTGGCGGTCGCGTGGAGGCAGGCGCTACCGAGTGCAGCGCCTGCCGGCTACAAATGGAGCAGGGCACCACGAAAGCGACGGTCCACCCTGTGAAACTGCTGGCGAAGGCCTACGGTCTGCTCAACGGCCCCGCCCCCCACGGACTCGACGGCCTGCTCACGGCGACGAGCGGCCGGCTGACGACCACCTGACGCCCGCTCTCCGACGGCCTGCCATGCTTTCCTCCGACCATCGCGAACGTTCGCCGACGCTGCGAATCGCCGTCTTCGCAGGGATGGCCGATCTCGTCGGCGGCCGGACGGTCGAGATGCCGTGGAGCGGCGGGACGGTGGCCGACGCCCGCAGGCTGGTCGCCGAACGTCATCCGCCGGCAGCCATTCTGCTGTCACGCAGTGCCTTCGCCGTCGGCAGCCACTACGTCGCCGACGATGCGCCGCTCGCCGCGGACGACGATGTGGCGATCATCCCGCCAGTGAGCGGAGGCTGACATGTCGGGCACGCGGGGCGACTTATCAACGCAGCGACACGCTGGCCATGCCGGCTGCGTCGGCCATGCGATCGACACCGCGAGGGTGCTCGCCGCCGTCGGCGACGTCGACGCCGGAGGCAACGTGCTGTTCGTCGGCACGGCCCGAGGCACGACCGACGGGGCGGTGACCCATGCGCTCAACTACGACGCCCACGAACCGCTCGCAGTGGCCACGCTCGACGCCTTGCGGCGGGATGCGATCGCCCGCTTCGGCCTCGTGGCCTGCGCGGTCGTGCATCGCCTCGGCACCGTGCCGCCGGGCGAGGCGTGCGTGGCCGTGGCGACGAGCGCGCCGCACCGGGCCGCGGCCTTCGCGGCCGCCGAGTGGCTGATGACGGCGATCAAGCGGGACGTGCCGATCTGGAAGGCAGAGGAGCGGCCCGACGGCCGCCGCGAATGGCTCCATCCCGAATCGGCCCCGCGGCCGGGAGGCGGCTCATGACAGCCGCAACACCGCTCATCGATGGCTTCGGCCGCGTCCACACCGACCTGCGCATCAGCGTGACCGACCGCTGCAACCTGCGCTGCACCTACTGCATGCCGCTGGAGGTCGTCTTCAAGCCCCGCGAGGAGCTGCTGACGTTCGAGGAGATCGGCCGGGTGGCCGGCGTGGCAGCCACGCTCGGCATCCGCACGATCCGGCTCACGGGAGGCGAGCCGCTCATGCGACGCGACCTGCCGGAACTCGTGCGGCAGTTGGTCGCAGTGCCGGGCATCGAGGAGGTGTCGGTCACGACCAACGGGCTGCTGCTCGCCGAGCAGGCGGCCGATCTCCGGGCCGCGGGCCTCGCCCGGCTCAACGTCAGTCTCGACAGCCTCGCCGCGCAGGGCTTTGAGCGGATCGCCCGCCGGCCCGGCCTGGACCGCGTGCTGGCGGGTCTCGAGGCGGCGAAGCGAGAGGGATTTCCGGCCATTCGCATCAACGCCGTATCGATCAAGGGGCTCACCGAGGCGGAGATCGTGCCATTGGCCCGCTTCTGCCGCCGTGAGGGTTTTCACCTGCGGTTCATCGAGTTCATGCCGCTGGATGCCGAGGAGGCCTGGGACAAGTCACAGGTGCTCTCCGGTGCGGAGGTGCGGACGCTGCTGGAGCGGGAGATTGGGCCGTTGATCGCGGAGCGGATCGACGACCCCGGGCAACCGGCGATCGACTACCGCTGGGTGGATGGTGGCCGCGTGGGCTTCATCAATCCGGTCACGAGGCCGTTCTGCGACCGCTGCGACCGCCTCCGGCTCACGGCCGACGGGCAGGTTCGCAACTGCCTGTTCTCGACGGTCGAGTGGGACGCCCGCGGCCTGCTTCGGGGCGGCGGCGACGACGCCTCGCTGGCGACGCTCATCCGCGACTGCGTGGCCGCGAAGCGGGCCGCCCACGGAATCGACACACCCTCGTTCGCGCGGCCCGGCCGCGCGATGTATCAGATCGGGGGCTGACGACGATGGCCAACTCACCTCCCCGCCGCTACCTCGACAACGCCGCCACCTCGTGGCCGAAGCCCGACGCGGTGATCGCTGCCTGGAACGATGCCGCGATTCGTGTCGGGGCGACCGCGGGCCGCGCCGCCTACCGCGAGGCTGTTGAGGCCGATGCGATTCGTCACCGCGCGCGAACCGCGGCGGCACGGCTCCTTGGCGGCGTCGATCCCAGCCGCGTCGCATTGCCCGGCGGCTGCACGCTGGCCTTGAACATGGCGATCCACGGACTGGTGAGGCCCGGCGACCACGTCATCGCCACGGCGGCCGATCACAATGCCACCCTGCGGCCGCTCCGCTGGCTGCAGCAGTCGGGGGCGATCTCGCTGGCGATCCTGCCGTGCGACAGACTCGGACGGATCAACCCCGCCGACGTGGCTGCGGCCTGGCGGCCGGCCACGCGACTCGTGACGGTCAGCCACGCGTCGAACGTCACTGGCGCCGCGCAGGACATCGCCGCGATCGCGACCATCGCTCACGACCACGGCGGCCTGGTGATCCTTGACGCGGCGCAGTCGCTCGGGCAGATCCCCTGCGACCTGCCGGGATTCGGCGCCGACGTCGTGGCGGCCCCGGCGCACAAGTGGCTGCTGGGCACGTCGGCCGCGGCGATCCTCTGGTGTCGCGACGGCGTCGAGCCCGCACCACTCGTGCAGGGAGGCACCGGCTCCACAAGCGATTCGCTCGACATGCCGGAGGCGTTCGCCGACCGGCTCGAACCGGGCACGCCGGACGTGCCGGCCCTCGCGGCCCTCGCCGCCGCGGCCGCCTGGATCGAAGAGCGAGGCGTGGCGGCCGTTGGCGACGGCTGCCGCCGGCTCGCAACCGACGCCGCTGCGACGCTCCGCGAGTGCCGCGGCGTCGCCGTGCATTCGGTGGCTGACGGCGCGCCGATTGTGAGTTTCACCGTCGATCACTATGCTCCCACCGACGTCGCGATGGTGCTCGAGATGGCCGCGGGCGTGCAGGTGCGGGCTGGCTTCCACTGTGCAGCTCTCGTGCACGATCACCTCGGCACGCGGGCTGGCGGCACAGTGCGGGCGAGCTTCGGGCCGTTCAACACCGCCGCCGACGTCGAGGCCCTGTGCACCGCCGTCGCGGAGATCGCCGGCTAGACACGAAGGAACACACGATGGCGGGAATCCCCAAGGATGTCTGGTATGCCGGCGGCCTGCGGTTTCAATGCACGCAGTGCGGCGACTGCTGCTCGGGCGCCGAGGGCTACGTCTGGGTGAACCAGGCCGAGATCGACGCCATGGCCGTCCGCACGGGAATGACCACGGCTGCGTTCGAAAAGGCCTACGTCAAGAAGGTGGGCGTGCGGCGGTCGCTCACGGAGCGGCCAAATGGCGACTGCGTGCTTCTCGACAAGACCACGCGGAAGTGCACGGCCTACGAGGAGCGGCCGCGGCAGTGCCGCACCTGGCCCTTCTGGGATTCGAACCTCGCCAGCCCCGCCGCCTGGGCCGAGGCCGCCGAAGCCTGCCCCGGCTGCAACAAAGGCAACCTCGTGCCACTCGAAACGATCATCGAGCAGGCGTCGAAGATCCGCGT
>Ga0114971_10002103_pt1 | contig 13695 bp, 14 predicted proteins | sample M_140625_MF_Meta_FD_87320 | JGI IMG/M metagenome (GOLD analysis project Ga0114971, IMG submission 87320) | Freshwater microbial communities from Lake Montjoie, Canada to study carbon cycling - M_140625_MF_MetaG | ecosystem: Environmental > Aquatic > Freshwater > Lake | place: Lake Montjoie... | reverse complement strand
AAGTTTTCTGCCGAGCTTCTTCGAGATATCGAAAAGGAGACTGTGGATTTTCGTCCAAACTACGACGGCACCAAGAAAGAGCCAACAGTGCTTCCGACTGCTGTTCCAAACCTTCTTTTGAATGGAACTCTTGGTATTGCCGTAGGTATGGCATCGTCTATCGCTCCGCATAATCTTGTAGAGGTGATCGACGCAACAACCCACCTTCTTGAAAACCCAGAAGCTACCACAGAAGACCTCATTCAGTTTGTTAAAGGTCCAGACTTTCCAACCGGTGGTATTGCATACGGTGCAAAAGACATTGCGCACGCATATGCTTCAGGAAAGGGAGGTATTGTGGTGCGTGGTGAAGCAGAAATAGTGGAAGACAAAGCAGGAAAAGCATCTATCATAATTACATCTATTCCATATCGCGTAAATAAAGCAGATCTCATCAGCTCTATTGCAGACCTTCACCGAGATAAAAAAGTTGAAGGAATAAAGGATCTTCGCGATGAATCCACTAATGATGTGCGCATTGTTATTGAATTGAAGAGCGGTGCTTACCCAGAACAGATTCTAAACTACATATACAAACACACTCGTCTCGAAGAAGCTTTCCATGTGAACGCCGTGGCTCTTGTTGATGGAGTTCCTCAAACACTTTCTTTAAAACATTTTCTTGAAGAGTTCGTTGCTCACCGAAAGGATGTCATCAAGCGACGAACAGAATACGATCTTCGAAAAGCAGAAGAACGTGAGCATATTTTACTTGGATTAAAAATCGCGCTCGATCATATCGATGAAGTTATCAAGATTATCCGTGCTTCAAAAGATGTTGAAGAAGCAAAACAAAACCTCATCAAGAAGTTCAAATTCTCAGACAGACAGGCCGTAGCAATTCTTGAAATGCGTCTCCAGCGTCTTGCAAACCTTGAACGAAAGAAGGTTGAAGATGAACTCGAGGCCGTACAGAAACTCATCGGCGAACTCAAAGCAATTCTCGCAAGTGCAAAGAAAGTTATTTCTATAATAAAGACAGAGCTTGCAGAAATTAAAGAAAAATATGGAGACGAGCGTCGGACAAAGATTGTAAAACACGATGCTAAGAACTTCTCTATTGAGGATGTTATTCCTGATTCCGAGACTGTGCTTGTTCTTACTTCTGGTGGATATATCAAGCGAACTGATCCAGATGAATTCAAAAAACAGCGACGCGGAGGAGTGGGAGTAATGGACTTAAACACAAAAGAAGAAGACTTCATCACGCACTTCATCACTACAAACACTCACGCTGATCTTCTATTCTTTACCGACAAGGGAAAGGCATACCAGATAAAAACTTATGAAGTACCAGAAGGTAAACGCGCAACTCGTGGAAAGTCTGTGATGAATTTTCTTTCTATAACTCAAAACGAAAAGGTTACTTCCATTCTTCCAATGCCTGCAAATATCAAAAAAGGTAGCGAGCTTTCTCTGTCTTTGGTTACAAAACTTGGAACAGGAAAGAAAGTCTCCGCCGAAAGTTTCCACGACGTACGACGAAGCGGTATCATTGCGATTCGACTCGAAGCAGGGGATGAACTTGTCTCTGCCTCTTTTGTAGAAAAGGGGGATGACATCATGGTAGTTGCATCTGACGGACAGTCTATCCGTTTTAATGAAGCAGATGTTCGCGAGATGGGTCGCGCTGCTGGAGGTGTGCGTGTCATGAAGCTCGATAAAGGCGTATCTGTCGTAGGGGCTGACACCGTGAAGTCTTCAGCAAAGGACGGTCATGTGCTTGTAATGTCTGCAAACGGTTACGGAAAGAAAACTCCACTAAAAGAATATAAAACACAGGGACGAGGAGGGTCAGGTATCAAAACTGTTAAAGTAACTCCAAAGACCGGAGATCTTATTTCTGCAAAAGTTATTACCGATGAATTCGAAGAAGCAGTTGCTATTTCCAAAAAGTCTCAGGTTATTCGATGTGATCTAAAAGAAATTCCATCACTTGGACGAGATACACAAGGTGTACGGATTATAAAACTACGAGAAGGAGATTCTTTGGCATCATTAATTTGCTTATAGTAAATAATAGGTAGCAGAAATACAAAAGATATTCCTAAAAAAGGGGCTTGTGAGGCTCGACGGAGCGAACACGAGGAATTTTTTAGTAGAAAAATATCCGTGCCCTTTTTTAGGAATATCTTTTGTATTTCTGCTACAATATACTTGATGCAATTCTTAGATCCTCAAAAAGTTATTAATCATTTTGATATTAAAGACGGAATGTCTGTCTTGGATCTACACCCAGGTTCGGGTTTTTTCCGGCAACTTCTAAAAGAAAAAGTAGGAGTATATGGAAAAGTGCACGAAGGGTACGACTCTATTCCTGAGAAAGTAGATTGTGCTCTTATAATAAATATCCCTTCGCAAGTTAAACATCACGAAGTATTTACTAATGCATATGCAAAACTAAAATCTCAAGGAAGAATGATTTTTATTGGTTGGAATACAGGTGGTATTGATAGAGAGCGTGTCACTACTCTTGCGGGACTCGCTGGTTTTTTGCATGAAAGACGCTTCAATGCTGGAGATACTCACATAGGTCTTGTTTTCAAAAAAGTCTGAGTGTGAGATACTATTATTATATATATGGGAGAAATTAAACCATTTCAGATCGTTGCTATTTCAATTTGTATAGTACTTACTATAGTTGGAGTTTTTGTTTTTTCTTTTGGTGGAGCTAAGAAGAAGGCCGGTAAATATGTAGGACCTGAAGTGGTAGTGTGGGGAACAGAAGATTCTAGAAAGATTGATCCAATAATCGACAAATTAAATGCTTCTACTATTTCTACTGTTCCAGTTTCATATGTTCAGAAAGATTCTATAGGATTCAACCAAATTCTTCTAGAGGCACTTGCTTCTGGAAAGGGCCCGGATGTGATACTTGCTTCAATGGAAGATATTCTCACCTATCAAAATAAATTACTTACGATATCTTTCGATACTCTTAGTGAAAGGACATTCAAAGATAGCTTCATAGAACAAGGGGAAGCTTTTCGTACGGGCACAGGATATCTAGCTGTCCCTTTCTCTGTTGATCCTCTTGTTTTGTATTGGAACAGAGACATCTTTACTATTCATAATAAAACATCACCACCATCAAATTGGAGCACTGTCGTTTCGCTTGTTCCAGAAATACGTAGTATTTCAGAAGACCTCACCGTATCCAAGTCAGTTATTTCTTTGGGTGACTATAGAAATATTGATAATGCAAAGGCGATTTTGACAGCTCTCATGCTCCAGTCTGGAACACCCATTACAACCCTAAATTACAATGACAACACAAAAAAGGTAGAACTTGCCTCCGAGCTCAATGCAACTAATAGAAATAATCTCATTACCCCTTCTGTTGCGGCACTAAACTTCTACACCCAGTTTGCAGACCCACTTTCAAAAGTGTATTCGTGGAACCGTTCTCTACCTCGTTCTCTAGAAATGTTTGCTTCAGATGATCTTGCAATGTATATAGGTTTTGGAAGTGATGCAAATTTAATACGCTCAAAGAATCCTAACCTTAATTTTGATATGGCGCTTCTTCCACAATCTAGTGCCTCATCTGTACCCGTCACTTATGGAAAAATGGTTGGCTTGTCTATACTTGCATCTTCAAAAAATCCAGCAGGTGCTTATGCTGCAATACTGTCTTTGACAGGCTCTACATTCTTAGAGGCTTACAGTAAAGAGTCTGGTCTTCCACCAGTAAGACGAGACCTACTTGCCACGGTTCCAGGAACAGCCAACGATGGCGTACTTTATCGAAGCGCTCTTTATAGTCGTGGTTTCCTAGATCCGAATCCTGAAAAAACAAACTCTATTTTTCAAACTATGGTTGAGTCAGTATTGTCAGGTAGATCCTCATCAGGAGAAGCCGTGCAGACAGCCGACAATCAGTTAAATTTATTGGTAGATGAGTTTAATCAAAAACAAAATGAATAAAATTATTATAACCCTGTGTTTATTTTTTATTGTAGGAAGCATATTTTTTGTGCCTGCTTCTACTTTCTCACAAACTATTTTTGTGGACCCCTCTGGACAAACACCACCTACTTTTGATAAAAATCTATTTCCATTGATACAAGAACCACTAAAGCCTGGGGAAACGTCCATAAATGGAGTGATAATTAGCCCTAAACCTGTTATTGCTGAACCTAGTACCGCTGGACCTAGTAATGCTCAACCTAGTAATGCAAAACCTGGTAATGACGATCCTAAAAGTAAGGGTTACTATCTTTTAAATTTTAAATGCACAGGTGGACGAATAATCGGAACGGGAAATGGTGATGACGCAGAACAAAAATGTAATTTTAAGGACTTCATGACACTTTTTGACCGTATCATCACTCTTTTACTTTATACGGCAACCATCCTTGCGGTAATTTCATTTGTCTATGCAGGTTATCTACTTCTTTTCTCAGGAGGAAGTGAAGAAGCCCTTAAGAGCGCCAAGCATATATTCACGAGCGTGCTGGTTGGTCTTGTTCTTGCATACGGAGCATGGATTATTGTTCGGTTTGTGCTGGATTCACTTGGTGTGAATAAAGATCAAGGGTATACTTTAATTGACGGTATAAAATAATATATGAAAACAATAAACCGCATTCAAGTTCTTCTCCTAGCTCTACTTATATCGATCCCTTATTTGTCTTTTGCAAATGATGAAGGATCTCCTCTTATAATAAACAACCCTCTTAAAAATGACAGTCTAATTGCTTTCATCAATAGCATTATAGACGCCGCGCTAAAGCTTGGTGCAATAGTCTCTGTTGTAGCTGTTATTCTCGCTGGTTTTATGTTTGTTACAGCCCACGGTGATGAAGATAAGATCAAGACTGCAAAAAATATCCTTCTCTATGCTGTCATTGGTATGGTAATTTTGCTCGGTGCGCGTATGATATCGGAAGTTATTATCAATACAGTCACAAGTGTGGATAAAGCATCAAAATAATATATGTGTAATACAGAAACAGGATTAAGTCAGTACAATTTCAAATGTTTAGTAACCTTTACCACAGATATGATAAACCAGTTGGTTTTGGTTCTCATTGGTATAGGTCTGCTTTTATTTATTTTTGGTTTGGTAAAATATGTATCAGCGGGAGGGGATGAAGATGAGGTAAAAAAAGCAAAAAGTTTTATCATCTTTGGTATCATTGCCCTTTTTGTGATGCTTTCAGTGTGGGGACTTGTTAACCTTTTGTCAGATACTTTTTTTCCAAGAGGTATACTTGCTCCTGGGTTCAAGTAGTTTATCCACATTTTGTTACAAAGCCTTGTTTGTAAATGATTTTGTGTAGTATAATAATTCGTGTTACAAAGATACATTATTAGATTTATTTATAGTAAACATTTATGAAAAAATACTTAGCATTAATCGCAGTTCTTATTGCCCCAATCATTGCTTTCGGTGCCAGCACAGACTTCAACCTTCAATCTGGTGGTATTATCCAAAACGCTAATACTATTATTAATACGGCCATTCCGTTTATTATAGGAATCGCAGTATTTATATTTATTGTTGGACTTGTTCAGTATGTAAATGCTGGTGGAGACGATGATAAAATAAAAGCAGCAAAACAAACTATCATTTGGGGTCTCATCATCATCTTCGTGATGTTCTCAGCTGTTGGTATCGTAAACCTCTTGAACAATACTTTCAAATTCGACAACCAGCTTAAGACCGATCAAGCCCCAAAAATAAACCTATAGTTATTAATTAGGTATTTCTCCATGGATAAGTTCATTACAGCTGTAAGCAACGAAATACTCAATCCCTTTATTACTCTGCTTTTTGCGTTCGCTCTTATTGTCTTTATCGCAGGAATAGTAAGAGCAATTGCAAATGGAGGTGACGAAGAAGCTAGAACTACAGCCAAACAACATATCTTGTACGGACTTCTTGGAATGTTCATTATGTTCTCTGCTTTTGCTCTAGTGCGACTGATCACAGGAACTTTCATCACTGGAAAGTATGGCAATGAGACTAAGGTTAGGCTAGATGAAATTCAAAAGGAAGGGAAGGGTCAATATGATCAATAAAACAAAAAATCATAAAAAACGCATAAAAAAGCCGCCACAATCCATAGGATTGTGGCGGTTTGCGTAATGCGATCAAATCGCGGGAACGCCTCCCAAAAGAACTACCTGGTTTTCGGAGGGACCTTAAAGGTCACAACGGTCAGGACGAAGGTTTGGTTTCCTTCAATGTCGGCAGGGGCAACTGCCTTGATGAGGAGTGGTTCATCCCCAATAGGCAGTCCAGGGAAACTAGAGTCGTCGTTTGGTCCGAAGACTTTACGGACACCATTTTTCACGGCGATGATGGTGACTGGGCGCATGTGCCCCTCACCCCCCGCACCGTGGTAGGCTTGGCTCCAGTCCCAACCGTCTGGCCAGCCGATCTCGGTGAACCCCTTGGTTCCAACCGTGATCTGCATGCTTCCCGGAACGGTCTTGATCAGGGAACTGCGCGTTTCGTCTCCATTTTCGAGAGCTATCGCGATTTCCTTGACCCCCCACACTACGACCCAACCGATGAGTGCCACTATGCCCGCGACACCTGCGAACTTCTGAAAGCCTTTCGACTTCCAAAGTGCTATCAGAAACAGCACACTCGCAACCGCAATGACACCCACGTGGTTCTGACTAAAGAAGTGAAAAAGTTCATCTTCCTTAATCGCTGACGTGGTGATTTGGTTGTACCAATCTCGTAGGAATAGATCCCACGAGGCGATCGTGAGGAGGATTGCCGCAAATATCGCGGTGATCGTTCCCCAGATCTTTCTTGCTGGCCAACCGCCAATGGCGTTGAACCAGAACAGTGCCACGATCGCAAGGGTTATACCCAAGACGAGCGCTGTACTGCTCATGGTGACACCTACTACCAGCAATGCCCCGGTCTGAACCTGCTTTACCATAAACACCGAGGCGATGATGCCGGAGATGCTGATGGTGAGTAGAGTCCAGAAACCCCAATCTCGGGGTTGTGCCGGTTGCGCCGCAGCTCCCGGGTTCGCCGGTTGCTGGGGTTGTTGGTTTTGCCCTCCTCCGCCACCACCTGCAGGCCTACCACTAAAGGCGCGCCTGACAAGGATGACGATGAGGGTGATGACTAGTGTTGCGGCAATGATGCCGAGTGTGATATGTGCTGTACTCACTTTTTTATCTCTTTCTATTTTTTTGTTTTTACGGTGTTGTTGGTGGTGTGGTCGTCGGTGTTTTCTCCTCAATGACGGGGAGAGGGATAACCGGTGAGACCGTTGATCCAAATACAAGCGTTCCTCTGTTTAGTGCAAAGTTGGCGCTTGTTATTTGGTTTTGATGTGCAGCTATCGCTACACGACCTTCAGGAGTCGAAGCCATCTCCTTGAGTTTTTCAAGGAGTGCTCCTTGTCCAGCAGCAGCCGCAACGCCTTGTTCGCGCAGTGGTGCTGCATCGCCTTTGGCCTTGTTTTCCGCTACTATCAGGTCATGTCCTGAAGCTGTCGCTCTGTTGACTGCGTCCACAATCGCTCGGGACTCGTCTGAGAGCTCCCAGTCGTTAATGGCTGTAGTCAGAATGATACTTCCGAAGTTACCACTAATGCACTTTCGGATCGCGTTATTGAAGTCGCTATCTTCCTTTTCAGAGAGGTCCAAGTCTTGGAAGTTTCCAATCACTGTTCCATCTGGCAGAGTTTCGTCCTTGTTGTAAGCAAGGGCGTTTAATACTGCCATGTGCGCTGCGCGGATTGTCTCGTCGACGTAGCTGCTGTAACGCGCATTCTGGGTAAGGTAGATTTCATCGAGATTCCACGCGCGGACATTGGTCTGCCGATCGTAGTTTACCTTCATGTTTCCACGAAGTTCGATGGTAGCGTCGTAACCGATAACAACAGTGTCGATGCGTAAGAAACGCTCATAACTCGTAGTCGTCGCCAGTTTGATTTTATCCACCACTGATGATTTCCTAACAGGGTTAGTCGCAGTTTTTGCTGCTTCTTCTGCCACCAGTTCCCCCCGCGTCTTCCAGTAGTTTTTTTGAATTTCTACTGGAAGAATTGTCGCGAAGGGATTGAAGGAATAGATGCGGATATTAAACAATGAGGTCAATACGGGGATCGATTGAGCAATCACCACCTCATACTTCTTGTTTTTAAACGCTTTGTTTTCAATAACCACTCGCGCGATTGTGATATCCTCCGTGAGCTTTTTGAGGTCTTCTTCTGTGGCCACCACGTACTTTACGCGGATGCCGCTTCGGAAGATTCCTGCAACGTGGTTCTGCGGAATCTGAACGAAGACTCGTCCAGAGATTCCGATAATTGATATTGCCGAGACTATTATAATTCCCAAGAGCACGACGCTAGTCGTGTCAAGAAACATAATTGCCGCGGTAATTCCTGTCACCATTACCATGCTAAGGGTATACAAAACAATGTTTGGTATTTTTTCCTTGTTGTCGGTGAGCAGGTTTTTAACCTTTTCCCACCCATCGAGAAGAGTGAAGACCGCGAGGATTCCCAGCACACCAAGTGCCAGGTAGATATAGTTGTTCATTTTTTGTTCTTTCTATTTTGTTGTCAAAGGACGAATCCTCTGGTTGTTTTACTGAGTGAAGTTCTTGGAATACGGCTGAATTGCCATACTAAAGATTCGCTCGTATATTATCACAAAAATACCCAAAAGTCAATAGGGAAAATACTCAAAATAGGCTAATATATAAGGGTTCTTTTGAGAATGGCGTAGTGGCGAAGTGGTTAACGCTGCAGTTTGCAAAACTGTCATTCGCCGGTTCGATCCCGGCCTACGCCTCCCGTTATATGCTTTTTTCTGCTAGAGTATAACTTGTACTTTAAAAATGCCCGGATGGCGGAATTGGTATACGCGCACGACTTAAAATCGTGTCTCGCAAGGGATGTGGGTTCGACTCCCACTCTGGGCACAGCATTGTAAGTTATCGTAAAAAATGTTATAAATTTTTTACGCATCCATAGAAGTTTGTTTGCATCCATAGCTCAGTTGGTAGAGCTGCTCCCTCTTAAGGAGAAGGTCCCAGGTTCGAATCCTGGTGGGTGCACCAGTAACAAGTGTTACTTGAAATGCGTGAGTGGTGTAATTGGTAAACACGCCAGTCTTAGGAACTGGTGCCGCAAGGCGTGGAGGTTCAAGTCCTCTCTCACGCACCAAAAGAAAGTCAAAGGTGCTATACAAAGAAGAACACTTTGTTATAATTATTTTATGTCTGAAATACAATTTAATGAAGAGTCTAACTTAGATTCACAATTTACTTCAAGAACCATATTAGGAGCGCCAACGTCTCCAAAAATGGTCAAAGCATTATTAAAAACAGGTATCGTAAAAAATGAAAAGTCTGCCGGGTATTTACTACTCGGTTTTGCAGTTTTTTGTTTGATTCTTGCTTTCTATATTTCTTATACTTTTCTTTATGCAAAGAATGCGCCAAAGAAATTAACTCCAGAACAGGAAAAACAGAGACAGGATTTTATGGATAGAGTCAATCAAAATCGCGCTCAGTAGTATGAATGTTATTGCCAAAAGAGGTTTTACATTGATTGAGCTTTTGGTGGTTATTTCTATTATTGCACTTCTTTCTAGTATTATTTTACCTACCTTAAATGATGCAAGAGAAAGGACAAAAAGAGTAAAATTTGTCCAGGAACTAAAACAGGTACAAACAGCCCTTGAGGTGTATAAAAGTGATAATGGGCACTACCCATATGAAAATTGGGGAGATCAGGTGGATGAATATGCAAACTTTATAATTGTGTATGATACTGGACTTGGTTCTTATACACAGTCCGACTATCTTACTGAATTTCTAAATAGTAATGCAGGGGTAAATTCAAATTACACTGACAGTGTTAATTTTATACCAAATTATATTAAGAGTCTTCCAGTTTTGTCTTTAACAAAAACTAAACCTGGAGATGGTGAAGCTAGATTTTTCTATGAAAACCAGTCATTTATTGATAGTATCGCACAGTACAATCAAAACGGTATGACATGTGGTGGTAAGCCAATGAATGGTTATGTGCTTAGATACGATATTGGTATTACTGATCCTGTGGACATTGACATGAATTTACCAGCTCTCTTGGATTCATCAGGTAATTCTATTGGATCACTCTGTCTCACAGGAAATTAGAATCTATTTTTACTCGATCGAATATAAAGCATTCGCGCTTTTCTGACCTCTGTCGATTTCAAAATTAAAGAAGGGAACGCGGCCGATTTTGGAGTGCTTCATGACGTGCTGTTTAAACTCTCTTCGTTTACGCTTTAGAAAATCTAGCACAGCGTCTTCTTTTGATTCAGGAAGGGTGGTGAAAAGGATAGTGGCGTACTTGGTATCATCGCTAAGTAGGGTATGTGTGACGGTGATGAGAGCGTCACGGTTTGACTCACGAGAAACATACTCGCTAGCGAGGTGGTGGATCTCTTCTCTTACTTTTTCGGTGTGGAATGCCATGGGATTTGGTATTAGATATTATTTTATAACTTTCATGATGGGTTTAAGGTAGTCTCCGGGTGCTATCTCTATTTTTGATTCAATCATGGTTCCAAACTCAAGACCTTCTTTTACTTCACTAGCTTTTAACTTTGCCTGCTGAAGCTCTTTTACTCGTCCGCGACCAATCTCGGACTCTCGGCGAATTATGATGACCTCATCATTTATTACAATTGAACCAACTTCAACTCGTCCTCCGATAACTTGTTTGTCTTTGGTAACACTAAAAATTTTTAGAACCTTTATGCGACCACGCTCTTCGTCCACTTCAGTTTTTGGAGTGCGTTCAGCTATGACCTCGGTAAGCCATTCGGAAAGCTTGTAAATAATATCAAAGACTTTTATCTCAATGCCGAGTTTTTCCGCAAGTGACTTGGCTGTGGCGTCTACCTTTGTATTGAAGCCGATAACAAGAGTTTGAAGGTTCCCGGAGGCTCTCTTGATATCACTTTCAGTTATGTCGCCGATATTTTCGGCAATTATGTTGATGGCCGTTTTTTCGGTCTCGCATTTTTTCATTTCATAACTAATCGCTTCAAGTACTCCAGAAGTATTTGCCTTTACGATGACCGGAATAAGAAAACTCTGGGCGTAAGTTTTTCGGGGAACAGATGCCACTATATTTTCTTCACGACGAGCGATGATTGCTGTTTCTGCTTCTTTCTTTGTCTTGAATGAACTGAAAGTTTCTCCAACCACTGGTATTTCGTCAAAACCGATAATTTTTACAGGAGATGAAAAAGTTGCTTCTTTGATTTGTTTTCCTTGAAAATCTTCGAAGTTACGAATAGGCGCTATTGCTTCTCCTGTAACAATGAACATTCCTGAAGCAAGTGTTCCATTTTTTATCATAAGTGTAGCGGATACTCCTTTTTGTTTGTCACGGTTTGTCTCGATGACAATACCTTCACCGTTTAATGATGGATCTGCTTTGAAATCTTCGACTTCAGCGATGAGGCGGATCATATCTAGAAGTTCAGGTACGCCTTGTCCAGTTTTTGCAGAAATAGGAACTGATGACACGTCTCCACCGTATCCTTCGATGTATATACCGCTTTCAAGAAGGCTTTGTTTTGTGCGTTCGACGTTTGCGCCTTCTTTGTCGATTTTATTGATTGCTACGATGTAGGGAATCTTTGCATCTGTGATTGCACGAAGAGCTTCGAGTGTTTGAGGCTTTACTCCGTCTTCGGCAGATACTACGAGCACTGCAATATCGGCTACTTTTGCTCCGCGACTACGCAGTTCTTGGAAGGCTTCATGTCCAGGTGTGTCTAGGAAGGTTAGACCAGAGGCTTCATAGGCTGACATGTTCTGAGTTATGCCTCCAGTTTCGCTTTCGGTTGTGTGTGCTTTTCGAATATAGTCTAGAAGGGTAGACTTTCCATGGTCAATATGGCCTAGTATTGCTACAACCGGGGGGCGGGGAATAAGGGTATTTTTTTGTGGAGAGGTGATTTTCATAGGAAAAAGTAAATATAAATTACCACAAAAAAGCCATATATACAAATAAAAAGGCTTATAGTGAGCGTTGGTCTCGCTTTTGTGATATATTCGCTTTATGTTTGGAATTTTTAATAAAAAAAATAACTATTTTGATTATGCTTCAACCACACCTCTCGATGCCCGGGTCTTTCGAGCTATGAAGCCGTATATGGTTTTACATTATGCAAACCCATCTTCTTTATATAAAGAGGGAGTTGAGGCTCGGCGTGTGGTAAACGAAGCGCGTAAAAAAGTAGCGGGTATTTTGCAGTCACGACCGGAAGAAATTATTTTTACAAGTGGAGGAACGGAGTCCAATAACATAGCGATTCTGGGAACTTATTTTTATCACAAAAATGTTCTAAAAAAAGAAAAGATTCATTTTGTGACTACTTCGATTGAGCATTCGTCGGCACTAGAGGTATTTGAGCATGTGAGAAATATGGGTGCAAAAGTTACGTATGTTTCGCCTGAGGAAAATGGTGTGGTGAATCCAAAAAAAATCGAAGAGGCACTTCGACCTGAGACAGTGTTGGTCTCGGTGATGTATGCCAATAATGAAATAGGTACAGTTCAACCAATACGAGAGATTGGAAAAATCATAAAGGCTTTTTCGGCTAAATCGGCTAAGATGCCCATCTCTCCCATCTCTCCTGTCTCTATGATAGCGTTCCATGTAGATGCTTGTCAGGGAGGACTATATCTACCACTCTTGGTGCATGATCTTGGTGTTGATTTACTCACTCTTGATGGTTCAAAAATATATGGACCAAAAGGAACAGGGGTGCTTTATAAAAAAGGTGGGGCATTTTCAGGCTTGCCACTTTCACCAGTTATTTTTGGAGGGGGACAGGAAAATGGTCTTCGTTCAGGAACAGAAAACGTGCCAGGAATTGTAGGATTTGGAGAAGCGTTGCTCATTGCTCATAAAGAAAAGTCTACAGAAATTGTTCGACTTAGAATTCTTCGCGATAAAATGCAAGCTGAACTTCTAGGAAAAGTGAAAGGTTTAAAGGTGAATGGTGATGTAGATAAAAGATTGCCGAATAATCTTAATATCTGCCTTCCTGGACTAGATGCCGAGTATGCGGTACTACGTATGGATGTTCTTGGTTTTGCACTTTCATCCGTTACAAGTTGCAAGACTTTAAGCGAGGATTCGTCTTCTTATGTGGTAGAGGAGCTATACAGAGACTCATCGTGTTCAAAGAGCTCGCTCCGGATTACGCTTGGCAGATTTACAACCCAGAAACAAATAAACGATCTCGTAAAAGCGCTATTGACTGTATTACATAGATAGTATAATGAACATAAAAATATATGCCACCATTTGGAAAATTCACCACTAAAGCAAAAGAAGTAATTCGTAGAGCACACGAGTACGCTATTGAACGTGGTCAAAATCACGTAAATCCTTTGCACCTTCTCACCGCTCTCCTTTTGCAGGAAGAAAGCCTGGTTAATTCATTGCTCGAACGACTCGATGTAGACACAGTGCTACTTTCAGACAATCTTCTGGAAGCCATAGAACCTATAGAGGCGTCTTCAACTCTGTCTCCTTCATACCAGCTTTATCTAACTCCTGAATTAGCTCAGATTATCGAGGTCTCAGAAAAGATCGCTATAGCCATGAAAGATGAGTTTGTTTCAACGGAGCATCTTTTTCTTGCTTT
>Ga0114971_10002096_pt1 | contig 13706 bp, 8 predicted proteins | sample M_140625_MF_Meta_FD_87320 | JGI IMG/M metagenome (GOLD analysis project Ga0114971, IMG submission 87320) | Freshwater microbial communities from Lake Montjoie, Canada to study carbon cycling - M_140625_MF_MetaG | ecosystem: Environmental > Aquatic > Freshwater > Lake | place: Lake Montjoie... | reverse complement strand
AATAACACGCCATAGTTAATATCTGGGCTGTTGGACGATTTGTAAATTGTATTGCCGGTGTCAACAAAGATTTTTTCCAACTTGTCGCAATCGGCAAATGCCCCATTGCCATAGCTCGTGAGACTGGCGGGAAGAAACACCGCCGTGAGCCCATCGCAGTTTCGAAAAGCGCCATTCCCAATTGTTAATAGGGTTGTCGGTAGCACCACAGAGGTGATGACAGTGTTGTTGGGAAAAGCTCCCCCATCGATCTCCGTCACATCCAACCCTGCAATTGTCTCCGGTATTTCAAAATCCACCTTAATCCAGTTTTCGTTCATTGTATCGTTAGCGACTTTTTGGTAATTCGAACCATCTTGTTCAGCCACTACGTAACCCAATGGAGTTGTATCAGGTAAAGAAAATCGAGTGTATTCTGACCAATATCTATTGGCATTTTCTCCTGTCGATCCCTCGATAATATAAATTTTATTATTTTCTGTAACAAAAGCTAAAGTACCTAAGGGGTAATTACCTGCCCACGATTCTGAAATGCTAAAATTTTCAAAAGTAGCACCCACTGCTATATTTATTATGTTAATGGTAAAATCCGCTGTTATTTTTGGGGCGAGGCCAGTATATTTTTTAATATTTATCGTATTATTTATAAGAACCTCAAATTCAAAATCATCCACCACACCCAAAAGCGCGGCATCGTAAGTATTCCATATGGCCGTAGTTGCACTTCCAACAAAGCCAAAGTCGGCCTTATATTTACCAAGGCAATAGACTTTGAAGTCATTTAAAGCACCACCAAAGACACCAGCGCCTGTCATAGTAAAGTTTCCAGGAGCATTACCATAAAATGTGGCAGAATTCAGCGGGGAGACAATCCCAGCAAAGGCTTCCTCACCGATGCTGTTTACTTTTGTGCCGAAACTCACATCAGACAGAGCTAAAGTATCGTAGAATGCTCTGTAACCGATAGTTATCACATTTTTCGAAAATTCCATCTGCGCAAGATAGACATTCCCTTCAAAGGCACGATCGGATACGACCATGACGCTATCGGGGACGGTATACGAGGTAGCCTCTTTGCCTGCTGGGTAGTGGTAAAGAATGGTTTGATTTTTACTGAAGACCACCCCATCTGTAGAACGATATACTGAATTGGCTAAATCTACATCTATCCTCGTGAGTTGATCGCACGAGGAAAAGACTCCACTCCCGAGCGATGTGACTGAGGGCGGAATAGAGACCCCAGTCAAACCATCGCAATCTGTAAAAGCGTCTGACCCGATATCGGATAAACCACTTCCAAAATTCACATTGCTGAGTGTAGTGACCCCTTTAAATGCTTTCGCGCCTATTTTGAAAATGGCATTGGGCATACTGACCGAACTGATTCCTATCCTTCCAATAAAAGCGGATACTCCAATCTCGCGCACGCTATATTGGCCGAACATGCTAGGGATCGTCACATTACCACCAGTGCCGACGTAGCCTTTGAGAGTCGCTCTTTTGGTTGTCGCATTTGATGTAAAAGTGAAGTCGCCGGCCTTAATAATTGGTGTCAACCCTACCGTAAAGTTCCCACTTGGCGATATACCAGTCTTATTCACGGTCCAAGCAGTAAAATCATAACTTCCATAATATTGGATTTCAAAATTTTCATCTGCATTGTTAAAAACATTATTTCCAATGTCGGCAGCCGCAGGTGATGCTCCAGCGAAAATAGCCGCCCCTAGAGGGTAACAGTCTGCAAACGCATTGTCTCCGATGGTTCCATTCTGTCCTGTGAGACTTTCCAAAGCTCTCACCCCTACACCTTTTCCAAACTTTACTACCACTAGACTATCTAGATTCCTAAATGCATCATTACCGATGATTTCAACACTATCCCCCATTTCCACTAAGACAATGTAGGGATTAGCTTCAACAGCATATGGCAAAATTTTTCTTATTGTGGGGGGTATAGTGTAAGTCATTCCAAGCTTGGAACTCGGGTATTGTACTAACTCCGTCCGATCTAAGTTGTACAACACACCATCTAGCCAACTATATTTAGGGTTTAGATCATGCACTAAAATACTTCTCAACGTTTTACACCTGCCTAAGGCCTGGCTGCCAATATTCGTCACACCGGCTGGAATAAAAATCCCGGCCTCGTCATTAAAAGCCCCCAAATTATCGCATTGAAAAAATGTTCTGTTGCCGATGCTGGTCAGGGTGGGCGGGAGGGCTACTGATAATATAGCCGCATTCCCTTCAAATGCCCCAGCTGCGATCTCAGTGACTGTATAATTACTCGGCGAAACAAGTGCCGGGGTTGTATTAATGGGAGTTGTGCCCGCTCGCCCCCCAACGCTGGCGTTCATGGTGAAATTCTCCTCCACATACTTCGGAATCTCAAAATTTACCTTCATCCAATCTGCCGCACTAGTGCCTGGGTTCGCTATTTTTTGGTAATTGACTACACCCGTATCGTTTTGTTCTCTCACGATAGTGCCCAGATTTAGCTTGGGGTCTTGACCAAGGCGGGCGTCACCAGTGTTGTAAATTTTCCATGACCAGTTTGTTATATTGTTTGAAGAATCATACAAATAAGCAACAAACGCCCAAACTGTATTGGTGTCCGTATCAAAGAAAAGGTAGCCAGGAGATAGACCACCACCGAACAAAGCCGCTAGTGTTGGATGGGTGGTGGTGACCCAATTTAGATCCTGCGTCGTTCCATATGTATTGCATGCCGTTTCAGCAGGCCTGGTATCAATATCGGGATGAGGGATCAGAGGCGTCGCCGCATTGAATGTCGAATTCCCTGTGATTCGTTCAATACTCACAGACCCATTACCCAAATGTCTCCATTGAAATGTTACGCTACTTTGAGAACCATTCCCTATTACCACGGTGTAATTCGAAGTGGCATTAACAGCGATCCAGGCTTTTGCTCCGTCAACGGAAGCAAAGAGAGCAAGACTAAATGCCAGAAGGGTGGGAAGGAAGGTGTTGCGGGAGGAGTGGAGTTTCATAGTAGCGCGAGTGCTTTGAAAGCGTATGGGCATGAGGGCTAATGAATCGAAGATGGTGTTCACAGAGATTTTTTAGTTTCCAATTACACTGCCGCCCACATAGAAGTCGGGATTTTTGACAACGGCACTTGGCATGATGAAAAAGCCGTAGACATCAGGGCTGCCTGTGCCCGTGAGGGTGATGCCTCGGCAATTGACCTTGCGTGGACGGCCTTGCGAGTCTGCATCGGTGAAGCTACCGTTGACGAGGCCGTTTAATTTGGAAAACCGGAAAGTGACAGCGGCGCTAGGGTCATTCAGACAACCTGGTTTGCCAGCCCACGCACCATCACTCATACTCAGCGAGCTTGGGGCAGCGGTGGCAGGGTCGTATAGCCCGCTGCCATCAATAGCCGTGACGGCCACGCTCGAGAAGCCGGAGACATCGGGGGACTTCGGCACGCCTGGGGGTTTGCTCCACTTGAGGTCGCCGGATACGGGGTTGACAGCTCCTGCGGGAAGGACTCCATCGGAGTCCGCTTCGGACAAGATGCTGAATGTGCCGGAGAGCGAGCCTTGGGAGGCATAGAGAGGCAACCAGAGTGTGACGGTGCCGTCAGCATTACCACGAACGGAGGTCGATGCCGTGACTTTGGAGCCATCCGCGAGCAGGCCCACCATGCGAGCCACGCCAGTCTTTTCCGCAACCTGCATGGTCAGGTAGCCGAAGCCTTGCGAAACCATAGGCTGATCAACAGGCGGGGTGCCGACCAAATCTTCCATCGCTGTGGTATCGGTCTGGAGGCCGATGTTGTATTTACCAGCAAAGCTTTTAGCGGAAATGAACTTTGTCCAAGGGACGTTCGAAGCATTGATCGCGGCCGTCGTGCCGAAGCTGTCGGTCAACTCGTTCCCGGGGCCTGAAAAATCAACGTCCTGCGCGGTAGTGGCATTCGAGGTGGTCCCGCTGAAATCGGTGGTCTTGAGGCGTAGCACGAGGGGGCTCTTGTTTGGCAGCGGGATCTGCACCTCGAGACCGGTATCAAAGTTGTATTGGCGACGGAAACTGACTTTCACCGGCTTCCCACCCACATTGCCGAGTGTGACCGTGCCGGTGACCATGCCCGTGCGGGTCATGGTAAACGAGATGTAGCCACCAAGTCCACCATTGAGGGTTTCATTGGCCTCGATGAGACCTTGGACTTGCAATCCCGTGTCGGGTATTTTATCTGTAAAAGGGTTTCGCAAACCTACATTCACTGTCTCGCTGTAAATGGAGAACTGGGAATTCCAGATGCGCACGCGGTAAGTGGTGGCGTCTTCTGGCTTGAAATTCTCGATCATCAAGTAGGACAGGACTTCACCTTGAATCTTCCGCCATTTTCCACCTGTATATTTTTCCCATTGGTAAAGCAGGGGGTCGGATGGAGTCTGCGGTGACTCAAAGGGGAGTTCTTCCAACCCAGTAGGCAAGCCAAACTCGCCGGTGTAGCCCACAAAGTTATCTGATGCGGCAACGCTGAGTGTTTTATCATCGCCAAGGGACACCGCGAAGGGGGCGTTGATTTTATTGGGTTGATACCAGACGACTGGAAATGTACCGCCAATGAAGCGGGCCACCCCAGTGAAGTTCGAGCCAAAAAGCTTGCTGAAATTGCCGACCGCGACGGGGCGAGCGAATGAGCTGGCGGTTCCTGGGCCGCCATCCATGTCGAAAGCGAAATTTTGAATGCCACTGGCCGTCCCTGCCGGGACAAAGGTGAGATCCAACGAACCATCCGGTTCCAAGCGGGCCAGACCAGCGCGCTTGATGCCATTGTAGGTAGTAAACTCGCCCGCGATGAAGAATCGCCCGTCGGGTTGCCGCGTCACCACGCGGATCGGGCCATTTGCGCCCCTATCGGAAATAATAGCGCCCGAGGTTGTGTAGTTGGGAGCGGGAAAGCTCTCGTCAAGTGCCCCGTCCTTGCGGGGTTCTTCAGGTTCATTAGGGTTAGCTTGGGTGGAATCGTTAGATAAATAGTTGTATTTTAATGATATACGAGCTATATAATTGACTGGCTTGCCGTCGTATTCGGTAAAATACCCACCCACGACCAATTTATTCTCCAAAGGGTCGTTTCCAATGCTCTTGTATTGTGGGTCGGCAACGATAGACATCGCGTTATTATTAAATCCGTCACCTGGGTCAAACCATGGGTCTCGTTTCCCATTCTCGGTGATCGCGGCGATTCTGTATCTATATACCCGCGAACTTGTATCATCAAATTCATCATCGAATATAGGCAGATTGTTCTGAACTGATGTAAACTCCCCAACGAAAAAGATACGGCCATTGATACTCGTCACATCCCAAACTCGCCCATCGGGCTTGGGTGGATCCCACAGAATTCCAATCGTTGAGGGTAGGACGATACCCATGTTTCTCAATACAAATCGCGTGATGTATCGCTGATCTGTATCATCAATGAACGACGTAAAATCTCCGGTCGCAAAATAAAGCGTTTGTCGAGCGTTCGGCAGATTGACCCAGTCATCATCTTCATCATCTACACCGGGTCCCAGTCTATCTGAGATTTTTTGGTAGATGAATGAGTTGTCTTCCTGAAGAACAACGTCTCCTATTTTAAAATATGGATGTTTCATCGGGTCTTGATCCCACAATCGATCCGGTCTATTTGCTACACGATAATCAATGGTTTCTCTAATATTGGAGTTCATCCGCCGCATGCGGCGCACAGGTCCATTGAAGCCATCGCCTTCAGCGACGTTGTCGGTTAATTCCACGAGGGGTTGGGGGAGTCCGCTTGCTTCAATCTTATTAGCCCGCAAGCACCCAATTACGAGAAAGCGTTTGCGGGGTTCAGAATTTCCAAACTGGTTGTGGCTGAAGTTTAAAAAGTCACCGGCAACGAGATATTGGGAGAGGGGATCCCCTGTGGCTTGATTGTGAAGGATCGAGTAAACGGCGCCATCGGGGCCATATTCCAGACTGATTTTGTTTGTGTATGAGATGTCGCCTAGTTCGGCTTGTGCCAAATCGAGCGCGGATTTGGAAACAAATGAGGTATCAATAGTCCCATCAGCATTTAGGCGGGCCAGATTCCGCCAAACCACTGTAAAACTGATGGGCTGGTTCACTACTTCCACGTACTCTCTCTGAAAATTATCAAAAACCAATAACGTAGGAATATCGTAGTCGGCATAGTTGAGGCCGCTGGCAGAAATCCGGAATGTCCCACCGATCAGAATTTTGCCATCTGTTTGGATCATCGCCGTTCTAATGTCCGGCTTTCCGATAAACTTCACACCAGAACCGAGGAGACTTTTAAATTCCTTGTCGAGCTGGCCAGGCGTCCCTGCACTGCCCGGCTTACTGGACTCCGTGGGAAATGTGTAGGGCGCGGCTTGGACCAAAAGAGCACCAAGGAAGAAAAGGGAGGCAAGATATTTTTTCACTTAAAAAGAGAGATGATCCTATTTTCACAATACTAGTCGCTAGTATTCAAAAAATGCAAACCTAATTTCTTTAAAAATGCCCCCCTTATTCTGAACTTCTGCACTACCCTCCATTCCCGCAGTGACCCACATTTTTTAAAATCACAAGGCCGAAGGCAAATTGCATCAGGAGCTTTCCAATGCTAGAGGGGAATTATGAAGATGCGGATTCTCTGTCTGCTCGCGACTACCCCCCACATCCTCACTGCCCAAGAATTCGTCGCTCCACAATCGCCGCGCCGTGAGATCTCCACCCAAGCCCCGAAATCAATGCCTCTATTTAAGGGATGGTGAAATTCTTTTTGAGTTCCCAAAAACCTTGGCTAGAGCTCACCCTGGGCGTGTCCGCCGAATACGGGAATATTAAAAAAATTCAAAGGCCTCCGCATGCGGCAGCCCGAAGCATTATCAGACCCAACTGGCGATCTAAGCGACTCCCGTATTGCCAAAGAAAATCCTTCTGTTAGGAACTTGAATCATGGAACGACAAATCTCCCCCGCGCCGAAAACCAAAATATCCGCCGCTTTCACGCTTATTGAGTTGCTCGTGGTGATCTCGATCGTTGTAATTTTGGCGGCTTTATCTTTCCCCGCCCTCAATGGAGCGCTGGACTCGGCAAAGAAAACTCAGGCGAAAAGCAACGTGGTTCAGATTGCAGGTGCTGTCTCGGCTTATGAATTGGAATACGGGAAGTTGCCGCTTTTAACTTCAAGTTCATCAAGCTCAGACTCGACAGGCGATGTGGGAACATTTCTCACAGAGATTCTCGGTGGCGCTTCCGGTAATGCCAATAATTCTAGAACCATCACTTTTCTTGAGATGTCTTCCTACAAAAAAGGCAAAGGCGGAACAAACTCTAGTGGTGATTACCTTGATCCGTGGGGTAGCGCTTATAAAATCGTATTAGACCATAGCTACGACAATTCGATCACTGCAGGAACCAATGGCCAAACCTTACGAAAGAAAGTAGGCGTTTGGAATGATCCTAGCAAGCATTCACCTGCCCCTAGTACAACAGCTGAGACCAGGAGATACGTAACATCTTGGGAATAATTCGAAAGCTTACCAGTTTTTGATCCACTGATTGGTGTTGGTCGTGCCCGCCCTAGACCAGAGATCGAAGAAGTTGGTGCCGGAACGAGTTGAACTCCCTGGATACATATACCCATAGCCCTCACCGAAGGGATCTAAAATAGGTTGGTTGGTTTCTTTGGAGTAGGTGGTTGAATTCCCCATTCCCTTAGTGAACTCAAAATAAACTTTTCCACTTGTAGGAGCTAGAGCGCCTCGCAGAAGATAAAGTTGCCCTGTTCCTGGTGTAGCCGTTCCCGAGCTACTGCCATTGGTTAGTGGGGGATAATCCCCATTATCTGCCTTGTAGCTCTCCAATGCTGCCGAAAGCGCCGCGATCTCCGCTTCGGCGCGACTTCGAGCGCCCTTCTTCTGTGCATACCCTGCCGTCTGCAGGACCAATCCTGCCAAAATCGCAATGACGGTTATGACAACCAAAAGCTCAATGAGAGTAAATCCGAGCGGGCGGGATGGACGGGGTGTGGCGGTTCGCATGATTTCCTCATAGCTCTTGGAGAAGATTGAGGAAAGATGAAACGCATCGTCCCTTCCGAATGATCGCCCCATCTTCTGCCAAAAAAACTATTGTGGAAGGGGGCGGTGGTGATGTTTGATTTCATGGATCTGAAGCGGCACGAATGCACGTTGCAGAAAAACCCAACGCAGAAAGATTTTTTCCAATGAACGAGACGATGCAGAAATTAATCAAACTCTCCCGCGAGATCGGTCGCGAAGAGCGACGCCTAGCAATACTGGGCGAGGGCAATACGAGTGCATCGCTCGGGGATGGCACGTTCCTCGTGAAGGCCTCCGGAGCGAGTCTCTCGACGATCGAAGAAGCCGGCATCACGCGCGTGAAAGCCGACGTCGCGCTTGCAGCCTTGGACGACGACTCCGCCGATGACACCACTGTTCGCGCGGTTCTAGAAGCCTCACGCGTGGATTCCAACGCAAAGCTCCCTTCGGTGGAAACCTTCCTGCATGCCGTTTGTTTGTTTGAAGCAGGAGCGAAGTGGGTCGGGCATTGCCATGCGGAATCCGTCCTCTCGATCGTCTGCTCTGAGCACGGCGCGAAACCCTTTTTGAAGCATCTCTTCCCCGATGCAATCGTCGTCTGCGGCCGCAACATCGCCGTTGTTCCTTACCTTGATCCAGGCTTGGCGCTCGCCCGCGAATTCCGCAAAGCCCTTCACGCACACCATGCCGAATACGGCTCATTTCCCAAAGTGGTCCTAATGGAAAATCACGGCCCTGTGGCGCTGGGAGCCTCGGATACCGAGGTTTTCAATATCCTCCTCATGCTCGACAAATGGGCCCGCATCATTGTCGGCACACTGTCCGTCGGCGGTCCGAAATTCCTCCCCTCCGAGGTCAGTGATCGCATCGACAACCGCCCTGACGAACACTACCGCCGCAAACAAATCGCCGCTCAAAACAAATAACTACCACCTCAAAACAATGATCCATCCCATTCTAAAAAACCTCCCGAAAGTTGGCATCCGCCCCACGATTGACGGTCGCCTCGGCGGCGTACGCGAGTCGCTGGATAAGCAGACCATGGCCATGGCCGCATCCACGGCGGCGCTCATTTCTTCGAAATTAAAATACTCCACCGGCGAGCCCGTGGAATGCGTGATTGCGGACACCTGCATCGGCGGCATTGCGGAAGCCGCCGCCTGCGCGGAGAAGTTTCGTCGTGAAAATGTCGGCGTCTCCCTCACCGTGACGCCCTGCTGGTGCTACGGCTCGGAAACGATGGATACCGATCCTCTCACGCCCAAAGCTGTCTGGGGATTCAATGGCACGGAGCGTCCCGGCGCTGTTTACCTCGCCGCCGTGCTCGCAGCTCACACTCAAAAGGGCCTGCCTGCCTTTGGAATTTATGGCCGTGACGTCCAAGACGGAGGCGACCAAACGATCCCACCGGATGTTGAAGAAAAGCTCCTTCGATTTGTGCGCGCCGGCTTGGCCGCATCCACCCTTCGCGGACGCGCCTATCTCGCGATGGGCGGCACATCGATGGGCATTGCAGGCTCAATCGTCGATCCCGCCCTATTTGAAAAATGGCTCGGCATGCGCGTCGAGTCCGTGGATATGACGGAATTCATTCGTCGCATCGAGCGCGGGATCTACGACAAGGCCGAGCTGGAGAAAGCACTCAAATGGGTGAAAGCGAATTGCCCCGAAGGCAAAGATTGGAACGCCACCGGCAAGAAACGCAGCCGCAAGCAACTCGACAAGGAATGGGAAATCTCGGTCCAAACCGCTCTCATCGCCCGTGATCTCATGGTCGGAAATCCCAAGCTGGCCAAGCAAGGCTTCGGTGAGGAAGCGCAAGGCCACCACGCCATCTGCGCTGGGTTCCAAGGCCAACGCCAATGGACCGACCACATGCCGAATGGAGATTTTATGGAGGCTATTCTCAATACGTCTTTCGATTGGAATGGCCGCCGCGCACCACACATCGTCGCAACGGAAAACGACGCGCTCAATGGTGTGACCATGCTATTCGGGCATCTTCTCACCAATACCGCCCAAGTTTTCGCGGATCTCAGGACTTACTGGAGCCCCGAAGCCATCGAACGCGTTTCAGGCGAAGCGCCAAAGGGAGCCGCTGCAAACGGCCTCTTGCACCTCATCAATTCCGGCCCAGCGGCGCTGGACGGCTGCGGCGAGCAATCCATCAACGGCAAGCCAGCCATGAAGCCATTCTGGGATATCACCCCAGCTGAAGTAAAATCCTGCCTGCAAGCGACGACATGGCATCCTTCGATCACCGAGTATTTCCCGGGCGGTGGCTGGAGCACACGCTACGTCACCCGTGGCGGAATGCCGGCGACGATCTTCCGACTCAACCTCGTCGATGGCATCGGCCCCGCCCTCCAAATCGCCGAAGGCGAGACAGTCGAGTTGCCACCGAAAACTCACAAAGCTCTCGAGGAGCGCACGAATCCGACCTGGCCGACGACGTGGTTCGTTCCACGTCTCACGGACAAGGGCGCCTTCCGCGATGTCTACTCGGTGATGAACAACTGGGGTGCGAACCACTGCGTGATGAGCTACGGCCACATCGGCGCCGATCTCGTCACGCTGGCGAGTGTCCTCCGCATTCCCGTTTACATGCACAATTTGGACGAATCACAGGTGTTTCGTCCGAGCGCTTGGGCGGCATTCGGTACCGACGATCTCACAGGTGCGGACTTCCGTGCGTGTCAGAATTTCGGTCCTCTCTACCGCTAAGACGTAAGGGTTGCAGCCAATCGTTAAATAGGTAGGGACGCCGCGCCGCCGGGGTCCCAAACATTCAGGCGCGTGAGCGCCGTCTTCTGGGATAAGAAGGCGCCTCCGTCGCGAGAGTCGGACGGCGACGGCGCGCCAATCTTCACGCCGGAGTTCCCGAAGGCGGATCCCTACCAATTTAGGAACGCCAAGCTTGATGTCGGGCGAGCAGGTGGTGCTCGGTGCAACGCTTACACTAAGACTTGCCCCCATGGGATGGGGTGAACTCCGACCTTGAAAATGCGCTCCGCCTGTTTTGATTGCGGCAGGGCGGAATAAAGGCCACACTACGGGCTCATGTCATTTCAAAATCTAGGCCTTTCCGAATCAGTTCTACATGGGGCCCAACGCATGGGCTATTCCGATCCCACGCCCATTCAATTGCGGGCGGCCCCTCTGATTCTCGCTGGGCGCGATCTGATTGCATCCGCTCAGACCGGCACTGGAAAAACGGCGGCCTTCGCTTTGCCTGTGCTCTCTATGCTCGACCACCCCGAACCACGCATTCGTTGCTTGGTTTTGGAACCGACACGCGAATTAGCGATGCAGGTGGAAACGGCTTTTCGTGACTACATGCGCTTCATGCACACCGAGGTCTCGCTCATTCACGGTGGCGTGGGCTATGGCAAACAAAGGGATGACCTCAAGCGGCAGTGCGATGTGATCGTGGCCACGCCCGGTCGATTGATCGACCACATTCAACAGGGCTTGGTGGATCTGAGTTCCTTGAAATTTCTGATCTTGGATGAAGTCGACCGCATGCTCGACATGGGCTTTCTGCCCGACGTGCGCCGGATCATCGAGCATTGCCCCAAAGAAAGACAAACCCTCCTCTTCTCGGCGACAGTCCCAGAAGAAATCGATCGACTCTCCTCCTGGTGCCTGAAAGATCCCGAGCGCATCGAAATCGGCGCCCGCCGTTCGCCTGCGGAAACCGTGAGCCATGCTCTATATCCCGTTGCACAAGACCAGAAATTCGACCTTCTTCTCGCGCTCCTGGAGCGGACCAACTACGACAGCGTGCTCATTTTTTCGCGCACAAAGGATGGTGCCGACCGCATTTCCCGCCAACTCAAGAAAGCGAACCACTCCGTCGCCACACTCCATTCCAACCGCACTCAGACCGAGCGCGTCGAGGCCCTCGAGGGCTTCAAAGGCGGCAAATATGAAGTGATGGTCGCGACCGACATCGCCGCACGCGGCATCGATATCGCTGGGGTCAGCCATGTGGTGAACTACGATGTGCCCCAGCATGCGGAAGATTACGTTCACCGCATCGGTCGCACCGGTCGCGCGCAGACCATCGGCGAAGCATTCACCATCATGACCGCCGAAGAACTCCCGCATGTCCTCGATATCGAGCGCTTCATCGGCCAAAAAGTTCCGCGTCTCAAAATCGAAAATTTCGAGTACATCTACACCGCTCTCTTCAACGAGGAAGGTGTGACAGCGTCACTCAAGTCCGCTAAGGGCGTTCGCACCCATAAGGGCATGCGATACGGCGCGAGAAAAAAGCGCTAATACCAATTGGCTATAAATTTTAGGGAGCCGTTTTCACTTGTAGCGGCGTCTCTATAAGCGCCGGATCGTTGCCCATCGGCGGTCGCAGAACGTCGCTACAGCATGAGTCAAAAAGCATTCAGCTTTTGGTATGGGAACTCCAAATCCTGACAAAAAATGAAGGAAAGATTTGGCAATGTTTATACAAAAGATATACATTTAAACAATGACAACAACATTGCAAGCGTGGGGCAACAGTCAGGGAATGCGCTTACCAAAGGCGATCATTACGGCCCTTAACCTTCAATCTGGATCAAAGCTCGAGATCGAACTGACACCAAAAAAGGATGCCATTATCATCAAAGCAGCAGCACCAGCCAGGATTCGCGGGCGTCACCGGATTGAAGACTTGGCCGCAGCCATGCCGAAGAATTACAGCAGTGCGGAGTTTGTATGGAAAACTCAAGGCCGGGAGGTCTGGTGATGCGCTCCTACATTCCTCAACAGGGAGATCTGGTTGCGATGGATTTCGATCCACAATCCGGCCATGAACAAAAAGGGCGCCGACCAGCGATCGTTGTCAGTAAAGAAATCTTCAATCGAGCCACAGGGCTGGCCATCTGCTGTCCAATTACCAATACAGATCGCGAAGTTCCTTTTCATGTGCCTTTGGCAGACCGGTCGTCACTGGCTGGTTTTGTGATGTGCGAACAAGTTAAGTCATTGGATTTCCGCTCTAGGCATATGAAGAGGATCGAAAGCGCACCGCAAGAATTGCTTGATGATGTGCTCGCTCTCATCGATGCAGCAATTTTTTAGGTCAACAAATTTCCCCTTCGCTCTGCATCCAGCAGTCTTTGACTTGCCTCACCCCCGATCGATGCTGCGCAATTGAGGGCAAAGAATGCAGCTCCAAAGAGTGAGACGAGCAGGAAGACGAGATGATAAAACCTCCCTGCCCTAAAATGAGTCCTTCAATTCCGGCACAAGTGCTGCCGGCAATCCGACTGCGCTGGCTAGCTTGAACTGGCGTTTGTCGCCAGTCACCAACAGATCGGCGCCACACGCCTCCGCCGCGGCAACATGAAGGATATCAAGCGTGCGGCAGAGAAGTTTCCTTGTATGAAGGCGAGCCAGATGGGCGGCCCGGCTCCAAACGACCGGCCAATCCAGCATTTCTATGGATAGAATTCCATTGCTGGTGTCCGTGTCGATGTGTTCAAGGGCCAAGAGTCCAGCAGCACTCGGAATGCTCTTTCGGCCGATCGCCGCATGAATGGCGTTGCGAAGTTCGGTTTCCTGAAGTTGGTTGAGGGAAATCGAGCGGGCTTTCTGCGCTTGGCGCTGCACAAAAGCACTTCCGGGTT
>Ga0114971_10002094_pt1 | contig 13710 bp, 10 predicted proteins | sample M_140625_MF_Meta_FD_87320 | JGI IMG/M metagenome (GOLD analysis project Ga0114971, IMG submission 87320) | Freshwater microbial communities from Lake Montjoie, Canada to study carbon cycling - M_140625_MF_MetaG | ecosystem: Environmental > Aquatic > Freshwater > Lake | place: Lake Montjoie... | reverse complement strand
CAAAGATACAAAAGGAGTGGAAATATACAGATTATTCACATGTTCTAATTGCGTGAGTTGCGAAAACAAAAATATCGTATTTAGAACAAGGGATAAGAATTCTGCTATTTCCATAATGAAACTTACTGAATGTTGGATAAATACACAAACAAGACCAGTAGAGTTTCAAATTCAAGCATCGTCTTTCACCTGTGGTAATAAAAAGGCAGGGTTAAGTAAGACAATCGGCGTTAAAGAAACAAACCCAAATGGGTAAGCACGCCTATTGATTTTACACTTTCTTATTTTTTTGCTCTATAAAATGGGCGTTTTAAATGAGAAAAGGTGTAATTGAATCTTTGTTCGTATTAGTTTTTTATCTATATTTAGTATATAATGAATAAAAAAAGTAAAAAGCGACTTTATAATAAAAAAAATAAAACTTTGAAAAGAAGAAAAACACCAGTTGCTAGGGGGTTGGGTTCAGTTACAATAAATTTACAAAGAATAACTGATTTTGCTTATGTCATTCCGAAGGATCCCAACAACTCGCTAGCGGTACCACAAATATATTTAGTAGCATATGATGGTGATGAACATATTGGCATTGTAGACTCAATCACCTCACTCACAGATAAAAAATTTAAATTCATTCCTTATCTAAGTAGAGAATATCAAGATGATTATGAATATAACCGGTGGAGAAAGGGTCAAACTTTTCAAATGTTTGAATTTAATGAGATAGACATATATTCGTTCAATTAATACATGACAATCAGAAAAAGTAGATCCACCTATCTACTTTTCAAAAAAGTAGAGCAAAAGATTTGGCTCCACCTATCTACTTTTCAAAAAAGTAGAGCAAAAGATTTGGCTCCACCTTTTCTAAAGGTGGAATGGAATAAAATTGAAATCTTTTTTTATATTTATATAATACGTAATAAATATAAAATGGTTAAAATTTTCGTATTTGATACTGAGACAACTGGGCTACCTCCAATTTTAGACGGTAAAGATTGGAATGCGAGAAATGTAAATGATATGAAATTATTGGATTATGATGACCTTTCCAAATCGTCATCCGTATGGAAACAAGTTCTATCAGCATGGCCAAGGATTATTCAATTGGGTTATATTATTTATGATACAGAAGAACCAAACAAGAGCAAAATTTTCAGTAAATATATTGACATTCCAGATGACGTGATTATCACAGAATCTTCTATAGAAACACATCACATTGATAAAGAAAAAATCAAGCAGGCGCCAGCTGAAAAAAAGGCACTAATTGCGGATGCTGTCGCGGAATTTATGAATGATATTATGAATTCTGATATTATTACAGTTGTAGGCCATAATGTTCAGTTTGACCGTAAAGCAGTGATTGCTGAATTATTGAGATTAAGTTCAGGTGATTCAACCAAAACAGAAAAACAACTGCAATTTCTAATGGATAAAAAGAATTTCACGTGTACAATGGATGTTACAGCTCCTATTTGCAATATACAAATGGCAGTAAATTATAAAGATAAAAAAACAGGCGAAGATAAAGTATTTTATAAGGTAAAAAGCCCAAGATTAATAGAATCATACCAATATTATTTTGGATATTCACCACACGAAGACGACCTACATGATGCATTAATTGATGTAATATTGACTTTACGAGTCTTCATTAAATATAAATACAATGAAGATGTTTGCGGTAAAAATGAAATTATTACAGAATATATAAAAAGGATATCTCCTGAAGGATATGTTTGCAATTTAGAAAAAGCAAAAATGGATGCTGTTGACGTTGACATAGAAAATATAAAATTAGAAATAATAGATCCGTTTGACGAAAGTGACAACTTAAGTACAAAGACAATGACAACAACAAGCACAACAACAAAATCTAAAACAAAAAGTAAAAAGGTTGCCAAAAAAAATAAAAAACAAAAGACAAAAACAAAAAGAAGAAGATCTAAACGGATTGCTAATCTTAGAAAAAAATGATTTTAACCAAGAATAATCATTCCTGGATATTCTCCCAACATTCTTTTGCTTGTAGTTTCTACCAAAAGTCCTCCATTTGCATAGATACCATAATTCATATAATCATCATTATTGTCTAATGCTAAATGCCACAATGAAAAAAACCCTTTTTCTTGGAAAGGAACTGCGCGATTGTCAAACATTGCGAACAAACGATACTTATTTTCTGTTATTAAAAGAGGGTGACCGCACATCTCTTTAGTTAAGGTTTTTTGTTCTTCTGTCAAGTAATCAACTAAAATAGAATGGCAACCAGTAATTATAAGATCTTCAGTAAGATCAGGATACTTTTCACTTGTACATTTGTAGAGACGATTTTTTATTCTTAAATCATTATCTTCATTGTATATTTTAGTTGTACCAATCATATTTACAGGAACATAACCCGATAAATGAGTTTTTACCAATGTCCCTTTGCGAATATCTTGAATTGGTACATAAATCTCTTTATCTTCTATTAAGCACAAAATTTTGCTGTCTTCTTTAAAACACATGGGAGTTGGATATTTTAGTGCATAGTTGTATATATAATTGGCTGATCCATTTATTAAATTTGCTCCGCTAGAATACAATGCTAATGCGCCAAAAGAAGAAGTATTTGGTGAAGTTATTAAAAGTGGTGCGATTGTTGTTGAAGGAGAAAAAATATATAACCCTATTGTTGCATCAATGGCATATACTTTTGTTCCAGTTGAATCGCATGCTAAATTTGTCCAATTTGCAGTAAAACTACCTGGCAAAATACTCCAACTTGCACCACTATTAGTTGAGGTGTATATGTTGCCATTTTGGCCATTTGGAGCATTATTCGGACCAACAATAGCAAATAAAATACTTGCGTCTGAATTGCAACAAATATTAGAAACGTACAATGATGGACCTGCAACCTCAACAGAAACCCAAGACTTTGTCTGTGCAGAAAAATTTGTGCAAATATAAACACAAGTACTTCCTCCTTGTAAACCTATAATTACTGTGTTTCCACTATTATTACATGCAATATTTCTTACATATGGACCACCATTAACTGGTGTAAGATTAAGACCAGATGCATCTCCTGCTATATTTGTAAAATTTACTCCATAATCTATTGATTGAAATAGACCGCCTCCTACCCAACAAAAAAATACAATGCTTCCATCAGAACTGCATGTAATTGATGGAAGTTGTGGAGTTGAAGCATCAAATGTTTTACTCCAACTTACTCCATAATCAGTGGATCTGTATACACCAACATTATCAACAAGACAATACATATACGCACCATCCGCGCTTGAAGTTATAGCATCAACTTGACCTATATTAAAAGAAGCTTCTAAGGTAAGTGTTATACTCATTATATTATATCTCTATATAAAAACCAAAAAAACAACCTTTAGAAGAGGTTGTGCCAAAACCCAAAATCTAATTTTGGAAAAAGTAGAGCAAAACATATATCAACAGATTTTGCGCAACTTTTCCTAAAAGTTGCTAGGCAGAACACATCTCACATATCTCATCCTTTTCTTCCACCTTTTTCTTCTCTGGTTCTATCGTAAATTGCTGTGCCTGATGTTTTGCTTTTCTTCTCAAATAATAAATGCCAGTTTTCAATCCTTTTTTCCATGAATAAAAATGCATAGATGTCAAGGTATTGTATGTTGGATCTTCCACCCATAAATTCATAGATTGACTTTGACATATAAATGCGCCACGATCGGCAGACATATCTATCAAATGTTTCATTGGCATTTCCCAGACAATTTTGTATTTATTTCTAATATGTTCACTCAACATGGTTAATTGTTGAACACTTCCCTTATTTGCAATAATATTGTTTTTAATTTGTTCATTCCATAATCCCAAGTCAATAAGTTCTTTCATTAAATATTTATTGACTACAACAAATTCACCTGCTAATGTACGGCGACTATATAAATTACTTGTAAATGGTTCAAAACATTCATTGAATCCTAAAATTTGTGATGTAGATGCTGTTGGCATCGGGGCAAGTAAAAGTGAATTACGTAATCCATGATCTACAATAGATTGTTTTAAAGCTTGCCAGTCATAACGTCCTGGAGTAGGCTCTACACCCCACATATCAAATTGCAGGATACCTTTTGATGCGGGCGAGTTCTCAAACGACTGATATGCTCCTAGGTGGGATGGTTTCAAACCATGTTTCAAGCCATTTGTATATTTCATTTCATACAAAACTGTATGGTCAGTTAATTCAACTTGTGACAAATATCTTTCTTTAATTGCCATTGCAATTTCATTACTTTTTTCCAGTGCTGCATGATAAATCGTTTCAAATATCAGTTTGTTGACTTCCTTTGCCTCCTCACTATGAAATGGAATATCCATTAAAATAAATGCGTCTGCTAAACCTTGAACACCAATACCAATGGGTCTGTGCAACATATTACTGCGCTCCGTTTTTGGAGTTGGATAGAAATTGACATCTATTACTTTGTTTAAATTGTTTGTTACCACCTTTGCGACTTCATGTAGTTTTTCGTAATCAAATATTTTGGTTTTTTCATTTACAAAAGTTGGAAGTGCAATGGAAGCCAAATTACACACGGCGGTCTCTTTATCGTCAGAGTACTCCAGAATTTCTGTGCATTGACCTGTCAAAATACCATTAAAAACTCCCATATGTTTTTTAGGTTCGGTAAAACAATATGTATCATCAATGCGATTATTGTATTCAACTTTCAGTATCTTGATAAATTGTTTAGCGTCTCTTGTTGGTTTATTTGAACAACATTTTAATCTTTTAGGAGAAAATCCGTTTAAACGCAGGTTATATAAATCACACGATGTTATTAATAACCTATAAATGGGCTTTACGTCAAAATATTTATAGCCACCCTTTCCATCAGGCAAATAACTTTTATCACGATTTTGAGATAATTTTATTTTTGGATTTATTCCACAAGTTTGTAATAATAATTTAACATTTTTCAAAAATTCATAATTAATTGACGCAACTTGTAATTGTTCATTCTCACCATTTCTAGAAATGGTACCGTCTGCGTCACAATAACCAGCAAACCAATCTAGCTTATCTTTTAAGTTGCAATTAAAAGACGGAATATCAAATTTTTCATTAATATCAAGAGGTAACTGGAGGACAATGCGACCATTAGTTTCATCGCCGTGACTACGATATTCCATATATTGTAACAATTCTTTCTTATCACCATATAAATAACTTATTGGTTTTTTCTTATAGGATTTAGCAATGCATTTTATAATTTCGTTTGATTTTAATTCTTCTATATTATTATTTAAGAAACCTTCAGTTTCAAAATCAATATGTCTTTTGCAAAAATAATGTCCACTTAATGCATTAAATTTACAATCTTGTTGTTCTTTTTCAGAAACATTTCCATATGTTCCATCTCCGCAGAAAAAACCATGAGTATATGGATATAACATTTTATCTGTTCCATCTATTACGGGAAATTCACATTTCATTATTTTATCATTTGGAGACAAATCTTTTGCTTCCACCATTTTAATTGATTTTTCAGAATAATTTTCTTGTATGTAGAATTTATGATAAGGTGTACATGATAACATAGAACCATCATCAGTATACACATCAATTAAATCTTGGTCAATTCCTGTTTTAACAATATTAACTTCTGAAAATTCTTCACCATTCCATACATTTACAGTTTGACCTTCCATATTTTGTATTTCAATGTGACCCTTATCAGTTAATACCATTGTTTCAGGCGCTACACATAAATTAGACGACTTTATCGTGCCAAGATTTTGTTGATTTGATTTTTTATTTGCAGCATCCTTAAAAAGTAAATAGGGTGTTCCTGTTTCCATTTGGGCGTCCAAAATTTTGAACCACAAATCGCGGGCATTCATGGTTTTACGCGCCTTTCCAGAATTTTCATATGTTATATACAAATCAACAAATTTTTCGCCATAGACGTCCGATAAACCAGGACATTCATTTGGACAAAATAACGACCATTTACCGTTTTCTTTTACGCGCTCCATAAATAAATCACTAATCCATAAAGCGTAAAATAAATCACGTGCTTTTGATTCTTCATCGCCGTGGTTTTTCTTCATTTCCAAAAAGTCTTCAACATCAGGGTGCCAAGGCTCAAGATAAATGGCAAATGAACCATTTCGTTTGCCGCCACCATTTTTGACTAATCCATTATGTGTTAAAAAATTATGATGTTCATCATTATCTACTTCTATATCAATTACTCTGCCACAATAATCTTTAATCAATTCATTATTATTTACAATACTAAACAAGTGTCCTTTATATTCAAAGAATGTAAATATTTCACTAGGTTGTAAGTTTTTATTTTCAAATAAATCGCAAATGATTGGGTTTTTTGGAATCAATAAAATATAGCTTATTTTTTTATTTTCTATGAATTTACCATATTTAGTCGTGTGTCCTTGACCTATTCTATTTCTAGTACTTCCTGATGTTAATATACCTAATCTTAACAATATATATCTCATTCCTTCAACGATAGATTGTGATGTTATTTCTAGACAAATTTGATGATTACTTACTTTTCCATCCGTTTCAAGAACTCCTTTTAGAATATTTAATATTTTGTTTTTAGATAAATGTAACATATTAGGTAAAATATGTTTTTCTTTATTATTATCATATAACATTTCATAAGTGAATTTAAACATATTATTTCTACTCCATATTAATCTGACATTTTTTTCATCTTTGTAATTATATGTAATATGAATATTCAGTTTAGATAAATAATTTTCTACAAAAATCATAGTATCTTTTTTGGTATCTTTATTTAATGAAACGTATGCTAAATTATTTGTAGAGGATATGTTGCCATCACCTAGTAATATACCGTACATGCGACAATCATCATCTGTATAATGAATTATATCTTTTTCATATTTTGGAATAGGAAAACCAATAAAATCGTTTTTTGTAATATTTTTAATTTCAATAAATTCAGGTTCAATTAATTTATTATTTAAATCATTTATTATGTGTGTAAATTTTGTTTGACAAAATTTATTATTTTTTATAACCCATAAAGGATGCATATCAGTCGCAGTTAATGGATAAAGTGTATGCTTTATATCTATTTTATAAATATCTCCAAAGTATTCATAATCTAATACTTTGCGTATTGGATAAGCATTTCCGTCATCAGTAATTACCTTATCACCTATAACTATACTTTTAATAGGAATAGGTCCCCTTTTTGAATATATTATTGTATTTGGGTCTAAACATTGGTCAACGTAGCGCGCTGTATTATTAAACACACGTAACATGGGTACAATTCCATTTGAAGTTCCATTAGTTCCATGAATATGACTACCCTTTGCTCTTAAATTATGTATATGCATACCAATACCACCTGCCCATTTTGATATCAAAGCGCAATCTTTTAGTGTATTATAAATACCGTCCAAGCTATCGTCTTCCATTGCAATAAGATAACATGAACTCAATTGTGGTCTTGGTGTTCCTGAGTTGAAAAGGGTTGGAGTCGCATGCGTAAAATATTTTTGCGACATCAAATCATATGTTTCCTTTATCAACCGAAGAGTTGCACTATTATTAATAGCGCCACCGTTTGGATTTACGTGAATACCAACAGCAACGCGCAACCACATATGCTGTACACGTTCAACTACTTTATTGTTCAATCTAAACAAATACGCTCGTTCCAATGTCTTGAAACCAAAAAAATCAATTAAATAATCGCGACTATGGTCAATCGTGTCATTAAGCATATCTTCATTTTTTTCTATAAATTTCCATACATATTCGGCTATCAATGGTTTGTGGGTGCCGTGAATATCTTTAAATTCGTACAAACTTTTCATAATATTTGAAAAACAAGAACCAGTATTTTTTTGATGATTTGACCCAACTATTCTAGAAGCAAGAACTCCATAATCCGGATGTTGAGTTGAAAGCGATGCGCATTGTTCGCCAGCAAGCTCATCTATTTTTGTTGTTTCAATTTTATCATACAACTGGTCAATTACTTTCATGACCAAAGAAGAATAATTAATTTGGATTCCGACTTCTTGACCTAATTTTTTAATGCGATTTAAAATTTTATCAAATGACATTTCTTCTAAATTACCGTCACGTTTTGTTACACGCATATCATTGTCTGAATTATGATTTGTCGCATTATGGCTCATACTGTCCTTACATAATTTATAAGAAAAGAACTTTAAGTTGTTTGTTTTTCAAAGAAAAAATGAAGCGTATAAATTGCAAAAAATATTTAGGGGTTAATTTTATGTACAATTTCACAATTTTATGTGGAGGATCCGGTTCTAGATTATGGCCACAATCTAGAGAGAAATTGCCTAAACAATTTTTAAAATTAACAAATGAATATACCATGTTTCAAAATACGATTTTAAGAATAATGCTTACAATAAACAAAATTGGAACTAGTAGTAAAATAAATATTATTTGTAATCAGGATCATTACCATTTAGTTGAAAAGCAAATTATAGAGTTAAAAATAGATGTAGAATACAAAATTATATGTGAACCAAAAGGCAGGGATTCTGCTCCGGCTGTATGTATTTCATCTTTATTAGGAAGTGAAGATGATTACACATTTATTATCCCATGTGATCATGTGTTTGACGATAATGAGTTTTCAAATTGTGTCATAAAATCATTAGATTTTTTAGAAACATCCATAGTAACTTTTGGAATTAAACCAACACGCGCTGAGACTGGTTATGGGTATATACAATTAGATGAACACTGCAATACTATACAATTTATAGAAAAACCAAATTATGAAACAGCGAAAATATATTTAGAAAGTGGTAATTATCTATGGAATGCTGGAATATTTGCTTTTAAAAACAAAAATATGTTATCGTGTTTCCTAACATATGCATATGATATTCATGAGAGTTGTTTGCGCACATTGAAAAATACTGATATAAATCCTGATATGAATACTAATATTATAAATTTATCAAAAACAGAATTCATGGATTGCAGAGCTATATCGGTTGATTATGCTATTATGGAACATTTATGTAAAGATAATGAAATAACAATCAGTAAAAAAACAATATTGTATAACTCATCGTGGAATGATATTGGTTCTTACATGGCGCTTTACGATGAATTAGTACAAAATCCAATACATAAAGACAAAGATAATAACGTTATTTCTGGGGATGTATTATCAATTGATACAAATAATTGTTATATTAGTAGTAGCGACAAATTAACAGCAACAATAGGTATTCAAGATTTAATTGTAGTTAATACAGATGATTCTCTTTTAATTTGTAATAATAAAAAAACACAAGATGTAAAAAAAATAGTTGATCAATTGAAACAAATGAAGAGAGAAGAAGTAACCGTACACAAAACCGCATTTAGACCTTGGGGATATTATAAAAATGTTGAAGGAAATGATACTACTGGGTTTAAGGTTAAAAGAATAAGCGTTTATCCAGGTAAAAGGCTCTCATTGCAATCTCACAATCATAGGAGTGAACATTGGGTTATTGTAAAAGGAACCGCCAAGGTTCAAGTAGGTGACGGTATATTATTTTTAAGCAAAGATCAGCACGTGTATATACCTGTAAATACTTTACATAGAATAGAAAATATTGGCGACGATTTATTAGAATTCACCGAAACGCAAATAGGAGATTATTTGGGCGAAGATGATATAGTCAGATATGAAGATGATTTTGGAAGAATATAATTTTTTATATAAAATATTTATATATTTATATATTTTATATAAGACTACTCAAATAATTATGAAGATGAACAATTATGTTATTTTAATTATGATAATAGTTCTATCATTGGGATTAGGATTATCATTGTTTTATACCACCATATTTAAATCAAATAAAAAAGTAGAAAATTATCAAAATTATGATATAAATAATAATGTACCTACAAGTTTAGGAGGATACGAAGGTAAATACCCGTCTTCTGAAACAGCCCTTCTTGTAGAAGACAGTTATCCTCTAACTGGTCGTAAAGGTATATCAAATAATGGCGCAAGTAATATATGGTGGCATTATCCTACTTTTCAATTAGGATCTTATGATCAAATAACAAATAATATTAAGTATCCTAATAACCCAGACGAAGGTACTTGTATGCCTGCAAGTATGTGCGGTGCATTATACAAGGAAACCCAATTAAAAAGTAATTATATTAAACCACTACCACCAATTAACCCCGAATGTGGTACAAGAGTTGGGTATTTTGATACAAACATCAATTTATTACCTTTCAGAAATGATATGGCTAATATTTTGTACTAATTTTGTAATTTTATCAAACACAGCCCTCCGTTGTTAATATCATTATTGGGTTGTGCTTTTATTTTTGATTTTCTATTAGGCGCTCGATGTTCATAACCACTAATTCTTTCCTTTTCAATAATATTCCATACGTTTTCTATTGCTTGAATATTATTTTTAAACCAGCTTTTATTGCGTAATACTAGAACACAACTTAATTTTTCTAATTTCCAATAATTTGACTTAATATATGTCATATTATGGTGTGATGATTGATATAATTCAATCATATCTTCTTCCCATTTTAAGATGTCATCTATTTTTACTATATTCAATGGTTTGTAAAGATAAAATGGTTTTGCCTCTAAAATATTATGAAAATAAATAACGACGCCTTTTTTATCTAAAACAGGTTCGGTATTATTTGCTTGTTCCAATTCTAATTCTTTAAAAAACTCATTTGCGCTTTGATATTCAACAAATTTAGTTTCCAAAAAATCACACTCGTCCAAATCACATACTTCCATTTGTAATTGCATTTGAATCCAGTATTCTTTTTTTGGTATTCCAGTTATTTCACGATTTACAATATTTTTTATTTCCAACATACGTCCAAAGCGTTGAGATTTTACGTCTACATTAATACCATCTGGAGATGCTCCCAAAAAATGATAATGGTCGTGTTTTATACAACCAAAATCTGCTACTGTCGTATCGTATAAATATTCATACAACATAACTGACAGAGGTTCATATTTTTGACCCCAGTGAAATGGACTATTAATATTTACCATAGTTGGTGTGGTGATAGCACTTGTATTCTTATCGTCCTCTCTTTTTTTTAAAGGTTGACATTTTTCATAAATTAATTGATTAATCGTAGATTGACTTTCAAATGCTTTATATGCGTTACTTGCTGTAATTAAGTTATGACGAAATGTATACCATTCATCAGTACGTTGTGTAGGCTGGGGCTTTTGTTTAATGTGTTCAATTTTATCTAAAATAATTTTCATATTTTCAAATTTGTTAGTATTATTTTCATTATCATCATCACTTCCTGTTTTTGATGTAACAAAACACGAGCGCTCGGGATAAAATGTAGTGATAAATATTTTAAATGCTTCCTCTAATAGTTCATTCAAATCGTCTTCAACCCAATCATTTTCTAATATTTCTTCTTCAAATTGAATATAAAATAATTCTTTAATATCTTCTAAAAATTCTTCTTCAAAATCAGGCTCACTAATTGCAGTTGGGTTTTCATTCATATAGTCCTCCATTAAATGTAGGGCAGATTCAACAATTTCTAATCCATTATGTTCATCAAATAATATTGGGATTTCTTCTTCTTCAAAAATTAAAGAATCTAATATATTTTCTAATTCATGTAATTCATGTAAAGTCTTTATTGTATTATTGGTATTCATATGTATAATATATATTATAATTAACTTTAATTATTTATATCAATTTTATTCATCTATTTTGATTAAGTTCAACTGTTTTGTAAATAAAAATTTATTTGAATTGATATTGCGTCGCTTAATGTTACAGTTTAAACACGCTATTACAAAATTTTCTTTATTATGTCCTTCATTATTATTTATACGATCAATACTCCACTGAGTTAATTCTCTTACAATTTCATAAAGAACAAGGACTTGACATTTACAATAATAACATAACATGTTACAATCTATTAATCTTTTCATAACAATGTCTGTGTCAATAAATAACGAAGAATCAAATGTCTTTTTAATTTGATCTTGTTGCTTATAACTTGCTATCTTTCTCTCTATTTCTTGTTTTAAAATAAGTTTTTCTTGTATATTACTATCCATGTTGATATTATTATTAATTTCTTTTATTAATTGCAGTTGTAATTCATAATTTAAAAATTGATTATGAATATTATATTTATTCATAATTTCCCGTTTTTTAATCTCATTTTTAACACGATTAGCACGTTTGATTAGATATCTATTATTAGTTCCAGTAATAACTACTTTTTTGTTATTTTCAGAGGAATCTATATTATCTTCTATTTGCATATTTTCATATATAAATTAATGTTTATTTATTTATAGAAATTATAACTGAAATTGATATAAAAATATGTATATTATAATATATTTTGTCTAAAAAGAGTTAAACTTATAAATCTATATTAATATATAAATTAAAATTTAATGAACACTCAAGATAACGAAGATACTAAAGATAAAGAACCAGAAGATCTTCAAGAAGAATGTACTGAATTGAAAAATATTAAATATAAAACTATGTTGATCAATGGTGTTGCTATTAACGAAACAAAATCATCACAAACTATGCATAATTTAGATAAATTTTTAGAAAACGAGAAAAATAGTAGTGAAAATGAGCCTTGGTGTAAATTAAATAAAACGATCAAAATTAAAAAATTAATAGAATATGTAACAGATAAATATAAAGCAAGTAATAATTTGGATGAATCTGAATGCGAAAATCTTATTACATTTTTGAAAGATTGTTTGGATAGAAAAAAATTACAACGAATTAAAGATGTACTATATGATAAAGAAAACGGTCTAATTAAGGAAATACCTGCTTTAACTTATGTAAGAACAAGTAAACATTTCACCTTAAAAAATATAGAAAAAAGAATATCAACGTTGAAGTCATTACCACAAAATAAATCAAACAAAAATAGTATTAACAATCATAAAACAATCAAAAATAAAGGTGATGATTGTGATAATGCTAACGATGATTAATTTTATTCATTTTATATTATTTTTCTATTTCATCAATAATAGTTTATTATTCTAATTTACTTCTATAGTTATAAATAATACATTAGTTATAACTGCTATTTTTTTGTATTTTATAACCATATAAAATAACGCACCAATAATACGATGAATCAAACTATAGAATGGAAATGGAGTAAAGGCTTGAATTATGATAGATCTAAAAGAGTCAATAAAGATTCTATGGATGATAATTTTAATAAAATTATAGAGGACACAGCTTACACTACATCACTAAACCATGATGAAAATACGTGGGAAATATTAAATAACAATATATTTGATAAAGATTTTGTTCAGCACAGTAAACGAGAAGATACCGATAAAAAATTATCAGAAAGACAAATGATGTGTCAAGTGAACATGAATCCGTATTTAACTAATAATAGTTATGTTCAAGATTTATCTGTTCATGATCAATTTATGAAACCAGTATCAACAAATTATAAAGAAAATTTAGAAAATACTGAAAATTAAACACTCCAATATTACACCGACCGGAAAGAAAAATGAGACAAACTTTCTATAAAAAATAAAATTCTCAAATCCCTTTTTGGTGATGTAAAAGCACCCTATCCATTTTCTGTTGAAGAAAATCTTGGGCTTGTCT
>Ga0114971_10002093_pt1 | contig 13710 bp, 13 predicted proteins | sample M_140625_MF_Meta_FD_87320 | JGI IMG/M metagenome (GOLD analysis project Ga0114971, IMG submission 87320) | Freshwater microbial communities from Lake Montjoie, Canada to study carbon cycling - M_140625_MF_MetaG | ecosystem: Environmental > Aquatic > Freshwater > Lake | place: Lake Montjoie... | reverse complement strand
GTTGAGCGCGAAGGTCTGGATCTTGCTGCTGGGCTGGAATGTCGCCCGCATGGACAGGCTAGTGCCGCTGATCTTGCCGATGAGGAGGTCTGCCGACTGCACACTGGTCTGGCCGAAGAGGACATGTACCTTGCGGAACTGGCTGACATCGAGAATGTCGCCGCCATTCGGTAGCAGCGGGACCCGGAAGGGGTTGCTGGTCGGCAGGGCCCAGTTCACCTGAAGTGCAGGCGAGACCCGATCAATAAACAGTTGCGGCATGGCCGGCATCCTTTGCCCGATGGCTACCGGGGATCGGTAGCGGCCAATTCAATATGTTATTAAAACAATCATTTCAACTTAAATCGTAACGTTACTGCTGAGACCGGCTATTCCACCGTCACGCTCTTAGCCAAATTCCGCGGCTGGTCGACATCGGTCCCCTTCAGCACCGCGACGTAATAGGCCAGCAGCTGCACCGGAATGGCGTAGAGAATCGGCGTCGAGAAAGCGCCGACCTGCGGCAGCACGATCACCCGCTCAGCGAAAGCGCGCAGCGCCGGCGCCCCGGTGGCATCGGTGAAGGCCATGATCCGCCCGCCGCGTGCCGCCGCTTCCTGCAGGTTGCTCGCCGTCTTCTCAAACAGCGGGCCGGAGGGGCAGAGGGCGATCACCGGCACCTGGCTGTCGATCAGCGCGATGGGGCCGTGCTTCATCTCGCCCGCCGCGTAGCCCTCGGCGTGGATATAGCTGATCTCCTTCAGCTTCAGCGCGCCCTCCAGGGCGATCGGGTAAAGGCTGCCGCGGCCCAGGAACAGCACATCCCGCGCCTGCGCCACATCCCGCGCCAGCGCCTGCAACTCGGCATCCTGCGCCAGGATCTCCGCCGCATGGCTCGGCACTTCGAGCAACGCTTCGGTCAGCTTGTGTTCATCCTCGGCAGAGAGCGTCCCGCGCGCCCGGCCGAAGCCGATCGCGAGGCAGGCCAGGACCGCGAGCTGCGCCGTGAAGGCCTTGGTGGAAGCGACGCCGATCTCCGGCCCGGCCACTGTCAGGACGGCGGCATCAGAGCCCCGCGCCATCGAGCTTTCCGGGACATTGACCACGGCCAGCACGCTCTGCCCGCCCGCCTTCAGCAGGGCCAGCGCTGCCATGGTATCGGCGGTCTCGCCGGATTGGCTGACCAGGATCGCGCCACCGCCTGGTGCCAGAGGCGGGTCGCGGTAGCGGAATTCAGAGGCGACATCGGCATCGACCGGCAGCCGGGCCAGCTGCTCGATCCAGTAGCGCCCGACCTGTCCGGCCAGGAAGGCGCTGCCGCAGGCGGTGATGGTAAGGCGCGGCACCGTGGCCGGGTCGAAGGGCAGGCGCGGCAGGCGGACGGAAAGCGTCTTTGGATCGAGGTATTGCCGCAGGGTGTCGCCCAGCACCGCCGGATGCTCGTGCAGCTCCTTCTCCATGAAGTGGCGGTAGTTCCCCTTCCCCACCGCGGCGCCGGACACGGCGCTCAGCACGATGGCGCGCTCCACCGGTCGATGCGCAGCATCGAAGAAGGTGGCACCGGTCTCATCCAGCGCGGCCCAGTCACCTTCCTCCAGATAGGCCAGCCGACGGGTTAGCGGTGCCAGCGCCAGGGCGTCGGAGCCGACGAACATCTCCCCCTCGCCGAAGCCAATGGCCAGCGGCGCGCCCTGCCGGGCGGCGAGCAACAGCTTCGGATGCCCGGCGAAGATCGCCGCCAGCGCGAAGGCGCCATGCACGCGCTTCAGCGCCGCCGCGAAGGCCTCCCGCGGTGGCAGGCCCTGGAGCAGGAAGTCATCGACCAGGCGGACGAAGGTCTCGGTGTCGGTCTCGGTCTCGAACACCGCGCCCTTGCCTTCCAACTCGGCGCGCAGCTCGGCATGATTTTCGATGATGCCGTTATGGACGACGGAGACACGATTCGTGCTGTGCGGATGGGCGTTACGCTCGGTTGGCGCACCATGCGTCGCCCAGCGGGTATGGCCGATGCCGGTCGTCCCGGACAACGGCGACCGCTCCAGCACCGCGGCGAGGTTGGCGAGCTTGCCCTCCGCCCGCCGCCGCTCGATGTGGCCATTCACCAGGGTGGCGATGCCGGCGCTGTCATAGCCGCGATATTCCAGGCGGCGAAGCGCTTCCAGCAGCAATGGCGCCGCCTCCGCCTTGCCCACCACGCCGACGATGCCACACATCAGTTCTTCTCCTTGGCCGCCGGCTTGCGCGCCGTCATGCCACGCCCCGGGCGTATCTCCTGCCGGCCGCGCGCGACCGCCATGGCGTCGTCCGGGACGTCTTCGGTGATCACGCTACCGGCGGCGACCAGCGCACGGGCGCCGATCCGCACCGGCGCGACCAGCGCCGAATCGGTACCGATAAAGGCGCCCTCGCCGATTTCTGTCCGGTGCTTGGCATAGCCATCATAGTTGCACGTGATGGTCCCGGCACCGATATTCGCGCCCGCCCCCACCGTCGCATCGCCCAGATAGGTAAGATGATTGGCCTTGGCCCCGGCACCCAGCCGCGTCGCCTTCAGCTCGACGAAATTACCGACATGCGCGCCGGCCTCGATCTCGCTGCCCGGGCGCAGCCGGGCGAAGGGGCCGATGATCGCACCGCTGGCCACCCGGCAGCCTTCCAGATGGCTGAAGGCCCGGATTTCGACATTGTCGTCGATCGTCACGCCGGGGCCGAACACCACATTCGGGCCGATCGTCACATCCTGGCCAAGCCGGGTGTCGTAGGCGAGGAACACGCTCTCCGGCGCCTGCAGCGTCGCCCCGCCTTCCATCGCGGCGGCGCGCAGCCGCGCCTGCATCCCGGCCTCCAGCCCCGCCAACTCGGCCCGGTTATTCGCCCCGGCCAGCTCCGCCTCGGCCGCTTCCTGGGCGAAGACCGCCCGGCCCTCGGCATCGGCCGCGGCGACGATGTCGGTCAGGTAGTATTCGCCCTTGGCATTGGCGTTGCCCAGCGCATCCACCCAGCGGAACAGATCAGCGGCCGGGGCGCAGACAACGCCGGCATTGCACAGGCCGATGGCGCGCTCGGCCGCGGTCGCATCGGCCCATTCGACGATCCGCCGCACCCGGCCATCGGCCTCGGCGATCACGCGGCCATAGCGGCCTGGATCGACCGGGCGCATCGCCAACAGAGCAAGCCCCGCACCTGCCTGCCGCCGCGCCAGCAGCCGGGCGATGGTCGCTTCGCCGATCAGCGGATTATCCGCATAGAGCACCGCGACATCGCCGGCGAAATCGCGCAGCAGCGGCGCGGCCATGCGGGCGGCATGACCGGTGCCCAGCCGTTCCGCCTGCACGACCGTCGCATGCGGCGCGACCGCGCCTTCCAGCAGCGGCATGTCGGGCCCAACGACAACGACAATGCGCTCGAACACCGCCTCGCAGGTGGCAAGCAGGTGATTGATCATCGGCCGCCCGGCCAAGGGGTGCATTGCCTTGGGCAAGCGACTGCGCATGCGGGTCCCAAGACCGGCGGCGAGAATAATTGCGGCAGCGGGCATACGGACTCCCTGACGGCGCGCGGCGTCGGTCGCTTTGTGGCCAAGGGTCGGCAAGGACGCAAGCACCCGCGGCCTTGCCGACTCCCTTGCCGCGCATTAGGGCCTTTGGCATGGCTCCGTCTGCCCCTCCGCTCGCCGTGTTCGATCTGGACGGCACCTTGGTCGATAGCGCGCCCGACCTGCACGCCGCGCTCGACCGCTTAATGGTGGCTGAAGCGCGCCCCGGCTTCACCCGCGCCGAGGTCACGGCGATGATCGGCGACGGCGTGCGCGTGCTGGTGGAACGCGCCTGTGCCGCCCGTGCCCTGCCCTTCACCGAAGCCCGCCTGGCCACCTTCAGCACCGATTATACCGCGCGCGCGGCAGAGGCGACGCGCCTTTTCCCCGGCATCGCCGCGACGCTGGCCGCGCTGGAGGGGGGCGGGTGGCGGCTGGCCATCTGCACCAATAAGCCGGTCGCGGCGACGGAGACGCTGCTCGCCGGGCTGGGGCTGAAGGGGCGCTTCGCCGCGGTCGGCGGCGGCGACAGCTTCCCCATGCGCAAGCCGGACCCCGGACATCTGCTGGCCACCATTGCCGCTGCCGGCGGCGCGCCGCAACGGGCCGCGATGATCGGTGATCATCGCAATGATGTGCAGGCCGCGCTGGGTGCCGGGCTGCCCTGCATCTTCGCCGCCTGGGGTTATGGCGCGCCCGCGATGGCCGCCGGTGCCGCTGGCATCGCCGCCAGCCCAGAGGCACTGCCTGGAATGCTGGCCCTGCTAGTTCGCTAAAGGATCGGGCTCGACGCCCAAAAGATGGATGCGGACAGTGCCGAACCAGCGGCTCGGCAGGTCGATCCGCACCGGCAGTACCGGGCCGCCGGGCGAAAGCCTGGCCAGCCAGGCAGTGGCGCGCTGCGGCGTCTTCGCCTCGTTCGCGTCCTGATCGCTAAGGCGGCCGGCCAAGACCCGCACCTCGACTGTGCAGCGCATGGCTTCGCCAGCGAAGCCGCCGCTTTCGGCAAGGCGTTCGCGTCCCTCGGTCACGGCGTGGTAATCGGCGCGGCGGCGGCCGTCGAAGACCGGCACCACGCCGTCGCAGCGGCCGCTCTCGGCGGCGGCGCGGCCCAGCAGCACGATCGCCGACAGGCCATCGATGGTGCCCCGCCGCAGCGTTGGAGGTACCGCCTCACGCTCCGCATCGTTCGGGGGCACCAGCAGGCTCACCACGGGCTCCTCCGGGGTCGGCCAATCCATCGCCACCTGCCTTGGGGCGCCGCGCCAGATGCCTTCCGCCCGGTACCGCAGCGGCCGGGGTAGATTGCCCCGCCAAGTGCCTTCGATACTGGTCGTCTGCCGACTGTCGCCAAGAACGGTGGCCAGGCCGGTCGCCCGCACCTCGGTCCGCAGCCGGTAATGGGCGGCAGCGAAATCGAGATGCGCGAGCACGGTCATCACGGCCAGACCGGCGGCGCGGACCTCGTAGCGGGCGCGTAGCGGCTCGGCCGATGCCGGGCTGGCGACGGCGCATAGCAGCAGCAGTCCGGCGATGAGCGGACGGGCGTGACCCAACATGGTGCGATGCAGCATCGATGGATACTGGCCCTGGCCGGCGCTTGCCGCAAGCATCCGGCCAGGGTTGACACCCCGAGCCGCGCTCTTCTATCTCCAAACTTCATCGGGCGCGTAGCTCAGCGGTAGAGCATTCGCTTCACACGCGAAGGGTCACAGGTTCAATCCCTGTCGCGCCCACCACGCACCGGATCGCCTGGTGGCCTGACGGCAATGCGATGGCTCGCCGTGCACACTTCCAATAGGCATTTCCCGTAGCCTCCCACGAGGAGACCCAGTCGTGCCGCCGTGGAACCTGGCCGTGCTGCGCCTTCGCGCCCGTCGCCTTGGGCGGGCCATCTTCGGCCGGGCAACGCGGCCCTATCTGCTCGACATCACGGGACGGGCCGATAATCCAGGAGCGATCCGCAGCTACGCTGTGCTGCCGTCCGGGCTTGCGCCCGGCGCACCCTTGGTCGTGCTACTGCATGGCTGCACCCAGAACGCAGCCCTGATCGCCAATGGTACCGGCTGGGGCGCGCTGGCCGAAACCGCCCGGTTTGCCCTTTTGCTGCCGCAGCAGACGGAAGCGAAGAATCCGCGCCGCTGCTTCAACTGGTTCCTGCCCACCGAAAGCGCCCGCGGCCAGGGCGAGGCGGCGAGCATCATGGCCGGCGTGGCGGCCCTGATCGCGCACCATCGGCTCGACCCGGCCCGGGTCTATGTCACCGGGCTTTCAGCCGGCGGGGCCATGACCAGCCAGCTCCTCGCCGCCTATCCTGAGGTCTTCGCTGCCGGCGCCATTCTCGCCGGGCTGCCAGCCGGCGCCGCCCGGGACGTGGCGGGGGCGCTGACGGCGATGCAGACCGGCGCGCCGCGCCCGGCTGAGAGCTGGGCCGCGGCGGTGCGCGCCGCCTCCCCCCATGCCGGCCCATGGCCGCGCGTCAGCATCTGGCACGGGACGCACGACCCGGTGGTAAACCCCTTGGCCGCCGACGGAATCGTCGCGCAATGGCGGCTGCTGCACGGGCTGCCGGAAACCCCCTCATTGCTACCCGGCGCCACGCCGGCGCATCGCCTGGAGGTCTGGCGCGACGCCGCCGGCACCACGGTGCTGGAGCGCAATACCGTGGCCGGTCTGGCGCATGGCGTCCCGCTCGGCGGACGGACCGGTCAGCCGGGGCCGCATTTCCTGCCCGTGGGGATCGATTCCACGCGCCGGATCGCGCGCTTCTTCGGCGTGATCGATTAAGGGTCTTGCGGGCCCGCCGCCACGCTCAGCCCGATATGCGACGCGTCAGGGGCTGACCCGCGAAGAAGGCCTCCAACGTCTCCAGCAGCGCGCGCTGCTGCGCCCGCTGCGCGCTGATGGTGTGCGCCGCCATGTGCGGCGTCAGCACCACGTTCGGCATTTCCCGTAGCGGGGCCGGCACCTCCGGCTCGGCCACGAAGACATCAAGCCCGGCGCCGGCGATCTCCTGGGCCTGCAGCGCGGCGATCAGCGCCGGTTCATCGATCACGCTGCCGCGGGCGATGTTCACCACGACGCCGCGCGGACCCAGCGCGCGCAGCACATGCGCATCCACCGCACCGCGATTGGCTGGCCCTGCCCGCACGCAGACCGCGAGCACATCGGCCCATTCGGCCAGGGCGCCCAGGCTCTCGAAGTAGGCATGCGCACAGCCGGGCCGGGGCCGGCGATTATGATAGCCGATCACCATCTCACAGGCCGCGGCGCGTTGCGCCAGTCGCTCCCCGATCGCGCCGAGCCCGTAAATGCCCAGCTTGGCGCCGGAAAGCCCGCCGACCAGGGGCATTCGCTCCAGCCGCTGATCCGCCCATTTGCCGGCCCGCACGAAGGCATCGCCCACCAGGATCTGGCGATGCGTGGCAAGGATGAGGCCGAGCGCGAATTCGGCAACGCTCGTCGCATTGGCATCACCCGCATGCGTCACCGCGATGCCCCGCCCCGCGCAATAGGCGGCGTCCACGCCCTCATGCCCGGTGCCGTAACAATGCAGCAGGCCCAGCGCCGGCAAAGCGCCGAGCATGCCGGCATCGTTGCGGAGTCCGCCCAGCGTCACCACCGCCCGCACGTCCCGCGCCTCGGCGGGGATCGCCGCAGCCTCCCAGGTCGCCGGCGGACCGTGCAGCGTGTAGTGCTCCTCGAGCACCGCGCGCAGCCGCCGCCCGACCGGGAAGGCGACCAGCAGACCGGGGCGGCTCATTTGCCGTCCGAGGGGCCGAGCGTGATGCCCGGCGGCGGCAGCGCGGTGCCGCGCACGATTTGCTTATCAAGGATCGGTCGCGGCGGCACATCGCCGCACCCCGCGCCCGCCAGCATGACCCCGAGGCCGAGCAGCCCGATCCGCATCGCCTAATCCCCTTATGCGCCGCCACGTCCCTATGCCCCGCCGCGCCGCCCCTCGCCAGCCCGGCCGGGCTGGGATAGGGAGAGCCGCCTTGCGGGGAGCAGATTATGGCGGCTTTGGTGGAACCGGTGATCGGCCTCATCGGAGGCTCCGGCCTGTATGACATCGACGGGCTGGAGGAGCGGGCCTGGCAGGAAGTCGCAACGCCCTGGGGCGCGCCCTCGGACGCGTTGCTGACGGGCCGGCTGTCGGGGGTGCGCTGCGTTTTCCTGCCGCGCCACGGACGCGGGCATCCCAAGCCCCCCTCGGAGCTGAACTACCGGGCGAATATCGCGGCGCTGAAACTGCTGGGTGTGACGGAGATCCTCTCGCTTTCGGCGGTGGGTTCGCTGCGTGAGGAATTGGCTCCCGGCCATTTTGTGATCGTCGATCAATTCATTGACCGAACCTTCGCGCGCGAAAAAAGCTTCTTCGGTTCAGGCTGTGTCGCCCATGTCTCGGTGGCCGACCCGGTTTGCCCGCGCCTAGGCGATGTCCTGCAACGATCGGCCAACGCGCTTGGCCTGCCGGTCAACCGGGGCGGCACCTACCTGGTCATGGAAGGGCCGCAGTTCAGCACTCGGGCGGAGAGCCTGCTCTACCGGCAATGGGGCTGCGACGTGATTGGCATGACCAACATGCCGGAGGCGAAACTCGCCCGCGAGGCGGAGATGTGTTACGCAACCGTTGCGATGGTCACCGACTATGATTGCTGGCGAGCCGGGCATGATGCGGTCACCGTCGAACAGGTGGTGCGGGTGCTGAACAGCAATGCTGAAAAGGCGCGAGCGCTGGTGAAAGCGGTGGTGCCGGTGCTCGGTGCGCCGCGGGGCCCCTGCCCGGCGGGCTGCGACCGGGCGCTGGACAACGCCATCATCACCGCCCCCGAAGCGCGCGACCCGGCCTTCCTCCGCCAGTTGCAGACGGTGGCGGGGCGGGTGCTGGGATAGTCGGCCGTCCGGCCCTATCGTCGTTCCATGCAGACCGAATTCACCGCCGCCCAGCTGCGCGATCCGGACATCGCCGAAAGCAACGGCATCCTCCGCACCTGCGTCCATTGCGGCTTCTGCACGGCGACCTGCCCAACCTTCCAGTTGCTGGGCGATGAGCTGGATAGCCCGCGCGGGCGCATCTACCTGATCAAGGACATGCTGGAGAGCGGCCGGCCTGCCACCGAGGAGGTGGTGCGCCATGTCGATCGCTGCCTCTCCTGCCTGTCCTGCATGACGACCTGCCCTTCGGGCGTGAATTACATGCACCTGGTCGATCACGCCCGGAGCTATATCGAGGATACCTACACCCGGCCGGCGCCCGAACGCGCGCTGCGCTGGCTGCTGACCCGCATCCTGCCGCATCCCACGCGCTTCCGCCTGGCGCTGGCCGGCGCCGCGCTGGCGCGCCCCTTCGCCGGGCTGATCCCCGGCCAGGGGCTGCTCAGCCAGCGGCTCCGCGCCATGCTGCGCCTGGCGCCGCGCGACCTGCCGCCGCCCGGGCGGCTGGAATTGCCCCAGGTGCACGAGGCGCAGGGCACCCGCCGCGGCCGCGTGGCGCTGCTGACGGGCTGTGCCCAGCAGGTGCTTTCACCGTCGATCAATGAGGCGACGATCCGCCTGCTGACACGCATGGGGATCGAAGTGGTGATCACCCGCGCCCAGGGCTGCTGCGGCGCGCTGGCGCATCACATGGGCCAGCACGACCCGGCCATGGCCATGGCGCGCGCCAATATCGCCGCTTGGGGCGCCGAGATGGACGGTGCCGGGCTGGACGCAATCGTGATCAATGCGTCCGGCTGCGGCACCACGGTCAAGGATTACGGCTTCATGTTCCGCAACGAGCCAGGCGACTGGCCGGCCAAGGCGGCGCGCGTCGCTGGCCTCGCCCGCGATGTAACGGAAGTGCTGGAGAGCTTCGGCTATGCGCCGAGCGCGGCCCCGCCGGGCCTGACGGTCGCCTACCACAGCGCCTGTTCGCTACAGCACGGCCAGAAGATCACGACGCTGCCGAAGACCCTGCTGTCCCGTGCCGGCTTCACGGTGCGCGAGCCAGCGGAGGGGCATCTCTGCTGCGGATCGGCCGGCACCTACAACATCCTGCAACCGGAGATCGCCGGGCAACTGCGGGTGCGCAAGCTCGGCCACCTCAACCGCACCGGCGCGGATCTGATCGCTGCGGGCAATATCGGCTGCCTGACACAGCTGGCCGGCGATGCGCTGCCGGTCGCCCATACGGTGGAGCTGCTGGACTGGATGGCGGGCGGGCCGAAGCCAGCGACGCTGCCGTGATCCATCGACGTTGGGAGAAGGTGCTGGTGCCGCTGGTGCTGACCTTCTTCATGACCTTCTTCCTCTCGATCTTCCTCACGCTGAACAGCGTCGGGCTGATTGAGGGCTTCGTGCGGCTCTGGCTGTCCAACTGGATGCTGGCCTGGAGCTTCGCCTTTCCGGTGGCGATCTTCGCCCTGCCGGTGGCGAGGGCACTGGTTGCGCGGCTGATCGGGTGATCGCAGCCGCACAAGGCTTTGCCGCGTGCCGCGCAGCCCAGGAAACCGGAGGTTTCCGCCTGGCGATTGGGGGCGAGCAGACGGCTCATCCCAGCGGTCAAAAGATTAAGCCGTTGGTATAGGGCGTCGGTCGCTAGAGCATGCTGCGTTCGCATTCGCTCACGCGCCCTGCTCTGACGTTTGGTTGGTCGCGGGATTCAGCGTTTCGGCGATTCCGCCTCAACGCATCGCGCTCTAGACGCGCCACGCGAAACGCGGCACCTCGCCGCTATGCCGAGCCGCCCCCTGCCCCGACGCGCCCTGCCGCTGCTGCTGGCCCCCTATGTCGCCCGCGCCAACACCTATCCGGACCGGCCGATCAGCCTGGTCGTGCCGTTCCTGGCCGGCGGCAGTACCGATATCGCGGCCCGCATACTGGCCGACCGCATGGCCGGCAAACTCGGCCCGCAGGCGCGCATCGTGGTCGAGAACCGGGCCGGCGCGGGCGGTTCGGTCGGCACCGAATGGGTCCGGCATCGCCCGGCCGATGGCTATACGCTGCTGCTCGCCTCAGCCTCGGCGCTCGGCACCAATCCGGCGGCGCTGCCCGATCAGACGCCGTACGACCCGGTGCTGGACTTCACCCAGATCGCACTGATCGGCGGTGGCCCGATCGTGCTGGTGGTGCCGGCCGCCTCCCCGTTCCGCAGCGCCGCCGATCTGCTGGCGGCGATCCGCGCCAATCCCGGCAAGTACAGCTGGGCAACGAGCGGCGCCGGCGGCATCGGCCATTTGACGGGGGAATACCTGAAGATTGCCGCCGGCCTGCCGGGGATGCCGCTGCGCGCCGAACACGTGCCTTAGCGCGGCGGCTCGGCGGGGAGTGGGGCATTGCACAAGGGCGAAGTGGACTACTCCCTCGAAGTCCTCGCCTCCACCGCGCCGCATCTGCGCGATGGGCTGGCGCGCGGCCTTGCGGTATCGTCCTTGCAACGGCACCCGCTTTTTCCGAATATGCCAACCCTTGCCGAAAGCGGCCTGCCAAGCTTCGAGATCACCACCTGGAACCTGCTGGTCGCGCCGAAGGGTCTGTCCCCGGCCCTGGCCGAGGTGCTGTCCCTGGCCGCACGTAGCGCCCTGGCAGAAGCCCAGACCAGCGCCCGGCTGACCGAGGCCGGGGTCGATCCGGGGCGCCCAATGACGCCAGGCGAAACCCGGGCCTTCCTGGCCGCCGAGCTCGCCAAATTCCGCGGCATCGTCGCCCAGGCGGGCCTGCGCCTCGGGCGCCAATAGCCGCGGGACTTGCGGGCCGCCGCGCGCCGCCCAACGCTGGGACCAGATGCACCGCCCGCTCCTATTCCTCCTCCCGCTACTGTTGGTCGGCCCGGCCGCCCTGGGCGCCGACCCGCCGCCCGCCGCGTCGGGCCGCTCCGCCCAGCGCGCGACGGAACTCGAACAGGCCTTCGCCGCCCTGCACGCCGCCCCGGATGAGATGGCGGGCGCGCTGATCGAGGCCCGCATCCGCGCCCTCTGGCAGCAGCAGGCGGGCCCGGCGGCGGGCCTGCTGATGCGGCGCGCGGCGCGCAACCTGTCGGCCCGGCAGCCCGCCGATGCGCTGGAGGATTGTGACGCCGCCATCACCCTGCAACCGGATTTCGCCGAGGCCTGGGTCATGCGCGCGACCGCCTATGCGGCAGGCGGTGACGCAGCGGCCGCAGCGCGCGACCTGCAGGAAGCGTTGCGGTTGGAACCCCGTCACTGGACGGCGCTGGAGACTCTGGCCGGGCTGCAGGAGGAAGCGGGCGACCCCGCCGGTGCGCTGCGGAGCTTCAAGGCCGCACTGGCGCTGTATCCGAAGCTGCCGGGCGGCGCGGCGCGGGTGCAAGAACTGACCGTCAAGGTCGAGGGCGAGGCGCTCTAAAACCATCGATAAAATTCGTTGAGCGCTGGTATTGGCCTTTCCGGGCCTTCAATCGGCGGGCGGACACCTCCGGTGTCCGTAGGCGCGCGACATTGGCCGCGGCGCCCCTTCGGGCGCACGGCGCAAGTCAGAGCATCTTGGCGTTCTTGACATATCCCATGAAGCAATCACGCGGTTGTTAACTTCTGCATGCGCAAAACGCATGGCTGGTGCCCGAACAGATGAGTGGTTTGTAATCTGTGAGAGGTCCATGTTGCATCGCGAAAGGTGCAGTCTCTTTGACTGCGGTGATGAAATCAAATGTCTGACCTTCTTGCTATGCTGCCCTACATGGTTGCGCTCCTTGCCGCCGCAGCGGCCGTCAAGCACATCAAATAGGCGCGCTCGCCACCTCAGTTTGGTTACTGGTTCGTTAGGCGTCAGCGTCCTTGGATGAATCAGCGCCATCCATTTCGGTGTCATAACTGTTATTTTGCGGCGCCGCGCAGCCATATCCCTCACGCTGCGTGTCTCGCCCACCCCGCTGCGCCCGCCGTATGCCAAAGCAACGGACCGATGGCGGCGGCATGCCGCCCCGGCGCATCCTGGGTTTATGACGACCAACATCCCCCTGCCTGACCCGGACGCCGACCGCTGGGCCGCCCTGATCTCCCGCGATAGTTCTCCGGCCTGCGGGCCGTTCCTTTATGGCGTGACGACCCAGGGGGTGTTCTGCCGCCCCGGCTGTCCTTCCCGCCCGCCGTTGCGCCGCCATGCCAGGTTCTTCTGCGATACGCGCGCCGCCGAGGCCGCGGGTTATCGCCCCTGCAAGCGCTGCGACCCAAAGGGTGAGCGCGCTGCGTTGCATGCCGCCGCCATCGCCGCCGCCTGCGCCATGATCGAGGCGAGCGAGACCATCCCCTCCCTGGCCGCCTTGGCAGACCGCGCCGGGTACGCCCGGCACCATTTCCTGCGGCTGTTCCGCGAAGCGACCGGCGTCACCCCCCGATCCTATGCCGAAAACGTGCGGGCGCGCCGCCTCCAAGCCGCGCTCGCTGCTGGGGCCAGGGTCGCCGATGCAGTGGCCAGCGCGGGCTTTAGCAGCGAGAGTGAGGTTTATACCAAGCCACGCCGCTTGCTCGGGATGACACCGGGCGCCGCCCGACGCGGCGGCGCGGGGGAGACGATCCGCATCGCGGATGCGATGACGCCCCTCGGCCCCCTGCTGATCGGCGCGACCGAGGCGGGGATCTGCTTCCTCGGCTTCGCCGAATCCCCCGCCGCGTTGGAGGGCGATCTCCGTCATCGCTTTCCGCACGCCGAGATTGTGCCCGCGCCAACCGCGCTGGCAGCCACCCTCCGCCGCATCGTCGCTTTCATCGAGGAGCCGAAGGCGGCGCTCGCCCTGCCTCTCGACCTGCGCGGCACCGCGTTCCAGCAGCGGGTCTGGGAGGCGCTGCAACGCATCCCCTGCGGCGAGACCACCACCTATGCGGCGCTGGCCGCAGCGATCGGCGCGCCGCGCGCGGTCCGCGCTGCGGCCAGGGCCTGCGCGGCGAACCCGGTCTCCCTCGCCGTGCCCTGCCATCGCGTGCTGGGCAAGGATGGCGACCTCACCGGCTATCGCTGGGGGGTGCCGCGCAAGCGCATCCTGCTGGCCAAGGAGCGGGCGGCGCAGGAGTGATACCAGCGGCGTGAGGCTTTGGCTCGTGCCGAGCGCCCGAACGGGCGCCGCGGCCAATGCCGCGCAGCTAGAGCATGCTGCGTTCACATGCGTTCACGCAGCCCGCTCTAGCATGTGTTGGATCACGCGATTCAGCGCCTTCGGCGATCCCGCCTCAACGCATCGCGCTCTAGAGCATGCTGCGTTC
>Ga0114971_10002092_pt1 | contig 13713 bp, 9 predicted proteins | sample M_140625_MF_Meta_FD_87320 | JGI IMG/M metagenome (GOLD analysis project Ga0114971, IMG submission 87320) | Freshwater microbial communities from Lake Montjoie, Canada to study carbon cycling - M_140625_MF_MetaG | ecosystem: Environmental > Aquatic > Freshwater > Lake | place: Lake Montjoie... | reverse complement strand
ATCCAATCCATTGGATTATAGCAATGACTTACTCCGTCAGGGTCGGCGGGGTTCCATAAAAAAACTTTTTGCTTAAAATGTTTTCTGCGCCAACCAGAAGTAAATTCATAGTTTTCTAGTTTAATATCGTGCACAATTACTGAATCGCGCCAAAATAATAAATTAGGAATTACAAAGCCCACACCTTTACCAGAACCAGTCGGCGCGAATAATAAAATATGTTGATAGCCATCTGCAACCAGAAATTTATTTTTATATTTACCAAGCAAAACCCCGTGTTTACTGCGCAAACCCATCTTTTTAATTTCTCTTGAATCGGCCCATTTTGAATCGCCGAAAACTGATTCTGGTTTTTTGAAAGGTCGCCAATCAATTAATGGTGCGCGAAAAATCCATGCTATTGCCATTAAGGCCGTATATGGCAGAAGGGTTCCGACCAATAGTTTTGCAGGAAAATGATTATAGCTATCAAGAGATAATTTTGAAAAGTTTTGAAAATAAAACTTCCAATAAGTGGCCAATGATTGAAAAAGATAGACGAATTGTTTTGGAAGAGGTAAATCCCAATAGGCTTTAATAACTTGCCAATTGCCGCTTACGCCAATGATTACAAGAGTTCCAGTTATATAAAAACAAACAGAAAGAACGAATAATATTAAAAAAGTAATTATCGTAAAATTTCTGACATGTCTTACAAAAGCAATATCGTCGGATGCTGATGACATTTTAATTTTTCTGTAAAGTTCTTGCCGCCGCCAAAGCTTCTGCAGTAATTTCTTCTCCAGAAATCATGCGAGCAATTTCGTGATCTTTTTGATCTTGCGACAATTTAGTAATTATTGTTTTTATCTTTTTTTCTTTTTCTAATTTATTAATGCGAAAATGTAAATCTGCTTTTGCGGCAATTTGCGCTTGATGCGTTACCACAAAAATTTGTAAGTTTTTTGACAATATTTTTAAACGCTTTCCAACCGCGTCAGCCGTACTTCCGCCAATTCCAGTGTCAATTTCATCAAAAATCATTGTTGGCACAGATTTAATATCCATCAATGCAACTTTAAGTGCAAGCATGAAGCGAGATAATTCTCCACCTGATGCAATTTTTGCAATTTCGTCAAAGTTATTATTGTTAATTGCGGCAAAAAATCGCACTTTATCAATGCCTGAAAAGCCGTAATCTTGGTCATCTTTTTTAGTAATTTCAACTAAAAATTTTACCGTTTCCATTTTTAAAAATTTTAATTCTTCTTCAACTTTTTTTGCTAAAATAATTGCTGATTTTTTACGTTTTTCACTTAATTGTTCAGCAATTTTTTGATATTCTGAAAATAATTTTGTGCGCTTTTCATCCATGTCATGCGCGATCTCGCCTTCTTTTTCAAGGATATTTAATTTTTCTTGCGCGTCAGAAATTATTTTTGGCAATTCACTGCTAGTTACGCTAAATTTTCGCGCCAAACTTCTGATTAAAAATAATCTTTCTTCAACTTCATTAAGATTATCATCGTTACTTTTTGCTTCTTTCATAATTGCCTCAATTTGTTCAATTTGTAGGTCAATTGTCGAATTTTGCTTGTCAATTTCGATATGAAGTTTTTCAAAATCTTCTTTTTTATCGCTTAAATAATTGTTGATAATATTTTGATTGCGCAAAGTAATTTTTTGCGAAGAAATTAGGTGCGAATTGGCTTCAAGTAAATTTGTTTTTAGGTCATTTAAAAAATCGAGAATTTTTTCTTTGCCGACTAATTTATCTTTTTTTGCAACAAGTTGGTCTTCTTCTTGATCCATTATTTGCGCATCTTCAAGCTCTTTTACAACGTAAGATAAATAATCTTTTTCGCGTTCAGCCTGATCTTTTTTCTGCTTAAATTCTTCAATTTTTTTATCGCATAATTTTAATTCGTCATAATTTTCTTTTAGGCGCGTTAAAATTTCTGCATTGTTAGAAAATTCATCTAAAATTGATTCATGAAACGCAGAATTTAACAGGCCGCGCTGGTCATGTTGTCCGTGAATTTCAACTAAAGTTTCGCCAATTTGCGCAAGTAAATTTATGCCCACAGCCTGATCGTTAATATAGGCCTTGCTTGAAGAATTTTCTTGAATAATGCGGCGAATGCGCAGTGTAGCAGGGTTTTCTTCATCAATTAAATCGTGATCTTTAAGTAAATTTTGGCAAATATTATTGCTAGAAATATCAAATTCTGCCGTTACCAAGGCTTTATTTTCATCACTTCCAATTAGTCTTAAATTAGAGCGAAATCCAATTGCTAAACCAAATGCATCAAGCAAAAGCGATTTTCCTGAACCAGTCTCGCCACTAAGAATGCAAAGGCCGGAGGGCATTTCAGAAAAATCAATTTCTGCCCTATCGATTAAAACAATATTTTGAATAGTTAGAGACTTTAGCACCGCAAGAAATAAATTTTGAATTATACGAAAAATACTATAGGCTTCTTTTTTAAGTATAGATTAAATTATTATAATTTAAAATTTTTTATTTTCAAAATGTTCAAGCTTGATAAAAAACTTGCAGCCGATAGTTATTTTGTGCGCGATTTAAAATTTTGCCAATTGCTTCTAATGAATAACGCCAATTATCCGTGGCTTATTTTAGTGCCAAAAAAAGAAAATTTAGTTGAATTGACAGATTTAAATTTTTTTGAACAAATTGAAGTTTTGCAAGAAATAAATTTAGTTGCCGATATTTTGCAGCAAAAATTTTCGCCATATAAATTAAATATCGCCATGCTTGGAAACATGGTCAGACAATTGCATATTCATATTATTGCGCGCTTTGAAAATGACGAAGCCTTCCCAAGACCCGTGTGGGGCGAGGGTGCTAAAGCCTATGATGATGAAAAAGCTAAAAATTTAATCGCCGAAATAAATAATTTTTTAGAGGATAAAAATGTGCTATTGAAGCAGGTTTTATACCGCTCAATCCATCGAGGCTGTAAAGAGACCGATTTTCTAATCGGAGAATTCGCTAAAGAAAAAATCTATGATTTCAATTGGCAAAAACTGCAATTATTTAAGCAATTGATCGAAGAAGACGATTTACTAATTTACGATTGGATTTTAAGCAAACGCGAAGTAAAGCAAGATTATGTTAAGCTAATTGAGGAAATTAAGGTGTTTCATAAGGTGGCTTAGGAACTGTTAGCTAATTAATTTTATTTCAGATTTTGCCGCTTTCTTACTAAAATTTTTTAAAATATATCCCCAGATATTTATCAAAATTTTACTAAGAAAGCGACAAAATCTGAAATAAAATTAACCAACTAACGCTGTCTAAACTTGAAACTCTTCTTTCAAAAAACTAAACACATAAACATCAACATATTTTCCGCGGTGAAATCTGTGTTGGCGCAGGCATCCCTCATATTTAAACCCGCATTTTTCAAGTAAGCGAATTGAGCCTTCGTTATAAATTGAGCTTACAGCCTCAATGCGATTCATGTTCATTGTTGCAAATCCATATTCTAAAAGCGCATCAATTGCTTTTGACATAATTCCTTTGCGCCAGAATTCTTTTGCCATGTCATAGCTTAATTCCATGCGGCTGTGATAATTATTTTGGCCGCTAAAGCCAATCGAGCCAATCATTTGGTCGTCATGCTTTGAGGCGATAGCAAAATAAATTCCGTCATTATTATAAAAAACATTGCGCCAATAATAAAGCTCGCGCCTAGCGTCTTCAAGGGTTTGCGGAACTTCTGTTAGAATATATTTATTAACTTCGGGGTCGGTGTAATAGCGAAAAAAATTTTCAACGTCTTTATCTTGTTGCTCGCGAAGCACGTAGTCGCCAAGGTCAATGATTGGAAAATTTTTTTTTGGAAACATTTTTTAAACGCCAATTAAGTTATTAGAAAAATCAACCGCATTAAATTCTTGTAAATCTTCAATTTTTTCACCAACACCGATTGCATAAATTGGCATTTTGAATTGACTGGCCAGCGTGACTACAATCCCGCCTTTTGCCGAGCCGTCAAGCTTTGTGATTATAAGGCCCGTGATGCCAACAATTTGATTAAAAATTTCTAATTGATTTTTAGCATTTTGTCCAATCGTTGCATCAAGAATTAACAGATTCTCATGTGGGGCTTTAATGTCAATTTTTTTTAATACATTATTTATTTTTTTCAACTCATCCATCAAATTTTGTTTATTTTGCAAACGTCCTGCGGTGTCGATTAAAACAACATCGAAATTATTTTTCTTCGCGAATTCAAGGGCGCGAAAAGCGACGGCAGCAGGGTCTTCTTGATCTTTTAAAGCCAAGATTATTTCGCAATTATTTCGTGCGGCCCAAATTTGTAATTGCTCAGAAGCTGCGGCGCGAAAGGTGTCGCAGGCGGCGATTAAAACTTTTTTCCCTTGCCTTGTTAAATTGCGCGCAACCTTGCCAATAGTGGTTGTTTTGCCAACTCCATTAATGCCATTAAAAATTATTACATGCGGCTTTGCCCCGTCATCAAGATTCAATTTTTTTTCACATATTTCTAAAATTTTAGAAATTTCTTGTGCTAAAAATTTTTTAATTTCATCTTCACTAATATTTTTTTCAAATTTTCTTTCGCGAAGTTTTTGGATAATATTTTTACTTACCATGGGGCCAATATCTGCACTAATCAAGGCGTCTTCAAGTTCTTCCAATATATCGTCATTAATTTTTCGATGCGTAAAAATTTGCTTTAATGACAAAGATATTTTTGCCGAACTTTCTTTTAACTGGTCGGTAATTTTAGACTTTGAGAACAGATTTAAAAACGACATCTTTAATTGTTTGAACTGATTTTTTCACAAGCGCGCATTAACGCCTGCGCCTTATTGATACATTCTTGATATTCTAGTTTTGGGTCAGAGTCAAAAACCACGCCAGCACCAGCTTGCAGGTAAATTTTTCCATCTTTAATCAGCGCTGACCTTAGAGTGATGCAGGTTTCCATGTCGCCGTTGCTTGCAAAATATCCAACGCATCCCGCATAAAAACTGCGCTTGGTGTTTTCAATTTCTTCGATAATTTCCATCGCGCGAATTTTTGGCGCACCACTAACCGTGCCAGCAGGAAAGCCGCTTATTAAAGCATCAAGACTTTCTAAATCGTCGCGCAAAATACCTTCGACATTTGATGAAATATGCATTACGTGCGAATAATATTCGATGACCATTTTTTCAGTAACTTTAACCGTTCCTTCTTTGGCGATGCGGCCAACATCATGGCGCCCTAGGTCAATTAGCATTAAATGTTCGGCAATTTCTTTTTCATCTTGCAATAATTCGATGGCGATAAGCTGGTCTTCTTCAAGAGTTTTTCCTCTTTTTCTAGTGCCTGCAAGCGGCCTGATGGTAACTTTGCGATTCTTGCTTGCAACCATTATTTCAGGGCTTGAGCCAGTTAAAACAAAATTATCGAACTTCAAAAAAAACAGAAATGGCGAAGGATTTACTGCGCGCAAAGATCGATAAAAAGTAAATTCGTCAATTGTGCGATCAAAATCACTTACAAAACGCTGCGAAGGCAAGACTTGAAAGATGTCGCCCGCGGTTATGTATTCTTTACTTTTTTCAACCGCCTCGCAAAATTCTTCTTCGCTAAAATTTGAAGAAAAACTAAATTGCGTTTCTGGCTTTGTTGATGCGCCGTGATAAGGATTTTTTAAAGCCTCTTCAATGAAAGCAATTTTACCAATGGTTTGTGAATAAGTTTTTTTGCTGCCAGCAAAAATTGGCGCGCAAATTAAGGCGCAATCGAAAAAATTATCGAAAATAATTAAAATTTGTGGGCGAATAAAAATGCTATCGGCAATTTGCGTTTCATCTGGCAGGTCGCGATTTGGCAGGTCTTCCATCAGGCGCACCATGTCATAGCCAAGATAGCCAAATATTCCTGCGCACATTGAAGGAAGCGTTAATCCGTCATAGTTTAAAGAGTTCCAATCAATTTGCGATTCGCTAATTAAGTGGCGCAAATTTTCAAGAGGGTGATTTTTTTCTTTAACAAACGAAGTGGGACTGGCGGCAAAATTACGATTGATGAAAGAATAATTTTGTTCGCATTTCCAAACCAAGTCGGGGTCAAGACCAATTACTGAAAATCTTCCTTTATTATTGCCGCCACTTTTGTTATTTTCGGCAGATTCAAAAAGAAAATGATGGCTTGGAAAATGTTCAAAAAGCTTTAAAGAAGCCAATACTGGCGTGATAATATCAGAAGAAATTTTCTTAAATAAAACCGCGCCCTCATTTTTAACGGCAGCGTCAAATTGTGATTTATCTAAATTATAATTCATTTATTTTTCTTCTTTTTTTTCCATCTCGCTTAAAAATTTTTCATTAACTTTTATTGGAAATTTCTTTTGTAAAAATTTATTAAATTCTTGCAAGAAATCGCCGCGATATTCTTTAATAAGCGCCATTTTATCAGCTTCAATTTGCGATGCGCTAGTTGGAATTTTTTTAATCGAGCGCAAAATTCCAATTTTAAATTCTTCGGCGCTAATCGCGTTTGCAGCGGTAACTTGATTAATTTTTACATTGAATAAATCTTCGTTAAATTTTGTCGCATAAGGAATGCTTTGTCCTTGAAAATTAAGGTAATAAAAGCGCGGAAATTCTTTATTTTTTTCAAACTTTAAGCCATTTTTAGCGGCAATTTGAGCGGCTTTAGAAGGGTCTTGTTTAATTTCTCCATCAATTTTGCGCGCAAATTCTTTTAACGCTTTCAGGCGCTGCTCTTTTGCGTATAAATCGGCAATAATAAACTTAACTTCTTCGAATGTTTTTTCGCGCGCTTCATCAATTTTTTCAATTTTAACCGCGTATAAAGTGTCGTTTGATTTTGAATGAATTAATTTTGAAGTTTGACCTTCTTTTAAAGAAAAAGCATTTTGTAAAAAATTGTCAAAAGCCATGACATTATTAACTGGAATGCCAACAGAATTTTTTCCATTTTGATCAATTTCTTCGCTTAAAACTTTTGTTTTTAGCGCAAATTTTTGCACAACTTCTTCTAAAGATTTCGCTTTAGTTAGTTCATTTTCAATTGCCCCAAGTTGCTTTTGCAATTCGTCTTCAGAAGATTTTTCAAATTCTTGTTTATAAATTGCAAAATAAGAAATTTTTCTAGTTTCGGTTTTAGCGAATCTTTTTTTGTTTTTGTTATAAAATTCAGTAAGCTCTTTTTCTTGCGCTGGTGCTGGTTGGTTAATGTTTTTATTGGTAATAACAACAACGTCAGCGAATCTTTTTTCAGATTTTGAATCGGCAATTTGTGTAACTATTTTATTATCAATTGGCGATGTTATTGAAATTGAGCTAATAATCATTGTGCCAACAATTTCATCTTGAACTGCCTTAACATATTTATCTTCATCAAAACCATTTTGCGCCAAAAATTGCTTGAAAATTGAGCGATCAAATTTGCCATCCTTGATAAATTGAGGATCTTTCGCAACGGCTTCAAGAATGATGGTTTTGCTGGCTTCGATACCAAAATTATTACGCAATTTATCAATCAAAATATGGTTAACTAAGCGCCCCAAAACATCAGATTTAAATTGTGATGATTCAAGATATTGCGTTGCTTTCGGATTGTTAGGATTTGCGCGCAAAATTGCTTCGCGATCAGATTGCATTGCCTTCAATAAATGATTGTAAGAAATCGACTTGCCGTCAACCTTGGCAACCGAAGTGCCAGAACCGTTCAAAAGAAAGTTACTGATGCCAAAAAGTGCGAAAGAAAGCACCAAAAAAGCCATTAAAATTTTGACGAAAATATTGCTGGCAAGCTGTCTGATTTTTTGCATTGTCGAAAAAAGTTAGTTAAAAATAATGCGATAAAAATAGCTAACTTCTTTTTTCTTAGCAATTTCTTTCTTGTAAAAAGAATTGTAATTGCCTATAATGCCGCTAAATGGTACAGTTCTGGTCTATATTGGCGCTGTTGCAACTTAAGTTTATTAAAAGATCTTCCCATGGCTTTAATTGTTCAAAAATTTGGTGGAACATCGGTTGGCGATATTTCTCGCATTAAAAATGTTGCCAAAAAAGTTAAGATGGAACTTGACAAAAAAAATCAAGTCATCGTTGTTGTTTCTGCAATGTCGGGCGTTACTAATCAATTGGTTGGATATTGTCACGAGGTTTCTAGCCTTAGCGAAGACCAATCTTGGGCCGAATATGACTCAATTGTTGTTAGTGGTGAACAAATCACCTCGGGCCTTCTGGCGCTTGAGTTGCAAAGCTTGGGATACAAATCTCGTTCGTTCATGGGTTGGCAAATCGCCCTTACAACCGACGATGTTCATGGCAAGGCGCGCATTGATGAAATTAACGGCAAATTTTTAATTGATGCTTTTAAAGATTACGATGTTATAGTGGTTGCGGGCTTTCAAGGCGTTCATAAAGATACAAATCGAATTACAACGCTTGGTCGCGGCGGGTCTGACACCTCTGCAGTGGCTATTGCTGCGGCTGTAAAGGCAGATTTATGCGACATTTACACCGACGTTGACGGCGTATATACAACAGATCCGCGCATTACGGACAAGGCTCGCAAGCTTGATAAAATTGCTTACGAAGAAATGTTAGAAATGGCTTATAGTGGGTCAAAAGTGTTGCAAACCCGCTCTGTTGCTATGGCCATGTCGCATAATGTGCGTGTTAGAGTATTATCAAGCTTTCTTGAAGTAACCGAAACTTCAGGAACAATATTAGTAAATAACGACGAGGAAAATATGGAAAAACAAGTTATTACAGGCATTAGCTACAGCAAAAATGACGTGCGAATCATGCTTTCTGCAATGCCGGACCATCCGGGTTTGTCGGCTGATATTTTTGGCGCTTTGGCCGAAAAAGAAATCAACGTCGACATGATTGTGCAAAATGTAAGTGCTGACGGAAAATCGGTTGACATAACATTTACAACCAGCAAGGAAGAGCTTGAGCGCGCAAAAACTTCTCTTGAGTCAATAAAAGATAAAATAAAATATGCAAAAATGTCAGTTGATGAAAATGTCGCAAAAATTTCTGTAATTGGCGTTGGCATGGCGAGTCATTCGGGCGTTGCGCACACCATGTTTAAAACTCTTGCCCAAAAAGGAATAAATATTTTAGTAATTTCAACTTCGGAAATAAAAATTTCGGTATTGATTGCTAAAGAATACGGAGAACTTGCGGTGCGCGTTTTGCACACTGCATACGGTCTGGATAAATAAAACCATTTCCCACTAATAATTATAAATTTATGCTTCATAATTTAGGTCTAAAATTTCAAATAAAAATCATCCGTATCGCCTGATACGAATGATTTTTCTTTAAAATTTTATCCTCTAAATTATTTTGCCTAAATGTATAATTATTAGTGGGAAATGGTATAAAACTATCACAGATTATTAATTAAAAACATTTATGCCAAATTTAGAAAAATTTAGAAGCCTAGGAATATCAGATGTAATGCTTGAAGCGTTGCGCAAGAAGGGTTTTGAAGAGCCTACGCCAATTCAAGCAAAAACAATTCCATTTTTATTAGCAAATCAAAAAGATTTAATCGGCAAGGCGCAGACAGGAACGGGAAAAACAGCAGCATTCGGTATTCCTGTTATTGAAAATATTGTTGCAAATAAAGGTGGAGTACAGGCCCTAGTTTTAGCCCCTACGCGAGAGCTTGCAATTCAAGTGACTGAAGAGCTTAGCTCTTTTGGCGCCGCTTACGGAACAAGAATCGTTTCAATTTATGGTGGTCAGCCAATAGACCGTCAAATTGCGCGTTTAAAGCGCGGAGTAGACATTGTTGTCGGAACTCCGGGCCGCATTATTGACCATTTAAATCGCAAAACTTTAGATATCTCAAAAATTGCTTACATTATTTTAGATGAAGCTGACGAAATGCTTAACATGGGCTTTATTGAAGACATTGAGGCAATTTTGAAAATGGCGCCAAAGCAAAAAAGAACTGTGCTTTTTTCTGCGACAATGCCAAAGCATATCGAAAATCTGGCAAAAAAATATATGACAGATTACGAATTAATTTCGGTTGTATCTGAAAATAATAGCAAAAAAAATATCGAGCAAATTTATTTTGAAGTTGCGCAATCAGATAAATTTGAAGCGCTTTACAGAATTATTGATGTTGAAGAAAGTTTTTATGGCATGATATTTTGCCGCACCAAAGTTGATGTTGATGAAATTGCTAGCAAGCTTGCCAGTCGTGGCTCGCGCGCCGAGCAAATTCATGGTGACTTATCGCAAGGTCAGCGCGAAAAAGTTTTGCAAAGATTTCGCGATAAAAAAATCAATATTCTAGTGGCGACAGACGTTGCTGCTCGCGGTCTTGACGTTGATAACTTAACTCATGTTATTAATTATTCTTTGCCGCAAGATCCTGAAAGCTATGTTCACAGAATTGGTCGTACAGGCAGAGCTGGCAAGAGCGGAACGGCAATAACTTTAATTACACCTTCTGAATATCGCAAGTTGATTTCAATTCAGAAAATGGCCAATGCGCAAATTACTAAGCAAACGGTTCCAAATATTAAAGAAATTATCGAAAGTAAAAAACAGCGCATTGCTGCGGCAATTGCAAAAACCATTGAAGATGGCGGATTCGCTGATTTAGAAGCTGTTGCGGCAGAAATTTTAGTTAATAATCCAGATCCAAAAGTTACGTTGGCGGCTTTGTTAAAAATTGCTTTTAAGGACGAATTAAATGAAAGCAATTACAATAAAATTGGCGACCCAGCAAAAAAACGTGATTATAATTCTTACGATGATCGCGGCATGAATAGTGGCAGCAACTCAATTGGTGAAAGAGGAAAAAGAAGTTATGTTGACAGCAAAGGAACGGCAAGAATGTTCATTGCGCGTGGTCGAAATGATGGAATGGATCCTAAGAAATTAGTAGATTTCATCCAAAAAGAAACTGGCGTTGATCAAAGAAAAATTGATGATGTAAAAGTTTTCGATACTTTTTCATTTTTTGCCGTGCCGTTTCAAGACGCCGAAAATATTATGCATTATTTCCAAAAAAGTGCTGGCGGCGGGAAGAGATCATTGGTTTCTCGTGCGAAAGATAAAAAATAGTCGTAATATTTTATTTGGTAAATTTGTTTAAAAAATGACGCTGTACCAAGTGATGCAGCGTCATTTTGTCGCAATTGCTGCTTAAAAATATTAGAATTTATCCTTACAATAACCAAGGAAAATAATAAAATGGTTTTTAGCTCAAACATATTTCTATTTTTATTCCTCCCTACAACTCTCGCATTTTATTTTCTTCCTGAAAAATTCTTTGGCAAAAAATATAAAAATTACCTTCTGCTATTTGTTAGTTTAACTTTCTATTCTTGGGGAGAGGCTTGCTATTTATGGCTGCTTGGCCTTTCAATTTTAGGAAATTATTATTTTGGAATTGCAATTCATGGCTCAATAAAAACAAAAAATCTTAAATTATTTTTTGCGTTAAGTTTCAATCTGGCATTATTGCTTTACTTTAAATATGCCAATTTTTTAGTCGAAAATCTTGCAACTCTCTTCCCTAGCGATAGCTTTGCGATCAACAAAAGCCTGCTTCCAAAGCATCTTCCGATTGGAATTTCATTTTTTACTTTTCACGCAATTTCTTATTTGGTCGATATTTATCGCGGCAAATGTAAGGCGCAGAAAAACTTTTTTGATCTTGCGCTTTATATTTCATTTTTTCCGCAATTAATCGCTGGACCGATTGTGCGCTATAATATGATTGAAAAATATATTACCAAGCCGCGCCGCCATTCTGTTGCTTCGATGTCTTATGGCGCCAGAAGATTTATCATTGGTTTTTCAAAAAAAATAATCATTGCAAATCCGTTAGGTGAGGTTGCGGATGCAATTTTTTCTGCGCAGCTTGATGGCCTTAACTCTTATTTGGCGTGGGTTGGAATTATATGCTACACAATGCAAATCTATTTCGATTTTTCAGGATATTCTGACATGGCAGTTGGATTGGCGCGCATTTTTGGCTTTAAATTTCCGGAAAATTTTAATTATCCTTACATTTCAAAATCGATTAAAGAATTTTGGAGAAGGTGGCACATGTCTTTATCGGCGTGGTTTCGCGACTATGTTTATATTCCATTGGGTGGAAATAAATGTTCGATTGGGCGTCAATATTTCAATTTAGTTTTAGTGTTTTTTTTATGCGGATTGTGGCATGGCGCAAGTTGGAATTTTATCGTTTGGGGCTTATTCCACGGCCTCTTCCTAGTTTTTGAAAGAATAAAAATTGGCAAAATTTTCTTAGAAAAAATACCGAATTTTTTACAACATATTTATGCAATTTTTGTTGTTATGATTGGTTGGGTGTTTTTTAGAGCCAGCGATTTAAATCATGCGCTTAGCTATTTGCGCTTAATGTTTTCAAGGTTTGAAGAAAAAGTAATTTCGAACGAGATTTCTCATTTGACAAACTCGCATTTTATTTGGACGATATTTATTTTAAGCCTGATTGGCTTTAGCCCGCTATTTAAAAATGTTGCAGAAAAATTGATTAAAAAAAGACCGATATTTTTATCGATTATTGATATGTTTTTGATAGTTGCTTTTATTTTTGCAATTATAAGATTATCTGCATCAACGCATAATCCATTTATTTATTTTCAGTTTTAAAATTGATTTTATAAGTTAAATTATTCGCTCAATTCTTCTTCCAAAAATTTAAATTCTTCGTCAATTTTTCCATTTACCAATTCGCTTAAAATTTGCGCCGAGCCACAAGACATTGTCCATCCTAAGTGGCCGTGTCCGGCGTTGATGTAAAGATTTTGATATTTTTTGACTTCGCAAATTAATGGAATCGAATTTGGTCTTGCGGGGCGGTATCCCATCCAGTCAGAGGATTGATTGATATTGCCAAATTCTGAAAAGCTTGATCTGATTTTTTCTTCAATAAATTTAATACGATTTTTATTTTGTGACGCCCTTAAGCTAGAAATTTCAATAGTTCCGGCTGCGCGAAAAATTTCGCCAATTCTACTATAAACAATTTTATTTTCGCAATCAGTAAGGCCAATTGTTGGGGCTAGAAATTCGTTATCAGCCAAAATTGACATGCTGTAGCCGCGTAGGGGGTAAATTTTTGCGTCAATATTGATGCCCTTTAAAAGCTTGTCGCCGTAAGCGCCAATTGCATAAATATATTTGTCGGCGACGAATACTCCGCTTGTTGTATGAATGCCGGTAATTTTTTTGTAATTTGTGAAAATATTTTTTATTTCAGAATTATATTGAAAAATTACGCCATATTTTTCTTGGCAAATGCGCTCAAGGGCCTTGACGAATAACATGCTATTACCGCTTGCGTCATCGTCATAAAATATTCCGCCTACTAATTTTTCTTTATCGTAAAGTTTTACTAAAGTGGGTTCTTTTTTAATGCATTCATCGCGATTTAAAATGTGCAGCTTTATTCCCATGTGCTGCTGTGTTTCTGCTTGCTTAACTGCCAATTCGAACATTTTTGAATCGCGATAAAAATGTAAAATTCCTTTTTTTTCGTAATCAAATTTTATACCTTCTTCATTTAGTAAAATTTCTTCAAGAGCTTTGCGACTTTTTTTGTTAATTGCGTGAATTTTATGGGCATTCGCGGCGCTGCTTTTAGAATTGCAATTTTTTAGAAACAAAAAGCACCATTTTAACAATGCTTTATCGGCAAATTTGTGAATT
>Ga0114971_10002091_pt1 | contig 13717 bp, 7 predicted proteins | sample M_140625_MF_Meta_FD_87320 | JGI IMG/M metagenome (GOLD analysis project Ga0114971, IMG submission 87320) | Freshwater microbial communities from Lake Montjoie, Canada to study carbon cycling - M_140625_MF_MetaG | ecosystem: Environmental > Aquatic > Freshwater > Lake | place: Lake Montjoie... | reverse complement strand
TTGGGCGAGAATGACGAGGTGCACTGTCCGGCTCAAGGTGGTGTGGACGGCCGCGAAACAGGGACCCCACGATGTATCGGGCCCTCTTCGCAGCAATTGATACGGACCAAGCAGGGCGCCGACTTGAATCGTATCGGGTTGCGTTGTCTTGGGTTTGACTGGGGTGGAAGGGCCGTTTGTCGGCGCTTTCGGGGCAGACTTTGCCAGTATTAGAGGGATAGTCTGGGCAGGTTGGCGAGGCGCATCCTGACTTGGAGTCTGCGACGAAAGGTCCGATCGAGTCGGAATGTCTTGAGGTGCGACCGAGGGAGGGGGGGCTTCTTGTAGCTGAAGGTTGGGGTTCGGGAGCGATGGGGCGTCGGTGGCCGAGGGAGTGAGAGTAGGAGTGGTTTTTCTTGGGAGCGCGAAAGATATGGAGTCTACGGGAGTCGGAGCCTGCGGAGCCAGCAGGGCGTTGAGAACCAACTCGGGATCTACTGGTACTTGGAGGAGTTGATGGCCGCGCAAGGCTTCGACGTGCGCACCGAGGTCGTGGCGCGTCAAAAAAACCGTCTTCATGGAAGGTTTGAGAGGCTGCACGGCATCGCGCAGGGCCACTCCGTCGACGCCGGGTAAAAATACTTCGGTGAGGAGGACGTCCACGCCGTTGAGCAAAGTTGCGTGTTGGAGGGCCGTGGGGCCGTCGGGAGCGCAGTATAATTCAAGTCCCTCAATAGAGAGGAGTGTTTCTTGAAGGGCGGGCAAAAGGTCCGCTTCCTTATCGACGAGGAGCACTCTCATGGAGCGTAGGAAATTTTGGGCGCACGGAGGGAATTATGGAGCCGTTTCGCGGGTAAGCAGGCGAGGCGGAGGATATTGTTGGCCTAACCGGATGGGATCCGCGCGGGAATCGAGCAACTTGTCCTGATAGTAGACGCTCGCGACATATCCGAAGTAGCGGCGATCTTCTGCGCCCCCTGGCGACTGACGGTAATCGACATTGAGAGTTTCGACGGAATCATCCAGCCAATCCACTGGAGCTGAAGCCCATTTCCATCTCAGGCTCGCGTTTGTGCGCTCCAGCATTCGGCCATTCACTTGGTCGTAGAACTGTACCTGAATGGAGACGTCTTTAACTTGAACCGCTTCAGGTATAATCTTTTTTACCGGCACACTTAACGTGAACAAACGGCGTTCTGGCAGACTTCCCTGAATTTCTTTGCTGATAAACTTACCGAAGCGTAACGGTCCGGAATTAGTCGAGGCGTCCGTTTTATTGAACGCGGAGGCGGCATCCGTGGTTTTGGTGTTAAGGAGCTTCAATTTCGCGTCTGCCGCGGCATAGTAGACTCCAGCGGAGACACCGAACTGATGAACGCGGCTCCAAAGTTTGATCGCGCGCTCGGGCGGGGCGCATCTTTCCATCTGAATCGCAATGTCGGCAAGGGCGGCGGGCTGTTGAGGGACTTGGGATTCGGCGAGTTCGAGGAGTTTAATGGCGTTTTCCATTTCTCCCTTGGCACCGGCTGCGCGGGATTGTTCCAGCAAATCCTGCCATGCGGAGCGCAGGGTTGGAGCTCCAAGCCGAGGTTCTATGAGCATGCTGGGGCTCAGGGAGGAAGTGGTTTCGTTTAACTGGGCTTGGGAGTTTGCCGAAGTGTCTACGGGAGCCGGAGGCGCGAAAATGAGGAACGTCGACTGAACGGCAGTACATCCTAATAGGAGACAGAGTGCCCAGCGGAGAGTCCGGTTGGCTGGAACTTTCAGGAAACGCAACCCGTGAACCCACTGAAAATCAGGCCCGGTTGGCTCGGGTAAGGAGGGAAAGTTCAGGTTCATGGTTGATGCGTGTGCGGCGCCTCAGCGGGTTGGCTCTCCGCAGGTTGAGTCGTCACCTCTTTCTTATATCGGAAGTACAGGTTGCGCAAATAAATGGGGAGGGGGATGAGGTTTTGTAGCACACCAACAGAATCCTGTCTGTAAATGGCAAAATAACTCAGACTCAGCAAACACCCCAGCAGACTGCATTCCCAGAACCCAACCGGAATCACGCTTTTTTTTGCTCGTTCCGAAGCGATGCCTTGAATGATGAATCTGAGCGCGAAGATCAAACTGCCTGAAAGACCGATGACTTTCCATGTGTTGAGTTCAAAAGCGTGAAACTCAAATCCTAAAATAGACATGGCAATGGTTTGATTAAGGGACATTGACTTTACTTTAGCTTCTTCATTGCGCAGCTTCCAGTTCCAAGCGCCGCCAAGCGGTGTAATTCCGTTGGCCGATGACAAATCTTTGTTAGCACAGAGACTGGCTTGCCTGTGTCTGTAAAAAAAAATTTGTGGTGGGTGTGGAAGTTGCTCATCCGCCAAATCTCTTTTTATGAAGTTAAAAAAATTAATCCGCAAACTTAACTCGCAACTGCGGCAGGCGCGGAAGTACCGCACGCCATTTATCTTTGTCGTCGGTTTAATTGTGTTTGGGATTCTACAAACATCGTCTGTTAGGGAATCTGATGCCCTCAAGAAAATTGAGGGCCAGACTATCGACAAACGTTTTGTGATCCGCGACAGCAACTCGCCTTTGGGGCAACATCCTGAAATTGAGCTGGTTGGGATCACCACAAAGTCGCTTGATCAAAGTTCGATTAACGGTTTGTTGGAAGAAGCTCAGAAAGTCGAGGACGAGCGTTACGCAAAAGCTCACCCAGAACTCTTCACCCCCATCGCCGCACCAGCTTCCAGAGCAGAGGCTCCCAAGGCAGAGGCTCCCAAGGCAGAGGCTCCCAAGGCAGAGGCTCCGAAGGCAGACGTTCCGAAGGTTGAAGCGCCGAAAGCAGACGTCCCTAAAGAAGAGGCTCCCAAAGCAGAGGTTCCCAAGGCAGAGGTTCCCAAGGCAGACGTCCCGAAGGAAGAGGCACCAAAAGCGGAGGTTCCCAAAGCAGAGGCTCCGAAGTCGGACGCGCCCAAGCCAGAGGCTCCCGCTCCGAACGCAGCTAATTTTCAACATCGGGATTCAGTGATGGCGGCCGCACAGGAGCCCGGCGATAAGGCTTCGTCAGTTAAGATTGAAACAACTCCCAGCGAATTTGGTGCCGGTAAAAGCGGCGTCTCTGCGCTCCCGCCCTCTGAGCGTAATTACAGCGAAGCACTGAAGATGATGCGTGGAGGCAAGTGGCCTTTGCCTCGCGCAGTGTATGCTTACGCTCTCGACCGCCTTTTTGAGATGGGAGCGAAGGTTGTAGCTATTGACATTATGCTTGTGTCTAGTCGTCCGTCTCTAGACGGCCGTTTGAGCGATGGCCTGGACAAGCTGGAAGCGATGAAGGCGACTTATGGCATCACTGACGAGTTGTTTGACAAAATTGATGGCGTTCTAGAAGACGAAGGAGACGTTGCATCCTCAATAGTGCTTGGGCTCAAGCGGCTGGAAGATCAGAAAAAGGAACTTGGACTGAGTGAAGCCCAGATGCAGCGAATTAACGCCCTTTTAGAGCGGGAGGGCAAACGGCTCAGAGAAGGTGATGACGTGTTGGCTGAAGCGCTTGAAAAGTACAAGGGCCGCGTGGTCTTAGCCTTCGGTACGAGCCCGCAGCCGGATGGCTCGGTTGCTACACTGGCGGTTAATGAGGCTTTGGGCGCGGCTCTAGGCGCTGAAGGTTCGGGGTTCGTCGGGTTTGATCCGGATATTGACCGCCCGATACGCCGAGTTCGCGCAATGACCTCGCAGATGCGGGAAAGTGGTAAGGCTCAATTCCAGAGCGGGCCCGATGACTGGATTCGGTTTGGTCCCTTGGCGGCTGCGAAGCTGCGGGGAACGAAAGTGAACCCGCCGGAAGCTGTCGATGTCGGTGGGAAAAAAGTGTTCCAGCAGTCTCCCATCGAGTTCATTAATTACCGTGGACCTGAGGGTACTTATGAGCCGTTGCCCATCGAGGAATTGTTCAACGAACGTATTTTGACGTCGGATCCTCGGTACCAGGGCGGGAATCGGTTTAAGGACAAGCTGGTATTTTTGGGGCCTCTTGCGGAGACATTCCACGATGTGCATCCGACTCCGTTGGGGACCATGCCTGGGGTAGAAATTCACGCAAATTACGCGGCGGCGATCCTCGACAATATTCCAATCAGAGAGTTCCCAGATCAGTGGAAGTTGTGGTTAGTGGTAGGGGCGGTGCTGGTATCGGCGGCTCTGTTGTTGGGTGTGGAGCAGGTTTTGGCACGTATGGGCATTTTGGTTGGGGTGATTGGGGCGTACTGCATTGCATCCTATTTCCTTTTCGCAAAAGCGAATCTCATGATCCCTGTGATCTTGCCGATGATCGCACTCCTGGGTGTGGGCGGCTTTATCACGATTTTCGACTTTGCCATTGAGCAGTTGGAAAAGGCGCATGTTCGCGGCGTATTGGACAAGTACGTTTCCAGCAACGTGGCGAGTATGGTTATTAATCAGGGCGACTCGTTCGATCAGGCTTTGCGCGGGCAGAATAAGCCGGTGAGCGTGCTTTTCTCGGACATTCGCGGGTTCACGACCCTCTCGGAGTCGCGCTCGCCGGAGGTGCTGGTGGCTCAGTTAAACGAATACTTCCTTCAGATGGTGGACCGCGTGCTCGCCCAAGGCGGAACGCTCCAGAAGTTCATCGGGGACGCCATTATGGCGGTCTGGGGGGATACTCATTCTCTGGGCAGCGACGTCGACTGTTTGGCGGCTGTGCGCTCTGCTCTGAAGATGCGTCAGGCTTTGCATGACTTAAATTTGGGCTGGGCCGAACTAGAAGATCGTGAAGAACTCTCCATCGGTGTCGGGATCAATCACGGCCATGTGACGGTCGGTGAGTTGGGGCACCCGCAACGTATGGAGTTCACCTGTTTGGGTGACGGGGTGAATCTCGCGGCACGTTTGGAAAGCGCGACCAAGCAGTTCGGCGTCGATATTTTGGTGGCGCGGGAGGCTCAACTCATTACAAAGCAACAAATTGTGTACCGTCGTGTGGACATGGCGATCTTCAAGGGCAAGACCGAACCGATCCACGTGTTTACTCCGCTAGGGGAAGTGGGGATGGCGATCCCTGCTTGGTTAGATCATTACCATGCTGCGCTGGACCAGTTTCACCGCCGCGAATTTGCGGAAGCGAAAGTGGCATTCGGTAAGGTGCACGAGGAGATGGGGGGAGATGACTTCCTTTGTAAGATGTACCAAGGGCGTTGCGATCACTACATTGCAGAGCCTCCTGATGCAGATTGGGACGGTTCCTATAAGCTGACAGAAAAATAAGCTTCGCAAGTCAGTTTCACTTTTGCAGCCCCAGACACGCCTGATAGTTTCTGGGGCTGCAAGTACCAGCTCATCGCAAACACCCCATGTTGACCCCAATTTCAGATTCGAGAAAAAAGTGCAAACTCCCTTCAGCCTCCCATGTTGTGCTGAGTGTGGGCTGCGCCCTATCGCTGTGCGCCCCTGAACAGGCATTTTCTCAAACTCAAGGTGCGGTGGAGAACGCCGTGCGTCAGGCAGAGAGTTTGCGTCAACAGGCGGATCAGCGTGAAAAGGCGGCCCCAGCGGCTCCATCGGCCGAGGCGGACGGTCCTCCGGAAACGTATCCCGGGGAAAATGCCGATCTCGGGCCGCAAACGCTCCTGAAGCAAAAGCCGAAGGCGAAGCCTCTCTTTGAGCTATCGGCCGACACGATGTTCACTTGGACGACCAACGCCACGGGTGACGCGACTGGAAAGCACGCGGCGATTACGGCCGAAACTTGGTCGCTGGCTTTGGCGCCCGAGGCAAAGGATATCGGGATTGGTAAACTGGGATGGCGAGCGGGTTACCGGCAGCTTTTCTGGATCTATGATATTTCGAGGGACAGGACGCTCCATCCTGAACTAAACGGTAACAACTTCATGATGAGCTCGGCATTCCTGAGTTCTAATTTAAGTTTCAACGAAAACTGGAATGCCTCTCTGGGTTTGGATTACAACCGCATCATGAACGATTCGGGGGTAGCTGCTGAACCCAATCAGTGGAGGCTGGGGCGTCTCGCGGATGCCAGCAAGTGGACGGAAGTCTACACAGAGTGGAACCCCAACTGGTCTCTCTCTCGTAATATTGCGCTGGGGGACAAGGCTGGGCTTACGCTCGGGTACAACGGAGGTTATCATTTCACCAAAACGGATCCTAATCCACGTACTTGGAGTAGCGATCATCTGGATAGCGGAGTGTCTCTGACGTTATCTCTAACGCCTATTGAGAAATGGGTGATCCAGCCAGGGGTACGCTTTAATTATCAAGTCTACACGCAGCCTCAAAACGCGGGTGGTCATAGGAGCGATCGCACGCTAAGTCCCGGACTGACTGTGCTTTGGATGCCGACGGAACGCTGGGCTCTGCGTGCATCGTTCGGCAGCGAATTTAAGTATTCGAACAACGCGGACACGCCTAATTATCATAAGATTGAAGGTTCCACAGGCGTGACTTTCACTTACAAGTTTTAAGTTTGGCCGGGCTGCGTCGGATTTTGAATAGACTTAATTGATGTTCCGCGTTTTCGGGTGAATCGCTGAATCTATTTTATGAAACAATCTCAGTTAGCTATCTGCGGAAGTCTGATTTGTAATCTGCTTTTTCAGTCACCTATCTTTGCCGGAGATTGGCTCCATTATAGAGGCCCGAGTGGCAACGGAATCGCCGCTGAAGACTGCAAATTGCCGAAATCGGGCACCGCGCCGGTTCTTTGGAAGGCGAAAGTCGGTATAGGGACATCGTCTGTGGTTGTTGGCGGCGGGCGGCTTTACACTATGGGCCACGTGGGTGGTTCGGATGTGGTTCAATGTCTCGACGCTGCAACGGGAGCGGTGGTTTGGACTTTCAAACACACCGTGTCGCTGGATCCAAATTTGTTCGAAGGCGGCTCTCGCTCCACGCCCACACTTTCCGGAGACAGCGTTTACACACTCAGCCACGAAGGCCACTTACATTGTTTTGACGCTGCGACCGGTGCGGTACGTTGGCAGCGCCATCTCGTGAAGGAATTTGCCGGTCGCAAGCCGGACTGGGGTTATTCCGGGGCGCCGCTGGTGGCGGGCGGGCGGCTTTTTGTCGACACCGGTGCCATAGGAGTTTCCACCCTCGCCCTGGATGCTAAAACAGGGCAGGTAGTTTGGAAAACCGGCTCCGATCCAGCCGGTTATGCCGCGCCACTGATTTTGCCTCTGAGCGCTCAACCGACGCTAGTTCTTCTAAAAGGACAGGCCGTTGTGGGCTATGCGCCAGAGGACGGACGCGAGTTATGGCGTCATCCTTGGAAGACGGACTACAATGTGAATGCAGCGACGCCGTTGCAAATCGCGGCGGATCGTCTCTTGATTTCCTCGGGGTACAATCAGGGCGCAGCGGTCATTGCCGTCGAAGGGGGGACGGTACGCGAGGTTTGGCGGAATAAAAATCTGCGCTGCCATATTAACTCGCCGGTGCAGTGGGGGAACGCAATTTTCGGCGTCGACGGCAATACTGGAGGCGGGAATCTCGTGTGCTTGGATCCGGCGACTGGAGAACGGCGTTGGGAAGAAAAGAGCGTAAAGGGTGGCGGTTTGATTGCTGCGGGCGGCAAACTCGTGCTGGTTTCTGAGAAAGGGGATCTTGTGGTGGCGGAGGCCAACGGCGAAAAGTACAAGCAAGTGCTGCGGCAAACGGTTTTCAATCAACGTACTTGGGCTCAGCCCGTGTTGGCCAATGGCCGTCTTTACCTGCGCACCAACTTGGGCGAGTTGGTGTGTTTGGGTCTGTAGAAGCGGGTCAAAAGAAAAGCCGAGCTTTTTCGAGCCCGGCCTTCCGTTTGATAGCAACTCGGTTAGCCGAGTTTGAGTCCGGCGCCGTTGATACTACGCGAGGCGCCAGTCGCCCCGATATTCGCGGTGTAACCACTTTGCGTCGCCGGTTCCAGAGGCGAATGCGTTGTTGGCTGGGTTCCATTTCAGCGCCTGCCCGTGGTAGTACGCGAAGCCCAACAGATGACAGCCGATGACAGTGCGCGCGCCGGTTTCGGCGTCGGCAATGGGTTGTTTGCGCGAGACAATCGAGTGGAGGAAATCCGCCTTGTGGTCCGTGCTCGCGTACAAGCGCACCTTCGCGTCCTTGAGCAACTCTTGCTCCAGTTTGTCCAACTGCTCGTTGAGAGAGGGTTGGTCTTCCTTGGCCAAGAAGGATGCTTTGACGTCTCCTTTCAACGTGACTTTGATCTTGCCACGATTAACGAAAATCTCGCCGTCTTCGCCAAAGAAGTTGACTCCATTATCCACGACATGAGTGACTTCCACGCCGTTTGAATAACGTAGCTTGGCTCCGGAAACAGCGGTGCTCCAGTCCGCTGGAGGTACGATTTCGACTGGGCCGCTGCGGTCCATTCCAAGCCCCCAATGCGTGATGTCAAGGTGATGGGCACCCCAGTCTGTGACCATCCCTCCGCCGTATTCGCGGTAAAGGCGCCACATGGGAAAGTGCTTGTTCACACCGCGCGGGCTGAGGATCGAGTTGTAGGCGCGCACGGGAGCGGGCCCCTGCCAGAAGTCCCAGTCGAGGCCGGGCTCGAGCTCTTCGGCGGGAAGATCGCACGGTTTTGCAGGGCCACCGAACCCGGCATTCACACGCGTGATTTTTCCGATGATCCCATTGCGCACCAATTCGCAGGCGACGCGAAACTCGCGCGCGGAGCGTTGCATGGAGCCGGTTTGAAAGACCCGGTTGTGTTTTTGGATGGCGGCGACGAGCGAGGTGGCTTCGACGACGGTGTCGGTGAGCGGCTTTTCGCAGTAGATGTCCTTGCCGGCTTTGGCAGCAGCCACGGCGATGATTGCGTGCCAGTGGTCGGGTGTGGCGATGACGACCGCGTCAATGTCTTCGCGGGCGAGAAGTTCCCGGAAATCTTTGAAAACAGCGCAGCCTTTAAACTCGGTTTGCGTCTGCTTGGAATAAAATTCGTGGACGATTTGCTGATGGTTTTCTCGCCGCGTCGTATCCACGTCGCACACCGCTACTACTTTGGTATTGGGCAGTTTGAGGAACCCGCTCGTAAGGCCTCGGGATTGAATGCCGCAGCCAATGATACCGATGCGAATGGTATCGTTAGGTCCGACTGGCGCTGACCAGAGGCGGCTTGGTAGCGCCATCGGGGCGACGCCGGCGGCGAGGAGTGTGGTAAGAAACGAACGGCGTTTTAGAACTGGGGTTAACATGATTCGTTGCTAAAGCCGGAGTCTTTTTAACACAATGGAAAAGAGCGAGGTTAGCATCGCAATCTTTAGAATGCCTTTTCGGGGGCATCCGCGCTAAAGCCGTCGCGAAATAGTCTGTTTGGGCCGGTGCTTATTTTTCGCAACATTAGCCGCCCCTCGGGGTTTATTGATATAAGCCAGTGTTTCCCCTTACTCCCTAGTTATGGACCTCTCCCAACACATTCCCGCAGCAGCTGATTTTTGTGCAACTCGTCGTCAATTCCTAAACCGTTTTGGGATGGGATTCGGCGCTTTGAGTCTCGCCAGCATCCTTGGACCTAACGCCGCTCCCAGCGCGCATGCTTCCGCGAGTCTTTCCCCGCTGAGCCCCAAGCAGCCTCATTTTCCAGCCACGGCAAAGCGCGTGATTCATATTTTCACTCAGGGCGGGCCTTCGCACATTGATACGTGGGATCCCAAGCCAGAGATGATCAAGTATGTGGGGCAGGACGTGCCGCTTATCGGTGGGATGCCGTTGCCGCCGCAATACAAGTTCACCAAGATGGGTCAGAGCGGCGTCGAGGTGAGCGAATTGTTCCCAAAAATCGGCGAGAGCATCGACGACATTGCAGTCATCCGCTCGATGAAAACCGACATTCCAGCGCACGAATTTGCCACCGTGATGATGAATACCGGCTCGGGGCGTTTGGTGAAACCGTCCGTGGGCTCCTGGGCCTTGTACGGCTTGGGTTCCGAGAACCAGAATTTGCCGGGTTTCGTCGCAATTGGCGGCGGATTGGGGGGCGCGACGAATTGGCGCTCGGCGTTTTTGCCGGGGGCGTTTCAAGGCACCTTGGTCAGCACGGTGAGTGCCCCTGCTGAAAAGATTATCGCAAACATTAAGAGCTATCACGCGTCTCTCGGCGAACAGCGCCGTCAACTTGATTTGTTAAAGGCGCTCAATGAGCAACATTCTGAGCAAATTAATCAGGAGTCTGCCTTGGAGGCTCGAATTCAATCTTTTGAATTGGCCTTTAACATGCAGACCGAGGCCATGGATGTTTTTGATGTGAGCAAGGAGCCCGCCAGCATCCGCGAGATGTACGGCGACAGCGAAACTGGACGGCGCATGCTCGTGGCGCGACGTTTGGTGGAGCACGGCGTGCGCTTCGTGCAGGTTTGGGCCGGAGGCTGGGATCATCACACGGACGTTAAGGGGAACCTCGCCAAACAGGCGGAGGCGGTGGATCAACCCGTTGGCGCACTTTTGAAGGACCTCAAACAGCGGGGAATGTTGAAGGACACGCTGGTGGTTTGGGGCGGGGAGTTTGGTCGCACGCCTCGTCACGATAAAGGCGCGAGGGGCGAGCCGGGAAGGGATCACCACAACAAGGCGTTCTGCACTTGGATGGCGGGCGGCGGAGTCAAGGGCGGGCAGGCTTATGGTGCCACCGATGACTTCGGCTACGACGTGGTGGAAAACAAAGTCCATGTCCACGATCTGCACGCGACCATGTTACACATGCTCGGATTTGATCACGAAAAACTGACCTACCGTTACAACGGCCGCGACTTCCGCCTCACGGATGTGTACGGCTCGGTGGTCAAGGCGTTGTTGGCGTAATTCGATCCCTAATTGTTCCTCATGCCCTCCAAACTCTCAGTCTCTTGTATGGCGCAAAATAAACGAATTCAGGGACTTCTATTTGTTGTTTCCTGTGTCGTTGGTTCGGTTCAACTGCACGCAGTTTCGTCTCCAGACTTGGTGCAGGTGGACTTCTTCGAGAAGAAAATCCGTCCGGTGCTAGCCGCCAGTTGCTATGAATGCCACAGCGCCAAAGCCGAAAAATTGAAGGGCGGTCTTCTGCTGGATACCAAGGAGGGATTGTTAAAAGGGGGAGACAGCGGGCAGGCGGTGTTGCCGGGTAACGCGGCGAAAAGTTTATTGCTGCAAGTCATGCGGCACGAAACCAAGGATCCCGATATGGCGATGCCTCCCAAAAAGGACAAGCTTTCCGATGCCGTGATTGCTGACTTCGAGGCCTGGGTAAAAATGGGCGCTCCAGATCCTCGTCAATCCGATGGGGCGTCGGTTCAATCTGTCAACGCAGCGAAAGCCGCCGAGCACTGGGCCTTTAAGCCAGTTTCGCATCCGCCAGTGCCGAAGGTGAAAGATCCAAGTCATTTTGTTCGCAACCCGATCGACAATTTCGTTTTGGCACGGTTGAAAGAGAACAAACTTTCGCCAGCGCCTGCCGCTGACAAGCGCACTTTGTTGCGCCGCGTGACGTACGACCTCACGGGCCTCCCTCCCACAACCAAAGAAGTCGAGGAGTTCGTCGCGGACGCGTCCCCAAACGCTTTTGAAAAAGTCGTGGATCGTCTCCTTGCTTCGCCGAGTTACGGCGAACGTTGGGGGCGGCATTGGTTGGACATTGCCCGTTATGCGGACACCAGCGGCGATCGCCAAAATGGAAAGGCGCGCATGACCATATACCCCGGCGCGTGGACGTACCGAGACTATGTAATCAACGCCTTTAACAAAGACCTTCCTTACGACCGTTTCATCCTCGAGCAAATCGCAGCGGACCGCCTTCCAGAATCCAAGCAGGACAAATCCATCCTTCCTGCGTTGGGCTTTCTAACTGTGGGAAAGCGGTTTATGGGGAACGAAAACGATCTTCAAGATGATCGCATTGACGTTGTCACTAAAGGATTCATGGGCTTGACCGGCGCTTGTGCCCGTTGTCACGACCATAAATTTGATCCGATCCCGACGAGAGATTACTACGCGCTGCACGGAGTGTTTTCCAGCAGCGAAGAACCGGCGCAAGAGGCCATGTTGCGCGAACCTTCGGAAAATCCTGCGTATCAAGATTACTTGGTCGAGTTGGCAAAAATCGAGCAGGAGGGCAAGAACTACACTCGGTCCGAAGCGACTCGTTTGGTCAGTGGAATTCTCGAAAGAGCAGGGGATTATCTATCAGCTGCGCGCGAGGCTAAAACCACGGTGGACAGTTCAAAGAAGGGCGGCAACTTTCGTCTAACCGCGCGTAACAAAGGACTGAAGGCCGAGGTCGCTGCAGCTTGTCTGGAGCAGCTGGCCGTCGCCGAAGTTCGTAACAAGAAGACGGCGGATCCAATTTTCGGTCCTTGGTTTGCGCTCAGCGCACTTCCGGCAGATCAATTTTCGGAGAAGGCTACAGCGATTTTGGAGGGGATGCGCGCCGAGGCACGAGGCAATGTGGCGTTGGTGAACGCCTTGGTGGAGAGGGCTCCCGCGTCTATGGAGGATGTGGTTGCTGTGTACAATGAAGTGCTGGGGCGTCTGCACAAGGTGCTAGCCCTTCCGGAATTTGGAGCGACCAAGGCTGCTAGAAGAGACGGGTTTCCTTTGGCGAAGACCCAGACGCCTATGGCTGATGAGGCACTTGAATCCCTTCGAAACGATGTGTTCGGGAGCCAGTCGGTTTGGTTGCCAGATGAGCGCATCGTGGCCAAGACCTTTGGTGCTGGATTTGTAAATACGCAGGCCGGAATCCGAGGAAAAATGGGAGCCTTAGATTTGTCTCATCCCGGCGCTCCGGTTCGTCCTATGACGCTTGTCGACAAGGCAAAACCCAGAGACTCTAATGTCCTCATTCGCGGTGAAGCCGAAAATAAAGGCCCGACGGTGCCCCGTCATTTCCTCACGCTCTTAGGCGGCGCTGAGAGCAAGCCCTTTACCGATGGCAGCGGTCGTTTGGAATTGGCGCGTGCCATTGCAAGTCGCGAGAATCCGCTAACGGCACGGGTGATCGTGAACCGTGTTTGGCAATGGCACTTCGGGCAAGCCATCGTCCGAACCGTCAGCGATTTCGGCACACGTTCCGAACCGCCCACGCATCCGGAGCTGGTCGACTGGCTGGCGAATTATCTGATGGACCACGGCTGGTCGCTTAAACAGCTCAGCAAGTTGATGGTGATGTCCGCTGCTTATCAACAGGACAGTCGCTCCACGGAGCTGGGAATGGCTAGTGATCCCACCAACCAATGGCTATGGCGTTTCAATATCCAGCGTCTCGATTTTGAACAAGTCCGTGATACCTTGCTGACGGTTGGTGCTCAATTGGAAACAGACACTCTCGGTGGTCGTCCCTTTTATCTCGCGGGCGAATCCTCCGTGGCCGCACCCAAGAAGAATCGCTACACGGGAGTCGACGTGAGCGCGCTTGCCGGGAGCCAAAATCGGCGCAGCATCTACGCGATGATCGACCGCGCGGGTTTGCCGGAGATGTTTAACACCTTCGACTTTGCAAACCCAGACATGACCACGGGCGAACGCGTTCTGACCACTGTGCCTCAGCAATCGCTGTTTATGATGAACAGCCCGTTTGTGGCCGCGCAGGTTCGTAGTTTACTCCAGCGTAAGGATTTTCCGCTCAATGGCTCCGATGAAGACCGCGTCCGTTTTATCTTCGCAACGGCCTTCCAGCGTTCTCCGAGTTCCGAGGAGTTGGACTTGGCGCGCCGTTTTGTTGCGGCGGAAACTCAATCAG
>Ga0114971_10002090_pt1 | contig 13721 bp, 13 predicted proteins | sample M_140625_MF_Meta_FD_87320 | JGI IMG/M metagenome (GOLD analysis project Ga0114971, IMG submission 87320) | Freshwater microbial communities from Lake Montjoie, Canada to study carbon cycling - M_140625_MF_MetaG | ecosystem: Environmental > Aquatic > Freshwater > Lake | place: Lake Montjoie... | reverse complement strand
GTCAAATCAGATGAGCCGGTTGATAAATCTGTCAAATCAGATGAACCGGTTGATAAATCTGTCAAATCAGATGAACCGGTTGATAAATCTGTCAAATCAGATGAACCGGTTGATAAATCTGTCAAATCAGATGAACCGGTTGATAAATCTGTCAAAGCAGATAAACCAAAATCAACACAACCAAGCAACAAATCAGTTAAAACTGATAAACCAACCAAACCTGAAAAATCAGTTGAAACGAGTCAAGAATTATCCAAAACAGAGAAACCCAAAAAGGTTAAAAACGTTAAAAATTGATTTTTTTATTTTATGCTACTAGTATGATTATATTGTATTATTTATGATTAAGATTAAAATAAGAAATGATGTAGCTGGTATTAATTTTAATAATATTGATAATAATATTGAACTTAAAAAATTTTTATGCAAAGAAACTCCAATAAATGATTATCAGATAAATAAATCAAATAATAAATCTCACAATACACATTTACAAAACATATCTATTGATTCTAAACAACATAATAATAAGAATTATGATAAAAATCTTAATAAAACTTATAATGATGCATATTTATATAAATTAAATAATACAAATAAGATTAATAAAAAATTGATTTTTAGACATTTAGATGACAAGCATATGTTCAATGAATGTTATCATATACAATAATGGAAAAACAGACAATAGAAAATTATATTACTCTTAACAAGAAATTTGATTTTTTAATCAATATAATCAATCAATCTAAAAAAAATTTAGACACAATTATGGAAATTGGTAATAATAAAATAATTTTATCAAAATTTAATATGATTGATAAAGCAATCAATTATATTAATATTAGGAATTTAATAAAAATATTAGTAGTTGATGATGATACAAAAGATAGTGATTCTGATGCAAAAGATAGCGATTTTGATGAAAAAGATAGTGATTCTGATGTAAAAGATATTGATGAAATAGATATTGAGTTTGATAAAAAACAAAAATTTATTCAACTAATAGGTGGTTCTAATACACAGTCTTATTCTAATATGCAGTCTGATTCTAATATACAGACAGATAATTCTCAACAAGCAACAAATACAGATTCTGATACAGAATCAGAATATGAGTTTGAAGAAGCAGGTAATATTATTGTTGCTGATTTTATGATTAGTATGATTGATGAACTAGATTTAATAAGACAAAATAAAAATTTAAGAATTGAAAAATATGATTCCGATTAATTTATTTATAATAAAAATTGAATACAAATAATATAAATACAAATAGTATATTATATGTATTAATAAAAAAATGAATCAAATTGAACAAAATCCTAAAAAATATGCCGAATCGTTATCAGTAAAAGAATTAGTAAAATTATTAAAAAAATATTCAGATGCATATTATAATACTGATATATCGCTATCAGTAAAATCTAATACTAAAAAATATATTGTGTCAGATAAAGTATTTGATGTGATGAAAGAAGTATTAGAATCAAGAGACCCAACAAATAAATTTCTCAAACAAGTTGGTGCACCAATAAAAATAAATAAAGAAAAAATAACTCTTCCATTTGAAATGGGTTCACTTTCAAAAATTAAATATGAGAGTGGTGATGAAATTAATAAATTTTTATTAAAATATAGTGGACCCTATGTTGTGAGTGATAAATTAGATGGAGCATCAATGCAACTTTATAAAGATAGTTTGGGAAAAATTCATTTGTATTCTAGAGGTGATGGTGTGGTAGGACAAAACATATCATATTTATTAGATAAGTTTGTATCAAAAGATATTTTACAAAATATTCCTTCAAATACAAGTATAAGAGGTGAATTAATTATATCAAAAAATAATTTCAAAAAAATATCAGATAGAATGAAAAATGCTCGAAATACTGTATCAGGATTGGTAAATAGTAAAAATATAGATGAAGAAGTAGCACAAATAACTCAATTTGTCGTATATGCTGTTATTTCACCCAGATATGAGCAACAAAAACAAATGGAACTATTAAAAAGTTGGGGATTTGATGTAGTTGAGTATAAGAAGACCAATAAGTTAGAATTAGATGATTTGAAAAAATATCTTTTGGAAAGAAAAAATAAAAGCAAGTTTGAAATAGATGGTGTGGTATGTGTGGATGATTCGCAGATTTATCCCCATACAGGAGGATATCCTGATCATGCTTTTGCTTTTAAAATGGTTAATCCGGATGAGGTGGTAGAGACAATTGTAAAGGAGGTATTGTGGGAACCATCAAAAGATGCATATATGAAACCACGTATTAGAATTCAACCAGTAGAGCTTACCGGTACAACTGTCGAGTATGCGACAGCATTTAATGCCAAATATATATTAGATAATTGTATTGGAAAAGGAACCAGAATAAAAATTACAAGAAGTGGTGATGTGATACCATATATATTGGAGGTATTGACAAAATCTGATTCAGGAAAACCACAAATGCCTGAATCAGATTGTGTGTGGAATAAATCTGGTGTAGATTTAATTATAAATCTTGATTCAAATGGTGTGGCTAAAAATATAGTTAGAATAAAAATTCTAACAAGATTTTTTGAAAAAATTGGAGTAGTGGGATTGGGTGAGGGAATTGTGACAAAACTTGTTGATAACAAATATGATACAATTGAAAAGATTCTAACCGCTAAAGAAAAAGATTTAATTTTAATTGAAGGATTAGGTAAAAAAATTGTAACCAAAATATATACTGATATCAACAGAGCTTTTGATACTATCCGATTAGAAACATTTATGTCTGCGAGTAATATGTTTGGAAGAGGATTAGGTGAGAAGAAGTTAAAAGAGGTATTGAATAAATTTCCTGATATTATGAATTTGAATTGGAATACTGAACAAATGAGGGAAATGATTCAAACTGTTCAAGGATTTAGCACAATATTGACTGATTTGTTTGTTGATGATTTTCCTAAATTTATAAAATTTTATTCAGATATATCAAAAATAAAAGATTTATCTAGATTTAAATCAAATGTCATTTTGGAACCAACAAATAATATGTTGGCTGAACAAAAAATTGTATTTACTGGATGCAGACCATCTGCAGAATTGGAACAAAAAATTACAAGCAGTGGTGGTAAAATAATTAGTTCGGTTTCATCTAAAACAACTATTTTGGTACATGCTGATGATTCAGATACATCATCAGTAAAATTTATTAAAGCCAAAGAATTAGGTATTCGGATAATAAGTATGAGTGATTTTGTTACAAAATATAAATTAAAAAATTGATTTTTTTATCATATCATAATATAGTAAATCTATTTATCATATAATAATGAATAAAATGATTAATATTGGTGGAGATGTTGATGATAAATTCTACAGATACAAAATGCCTGAAGTTATATTAGGTGCTCAAGGAGCAGGTCAAATAATGACATTTACTAATATTGATGCAGTCTCAAAAGCTCTGAGTAGAGATACAAAATTATTAACAAAATATATAGGTAAAACACTTGGAACCAAAGCAGAATATAAAAAAGATACAATGATGACTATGATACAAAAAAGAGATTTAACAAAGGATATCTTACAAGGAGTTGTATACAAGTTTATCAAACAATATGTGTTATGTGGTGGATGTAAAAATCCAGAAACTATTTATACTGAGACAAAAAAGGGAGTTGAATTGTCATGTATGGCGTGTAATCATACTACTATTACTGATAAATAGATTTTTGTTTATAATAATATAAAGACTTGAATTCTAATAATACTTATAAGCATCCTTATTATGACAACAACTCGATCAACAAGTATTAAAACAACTCGATCAAAGAGAAAGAATGATTTTTTTGCAGATAATACGGTACGTTCTAATAAAAAAAATAAATTAGATGAGCAAATAAATAAAATTACAACTACTAAAAAAAATGATTTTGTTATATTTTCTCCAGAATTTAAATTACCTCCTCCAACAAAGACAAAAAAGAGTTCATTATCTCAATGTCCAAATCCTATGTGTGATCATATGACTGTTGAAGAAAATCCTAGTTTGATTGAAGTTCCTCAATTACAATCTATTACTAATATTACGGATTTGATTGAATTAGGTAAATCATTTCATTGTAAAAAGAATACAACATATTGCGGGATTAATCTAAGAATTATGTGTAAATTAGTTTCTCCTCTCAATGAACTCAATCAGATGGTTGGTATGCAGAGTGTAAAGCATCATATGGTTGACCAAATTTTGTTTTTTCTTCAAGGATTTAATGTTAATGATAAATGTGGTAAATGCACTGAGTGTAATTTTGGATTGCAATGTGTTGCTGGAAATAATGAGATGCTTCATACAGTTATTACGGGACCTCCTGGAGTTGGTAAAACTGAATTGGGTAAAATTCTAGGAAAAGTATACAAAGAAATGGGAATACTCTCAACTGGAACATTTAAACTTGTAACAAGAGCTGATTTAGTTGCTGGATATTTGGGACAAACTGCAATCAAAACACAGAAAGTCATTGATGAAGCCAAGGGTGGAGTATTATTTATTGATGAAGCATATTCATTGGGAAACTCTGAACAAAGAGATTCATTTTCAAAAGAATGTATTGATACGTTGAATCAAAATTTATCTGAAAAAAGAGATTTTTTATGTATTATTGCTGGATATAAGGATGCTTTGGATAAATGTTTTTTTTCTTATAATGATGGACTAAAACGTAGATTTACATTTAAGTATGAGATTAGTGGCTATAAGGGTGAAGAGTTATTGGATATGTTTGAAAGAAAGATTCGAGCGATTGATTGGAAGATTGATTGGGAGTCAGATAAGGAGGTGGTGAGAGATTTATTTTTAAAAAATGTTAATAGATTACCTAATTATGGTGGTGATATTGAGACTTTGGTATTGAATTGTAAGATTGCTCATAGCCGAAGATGCACAATGAAAACTGCTGATACATTCAGACATTTAACTGCTGATGATATTAAAAATGGATTTGAATTATTTTTAGAAAGTCGAAAGAGTGGAACCAAACAACATATTAGTGTTTACTAGATAATTTTAGATTTATTTATTTCAACAATCAAACATATATGTTTTGTGTCTGATTGATTATTCTCAATATATGGATGGTCTTTGGTGATTACTTTATATTTTTTTACTGTATCTTCATATCCTACAAGCATAATTACAATTTTTATTTTATTTTCTTCTATATGATTTAGTAGAATCTTATGGGGTTCAATTATTACAAAATAAGCATCAGATATATCTTCACATTTTCTAACTTTATTAAGAATACGTGGGCATTCTGTCATATTTTGCATAACAATTTGATTATTTATAATAAGTGGAAAATATTTATCACCATATACTTCTACCCAACCATTTGATATTTTGGTTAGCTCCATTATTATATCTGGAATGCTTTCTATAATATCTGCCACACATAATAAGGTTTGAGATGGAGGAGAATCTGTTTTGTCAGGTTTGGATATGACGGATTTTGCAAATAATTTGATGTTGTGATATATTATCACACATATAATAAGTATAACAAATACTAATATACGATTTCTCATTATATCTAACATATAAAAATAAATTTATATTGTTTGGTTAGCAATAATATAAACTTTTTATATTGGTGGTATTAAGTCTTGGAATTTGACAATATTATATAATAATCATATATGTCTAATAGTCTATATAGGGTATAAAAAAATTGATTTTTTTAATTGCTTATAATCTTTATTATAAAGATATTACTACATAGAAATATACAGAGAAAACGATCAATTTAAACATGGCAGAGCCGACTAATTTTTGCCAAGCCCTTGAACCTGTACTCTTTCTTACATGGCGAGATGCATACGATAAGGATGCTGTGAACAGAGGACAGATGACAGAGATGGGCAATGCGATTTGTTGCCTGCGTTGTTGCCAAAACCGGCCTCAGGAATTTGCTCAGGTGGCTTATACTAGCCTCTTTAAAGGTGTTAGTCCTTTATGGAAGATTCCGTTGCGGAAGTTGCAGTCAGATGAACTGCCTTTGACCTTCGAACTTTGCCCACTCTGTTGTGAGTGTGGCACTAGGGTGTACCCGCAGGAAATGAGGAAGTTTGCACAGGATGCTCGACCTATGATTTCACGTGTACTCATAGCGCTGCGTGATATTTCAGTGGCAGAAAATGAAGCTGCTAACGTAGCTGCTATTGAAGCAAGCAGGCTCGAGTCTCAACAGCGTAAGCGCGAACAAGAAGAACGCGAGAAAAGACAAGCCGCTGAAAATTTGATATTTCGTGCGTGGCGAGATGCAGACGAGAAGGCCGCAGGGGACGAAACCAATAACATTTTCACGATGGCAGCAAGCGCAGCCGCTGCGGGATCTGGGGGTGGACTTGAGCCGTGCGTTTCCGCTTCCTGCAACGGAAGACTGAAGAGGGGTGTTAGACAGGGATTATGTGGGTTGTGTAGATAGAGGGTTAGTTACTATATTTTTTTTATTGTTTATGGTTTAGGGAAGGGATTAAAATATTTAAGAACTGTACTATAAACAATCTTCTAATTTTATTACATTTCAAAAGCCTTATTATATATTTCAAAATTCAGGAATTTTAACTAAAAATGGTTAAAATTAATTATTTAAAAATATAATACTATTAGGTTAATTAAATTTTTAGAAAAACATATTAGAGGAAAATATAAGAATAAATTAATTATTTTGAATAATGCGAGTAGTCATAGAAATTAAAGAAATATATTACAAAAGTAATTAGTAAAATATAAAAATATTTTCAAAGATGCTTATGAAAGACCATAAAAATATGTAGCGAAAAAATAAAACAATAAAAGTTAAGAAAAACTATTTATAAAATCGGCATTTGAAATGTAAAAAGGTGTAAGATATGTTTCTTTGACTTGTGTTAGTTAAATTATAATAATTTGTAAAACTACTGTAATTATTATATCTAACATATAAAAATAAATTTATATATTTGAAAACTTATGTTTGAAACTTATGTTTGAAACTCCTAATAAAATATCAATTCCAAATATAATAATATTATATGGCATATACGAACACACAATTACTTGACCCAATTGGTGCTTTGGCTCGTGTGGGTATGTTGGAAAGATGCCCACTAAAAACTAAATTAAGAATAACTGACCATACACTTCAACTTGTTCATGATAGTTTTCAAGAAAGAGTATTTTTTAGACCATTTTTTTATAAAGATAGTAATGAAAATATAAGCGGATTGTATGCAGCGGTTATAATATTTATTGAAACATTTTTAGTTAAGAAAAGTGATGTAAAACAATTTGGATTTGGTATAGATCCAACTGCATCTGATGAGAAATTAAAAGCAAGTATACTCCGAATATCTCAATGTTTTCGAAGAGGAGCTTCTAAATTACAAGAAACATATAATTTTAATAATGGTGTATTTGCATTACAATTTTTTTGTAATTTATTAAAAAGTGCGGAATCTGCACATTATGATAAATCATTATTACCAAAACATTTGGCTGATGTGTCATCTAGTTCATTGCTTGATGAGGTAAAAATAAAACAAATATGGAAACCTGAATTAATTATCGCATTAGGAGATGCTTTACATGCTTGCTCAATCACTCAAAATCAGGCTCTGGTTAATTCTGAGATAAGCAAGATAGAAACATTATTAAATGATAGAGAAACAGAGTTTCAAAAATTAGTTCAATCGATGACAAATCTTACAATCAATGCACCCAAAGTAGATTCTCAACCAAATACAATGTTAGATTCTGGAATATATTCATCAGATGAATAAAAAATTGAATATATGTATATATTATTATACTCTATACAAAATATATATTACTTTTTAAAAATATTGTTATCATGTGTAAGTGTGAAAACTCGATGTGCAAGGGGTGTCATGGTTGCGGTGTTGCTAACTGCAATGATTTTGGTTCGCCAACATGTGGTGCCAGAGCTCGAACTAAAGATGAGTTTGATCGCGAAGAAAAAGCTCGCAAAAGAGCCAAACTGCAAGCTGAGCTTGATAAGCTTAAGGCTCACCAGAAAGCTCGTGCTGTCGAGGAAGCCAAACTGCGAGCCGAAGTTAAAGAAAAAAGAGATAGGTTGATAGAGGCGAGAGGTGGTGTTCAAGTGTGCTTTTCTACTCCAGATGTGAGGACTTTTAATAAAGAGTCACCAGCAGCAGATGTTGGCAAGCCCAAGCCCAAGCCCTAACAAGTATTTGCAAATAGGATTTTTTTTTTATTGTATATATTATTTCTATTTGTAAATTAAAAAAATTGAAATAATATAATCTGATACGCATAATATTATTTTTATAGTATTCTAATGGAATTATCAGACGAACAAAATAAAATCATACAAAGTATTTTGAGTGGTAGTTCGGTTGTGGTTGATGCGGTGGCGGGAAGTGGTAAAACAACAACAGTATTTGGAATTGCAATATCAAATCCAGATAAACAAGTAGTTCAACTTACATACAATACAGCTTTAAAAGACGAAGTTAGAAAAAAAACTGTTGAAAAAAATATTACAAATCTAACAGTTTATAATTATCACGGACTCGCAACTAAATATTATACACCTTCAACAACTGATTCTGGTATTATTCAGACTATAAGAAATAATATTAAGATTCGTCAAAAAGATACATTTGATATTGTTGTAATTGATGAAGCTCAAGATATGACTTTAAACTATTATCATTTAATCTGTAAATTTTTGTCAGATATTGAATTTAATCAGATACTGGTAGTATTGGGTGATAGATATCAGGGAATTTTTGAGTTTAATAATTCAGATACAAGATTTCTCACAATGGCTCATCATATATGGAAAACAGATAAATTCGAACATCTAACTCTTTGTCATAGTTATAGACTTACCTCACAAATCGCATCATTTGTAAATAATTGTATGTTAGGCAATCAACGTATTGTGGCTCACCGAGTTGGAAAATACCCCGTCTACTACTATGTGAATACTTTTAAAAATATATGTTCGAGATTTTGTAACAAAATAAAAGAATTTTTGTCAGAAGGATACAAACCTGATGATATATTTGTATTAGCACCTAGTATAAAAAATTTTAATGTAAAAAAACTAGAAAATATGTTAGTTGAAGATATGATACCAGTGCATTTTGCGAGGGAAGAGCAAGAGCTTACTAATAATGATGTAGTTGCTGGTAAAATTGTATTTACAACATTCCATCAATCCAAAGGGAGAGAGAGAAAAATTGTGTTTGTGTTTGGTTTCGATGAATCATATTTTGATATTTTTTACGATAGATGTGGAACCAAAGACCGAAAAATATGTCCAGCGGAATTATATGTAGCAGCAACACGTGCTTCAGAAATTCTTGTAGTTTTTCAAAATATTGAATCAAATCCACTACCATTTATAAATAATTTGATTGATTCAGATGATTTAACTATTATCCGAAACAGTAAATATATAGCAAAATCAAATATTAATAAAAAAGAACAATCACATCAATTATGTGTATCAAATTTTATAAAATTTATAAATGAGGCAAATAATGAAAAAATACAAAAAAATATAGACAAACTATTTGTATCTAATAAAGAATCTTATAATTGTCTCAGCATACCTTCAACTATAACAAATAAAAATGGATTAGTTGAAGATGTATCTGATCTAAATGGACTTTTTATTCCAATGATATGGGAAAATAATAAGTGTAATGGTTCTACTATTCAGAGTTATGTGCATCGTAAATTAGATGGTAATATTAGTATGGAGAATGGAAATATATTAGTTCGTGAAGAAAATATTTCAAAACCAGTAGCTAATTTTATAAAAAAATATTTAAAAGAAGATATTGAAGAACATGAATATTATATGAGTATTGTAAATTTATATGTTGCATTATCTGAATCAATTTATTCAAGACTCACTCAAATTGATTCATATGATTGGTTGCAACCAGAAATTTACAATCAATGTCATGCATATATGGATTCTCATATAGGTAACAATCCAAAGTTTGAAATTGAATTATCATATAAAATATCTACAGAATATGGAGATTTTAATCTTTATGGAAGGATTGATATTATGGATTCAGAAACTGTATGGGAAATTAAATGCACAAGTGAGATAAAATTAGAACATTTGATTCAATTGGTTGTATATGCATGGATATATACAAATAGTATGAGTGATAATAAAAAATTTAAAATTATTAATCTAATAAGTGGAGAAATTAACGAGTTATTGTATAATGCAAAATATGTTGATAAAATAATAAATATATTATTTGAAAATAAATATGGGACAAAGAAAAAAAATAGTGATAAGATGTTTTTGAAAAAATGTGAAAAAATCTATTTATCATATAATGTAGATATTGATGAATAAGTCATAAAATTATTTTTTATATATGGTAAAAATATAATCACTATATATTTTATGAGTCATCAAATATCAGTTACAAAAATATTATCAGTATTTTATTTAATTATTAGTTGTTCAATGCTTCAACCATTGTTATCCAAACAATGGAATACAGCAGTTCAGAATAGCAGAATTGCTCAACATATAATTGGTTTTGTATCTGTATTATCTCTTATTTTATTCGTATCTGACGGATATACGGATAATCAGACTATATTTGTGTATGGAATTGGAATTTATCTATGGTTTTTGTTATGCACTAAATTAGATATTCATCTTAATATAATGATTCTTATATTGGTATTGGTTGGAGCAATGTATGAGAATCAGTTAAAATATAGAAAGAATATGTTATCAGATGATAAAATTTTAACTGATGCTGAAAAATATATTATTGTTAAAAGAGAAGAGTTAAAAAATAAAATGGTTGTTGGGGGGTTGATTGTGTTGACTCTCATCGGCACATATACATATAGTCGAAAAAAACAAATTCAGTATGGAGGTGGTGGATTTGATGCTATAAAATTCTTATTTTACTAAATTATATATAGAATAATATGATTAGTATTAGTATGTGGTCTTGTAGGAAAATATTTATAATTTTGGGAACAGTATGTATGGGAGTGGGTGGTATCTATATGGGTAGAAAAATTTATAACAAATATTGGAAATCAAAAAGGTATGATAATTTTACATCAAATACATTTGTTGAAGAATCTCAAACAAATCAATCCAATAAATCACATGAATCAGAATCTGATGAATCAAATCAATTAGAATCACATGAATCAAATCAATTAGAATCCAATGAATCAGATGAATCAGAATCCAATGAATCAGAATCCAATGAATCAGATGAATCAGAATCCAATGAATCAAATCAATTAGAATCCGATGAATCACATGAATCACATGAATCAGAATCCGATGAATCCAATCATCACACAACAGATTTAACAATATCTAAAGTTCTTACACCAGATGAACATAATATGATGACTGGTGGAACAATTTTACTATAATTTTTATTATTATGATATGATAATAAATATAATATTTTTTTATTTTCTATAAGAGATTTATATGCCTAAATATCCCAATATATCGGATGATAATTTTTATAAAAAAATAAGTAATATATATAACAAGTTTAAAGTTCCTAAATCTAATAAGACTATCGATGATATATGTAGACCAAAATCATTTAAATTACAACTTCCGCAAACTTTTTTATCAAATTTTATAAATCCAAATACGCCATATATGGGGGTGTTGGTTTATCATCGAATTGGTGCTGGAAAAACTTGTACTGCTGTGAGAGTTGGAGAGGTTTGGAAAAAGAAAAAAAGAATTATTGTTGTTGTTCCGGCAAGTTTGAAAAATAATTTTAGAAATGAATTGAGAAGTTTGTGTGCGGGTAATAATTATTTGAAGGAGGATGAGAGAAAAGAATTATCGACATTGTTTCCAACTGATGATAGATACAAAGAATTGATAGAAATTAGTGACCAACGAATCGATAAATATTATGAGATTTATTCATATAATAAATTCATCGAATTAGCCAATGAGAAATCAATTAATTTAAAAAATGCATTGTTGATAGTAGATGAAGTGCAAAATATGGTATCAGAAGAAGGTTCATTCTATAATGGATTATATGCTATTATTCATTCTGCTCCAAAAGATTTAAGAATCCTTTTATTATCAGCTACCCCGATGTTTGATAGACCAAATGAAATAGGGTTGACACTCAATTTATTAAGATTACCCGAAAAATTTCCAATAGGTAATGAATTTAATAATATGTTTATAAAAACTATTAAAAAAAATGATGGAACAGTAAGCCATCAGATAAAAAATATGGACAAGTTTAAACAATTATGTAAAGGTTATGTGTCTTATTTTAGAGGAGCAGCTCCAATTTCATTTCCAAAAATGACAACAAAATATGTATATTGCGAGATGTCTGATTTTCAATACTCTGCATATATGAAAGTTGCAACAAATGAAGAAGATGATAACAAAAAGAAAATATTAAAAAAAGTTATGGAATCATTAAATATTACTGATTTACCTAATAATTTTTATATTGGTTCTAGAATGATTTCAAATGTTGTGTTTCCAAATAAAAAAATTAATCAACAAGGATTTGATTCATTTACAAAAAAATTAATTCAGAATAGATTACATGATTTTTCAGTAAAATTTAATATGATTATGGATAAAATAGAAAAATCAAGTGGTAAAACATTTGTATATTCGGGTTTTAAAGAATATGGTGGAATTAAATCATTTGTAAAAGTATTAGATGCTTTTGGATATAAAAATTATTTAGAAGCTGGAGTGGGAGCAAAAAGATATGCAGTTTGGAGTGGTGATGAAGATATTAAAGTTAAGGAAGAAATTCGTTCAACTTATAATATGAAAGAAAATATTGGTGGAAAAAAAATAAAAATATTATTAGGTAGTCCATCTATTAAGGAAGGTGTATCACTATCATCTGTAAGATATGTTCATGTGATGGAGCCATATTGGAATCAATCCAGATTAGACCAAGTTATTGGTAGAGCAAGTAGATTTTGTTCTCATATGAATCTACCAGAAAATAAAAGAAATGTTAAAGTCTACATATATGTTGCATGTGCACCTGGATTTTATAAAGGAAAAAATGTTGGAACAATGGTAGACGAACATATGGAATGGATTGCAAGAGAGAAGCAGAAGCTGATAGTAAAATTTGAAAAAGCCATCAGAGAATCAGCAGTTGATTGCCAATTAAATAAAAATGCTAATGTGTATGAGGGTGAGGAATCATTAGAGTGTGAGGTTTAATTATTAGTTGACTTGATATTTAACTCTTTTAAGTTTAATAGTAAAATATTACACCATTTTCACTGAATAATGGGACATATTAAAGTGAAAAAAATGTAATTGCACCTTTTCAGGCGTGATGATATTTGACGCTATTATTATTAATAAAAATAGGGTTATCATCTTTTATTTCTTCGGGAAACTTATAGTCTCTCCTAAATTTATCTGGTATATGTTGAGAAATCTTCGATTCCTCAACATCAAGCGTTACGTTTCTTCGAAACCGTAACGGTCGGGTTTTATCTGTTAAATATGTTTTTACTATCTTGACCATATTATTTACCGCATTTATATCACGATTGATACATCCCATTCGTTTATTTTCCATTTGAAATGTTAGAACTGAATGTATCTTTCTTTGAATGCCTTTTTTATCTGGTAAATATATATTCTCGCATTTTTCTTCTGTTTTG